>Ga0210377_10000795_pt1 | contig 29935 bp, 24 predicted proteins | sample PLM4_65_b1redo_FD_155480 | JGI IMG/M metagenome (GOLD analysis project Ga0210377, IMG submission 155480) | Groundwater sediment microbial communities from an aquifer in East River, Colorado, USA - PLM4_65_b1 redo | ecosystem: Environmental > Terrestrial > Soil > Riparian zone | place: USA: East...
GTTTTGATGGACTGGCCCCAAAGCCGGGCAGGTCGTTTCTCGGAGTTGGCGTCCCAGCCATGCGGGATCCGGACGAGGATTTGGTGCGCCGTGTCGGCGCGGGCGACAAGCGCGCCGCGTCCGAACTCGTTCGCCGCCATCTGCCTCGGATGGTCGGCCTCGCAAGACGGATGCTCGGGGATCACGCGGAAGCCGAGGACGTGGCGCAGGAAGTCTTCCTCCGCGTCTGGAAGCATGCGGCGGCGTGGAAGCCCGGACAGGCAAAGTTCGAGACCTGGATGCACAGAGTGGCGATGAACCTTTGCCTCGACAGGTTGCGCCGGAGCGGGCGGCAGTCGGGAGAGGTCTCTCCCGAGACGCCGGATATCCGCGCATCCGCGACCAGGGCGCTCGACGACCGCCAGCGCCGCGACCGCGTGCGCGAGGCGCTGCAGGAACTTCCCGAGCGTCAGCGCGCCGCGCTGGTGCTCTGCTACTACCAGGAACGGACGAACATAGAAGCTGCGGAGATCCTGGGCGTCAGCGTAGACGCTCTTGAAAGCCTGCTGTCGCGGGCCCGCAGGACGCTCAAGTCCGAACTCTCGAACGAGAGAGCGGATCTGATGAGCGGGATCGAGACAGGCTAACGGGGCGGACCATGAACGAAGCACGTTTCATCGAATTGTTGAGCGCCTACGGCGCGGAGCTGTCGCGCTGGCCGGAAGAGGAGCGCGCGGCGGCCGAGGCGTTGCTGGACGTTGCACCGCACCGGCTGAAGGACATCTGGGAGAGCGAGCGGACGTTCGATCACCTGCTGGCCCTGGAGAAAGACGGGCCGGCCACGATCGCCCTCGAAACCCGGGTGCTGTCCGCCTCGCCCAATGGCCGCGGAGCGGCGCGGCCGGATCTGTCGCTCGGCAAATGGAGCTTGCCGCAATGGGCGACGGGCGGCGCCATCGCCGCATCTCTCGCATTGGGGTTCGCCGTTGGCTATGCGGGCGAGCCGCAGACGCCGGGCGAAACTGAATATCAGATGCTGTCCCTGACGGGCGCTGGCGCCGGCGGCATGTTTCTCACGGCCATGAACGATACGGAGAACTAGGCGCACAATGCCGTCGAAGATGACCCTGTTCCTGATCGCGTCCCTGGCGATCAACGCGGCGCTTCTCGGCGTCGTGGGCGGGCAACTCGTCAACAAGCAGCAACGCCGCCCGCCGATCGAATCGCAGGTCAATCGCCCCCCGCCGTCCGATGTGATGGCGGCTTGGGGACTGTTGCCTGAGGCCGACCGCAAGGAGCTGCAAAGGCAGTTCCGAGACCGGTGGGTGGCGCTAGGAGACGACCGGAAGCGGCTATCGGAAGCCGGCAAGGCCGTGCACGACGCGGCGATGGCCGAGCCGTTCGATGAAGGGAAGCTGCGCGATACGCTGATAATCTATCAGCAGCGCCAGCAGCGGATGTCGCAAAGCGCCGAGGACATTCTGATAAGCCATCTCGGCAAGATGCCGCCGGAGGCGCGTGCGACTGCTGCAGTCGGATTGCTGACGCCGTTCAACGCACGCATGCAGCGCAGCGGTGATGGACGTGGGCCGTCCAAGGGACCACGCGGGGAAGAGCTACGGGGAGACGGGAAGCCTGGCGGGCCGCCGAAAGCCGGTGGCCCGCAACCCCTCCCCGCCCTGGCGCCAAGCGGCGAACCTCCCAAGCCTGAGTCTGGGCCCCACTAGCGCGCGCTTTTTTCCAATGACAGGGAGCCGCTTCAGGCGGACTCGCGCTGCGGCGCGTGAGCTGGACTGACGGGACCGCCGTTTTCCGGCAGCAGCGGCAGAAAGATCGAAACCGTAGTGCCCACGCCGGGGCTGCTCTCGATCGTGAGATGGCCGCCGTGCATTTCGGCGAAGGACTTGGTAAGCGCAAGTCCAAGTCCGGTGCCTTGAGTATTGCGGCCTTCGGGCGTTTTCGCCTGTTCGAAGGGTTGGCCCAGGCGCGGCAGATCCTCCGGCGGGATGCCGATGCCGGTGTCAGCGACGCGGATCACCATCCATTCGCGCTCGGTTGCTATGGTGACGCGCACCTCGCCGCCGGCGTCCGTGAACTTGATCGCGTTGGCGAGCAGGTTGAGCGTCATCTGCTTGATGGCGCGATGGTCGCCATTGATGTCCGGCAAGTCATCGTCAGGATCGAAAACCAAAGAGATCTGGCGATCGGCGGCGCGACGGCGAATTAGGCGCACAGCCGCATCGACCGCATCGGTCGGATCAATGACGCGCTGGGCCAGCTGCATCTTGCCGGCCTCGATCTTCGACATATCGAGGATGTCGTTGATCATGTCGTGGAGATGCTGGCCGGATTGGTGAATCGCGTCCGCGTATTCCTTGTAGCGCGGATCGCCCAGCGGTCCGTAGATCTCGCCAGCCATCATCTCGGAGAAGCCGTTGATGTGATTGAGCGGCGTGCGCAGCTCATGGCTCATGTTGGCGAGGAACGAGCCTTTGGCCTGGCTGGCGCGCTCGGCCCGGACCTTGGCCTCCTGGTATTTCTCGGCGAGTTCCTGGGCCTGGCCCTTGGTGCGTTCGAGTTCGACGACCATGGCGCGCAGCTTGCGCTCGCTGCGCTGGAGCGAAGCTTCCTGGCGCTTGAGGTTGGAAATATCGAGGCCGACGGTAATTAAGCCGTCGCTGGAGGTCCTGCGGTCGACGAGACGAACCCACTGATCCGAGAGGAGGAGCATCTCACGCGCGTTCGCATCATCGCCCAGCGGGCGTTCGACCCGAACGAACTTGGACAGTTCGGCCATGACGAAATCATAGGATGCGCCAGCCTGAATGACCGTCTTGTCGAGATTGAAGACGCGCGCGAAAGCGGCGTTCCAGTGAGTCAGGCGCTTGCGGCTGTCCCACACTGCGAACGGTCCCGGGTGCGCATCGAGGGCTGTGCGGGCAAGAGCCTCAGCGCGGCGCGACCGATGCTGGGCGTGGATACGGTCGGTGACATTGAGGATCGCGCCGGCGAACACGCCGTTAGTTGCTCCGCCGATCATTTCGAAGAACTTGCCGCCCGAATGCGCAGCTCCCTGGAAGGCCGCGTTGATCTGTCGAATGGGCTCGGCGCGCTCGAGCGCACCGTGCACGCGGCGGCGATCGTCGTCTGCGATCATCGAGGTGAATTCGTCGAGCGTCATTTCCCCGGGGCGCAACGAGCCGACGAGGGAAGCCGCCTCCGGGCCGATGGTAAGCAGCTGCGCGACGGGGTCCCAGCGCCAGAGTCCGATAAGGCCTGTGACTTCGAACTGACGCCATTCAGAAGTTCCGAACGGTCTGACATCAGGCGCCGCCGCTTGCTCGCGCTTCAGGCGGTTGATCGTCTGGACCAGGCCGAAGACGGCGAGCAAAGGCGCCGCGAGGAGCAGGCCGTAGATGATGATCCGGTTGAGGTCGCCGAGATCGACCAATGGCGTCGGACGGAAGACACACGCGGCAATGCCCGCGTTCGATACCGGCGCACAAGCCACGGCTGAGCGCTTGAAGTCCACCGTGTCAAAGCGTGCATTCATCGGCGTGCTTGCGGTAGAGGCGAGATAGAAGCTGCGGTCCGCGAGCGCTTCGGGCATCAGAGCGGCGCCGGCGCGAATGCCGGATATCCAGTGGCCCTGGCTGTTTTGGGCGAAGACACGCACGCCTTCCTTGTCGGCAAGTTGGGCCCAGACGCCGGCCGGCGGACTCCTTTCGCTCACCGCATCGAACGGCACGCCGCGGCGGATCGCTTCCAGCGAGGCGCCGGTCAGCAGAAGGCCCTCCATGCGGGCGCGCGAAGCAACCAGCTCGGCCCAGACATGGCCGGCCAACGTCTCGGCTTCCCGGGATTGCTGGACGAGGATGGAGTTGTCAGAAAATTGGCGCTCTTCGAAAGCCTTCAGAGCGAGCGAGCCGCCGAATGCCGCAAGCAGGACGACGAGCATGCCAACGGGAACCGCGCCACGCGGTTTGGCCCCGATGCGGGCCTTGCCACCCCTCGACGCAGGCGTCCCCAAGAGAACGAATCCTTCCGTATCCAAACGGATTCACCAGCTTTGGATTCGAAAAGCTGCGAAAGGGTTAACCGGAGATTAACTGTGGGCCACGCGTTGCGGAAAAGCCGCGGCTGGGAGCGGCGACAAGCTTACATCAAGCAACGCGATCTACGGGCTTATCGAGAATGGTGGAGCTTTTCGGTCCGAAAAGGTTCTCGCGACGTTCCTGCCCCTTGTAGCCATCGTCCCTACGGCGTCGCCGGTCGGGACCAAAATATACACTCGTGCGAATGAACGAGCGGGGCGTGTTGATGACCGCACAGACCTTCCGGTAGAGCTCGGTCGCGGTAATCGGTTTGGCGCAAAACTCCGTGACGCCGGCGTCACGAGCGGCCTCGATCTTCGATCGTTCGGCATAGGCCGTCAGCATAATGATCGGCACGAAGTGGTTGGGGCTGTCCGCGGCCGTGCGCATCAGCTTAGTCAGCTCGCAGCCATTGACCGGGTCCATCGCGTAATCCGTGATGATCAGATCGACAGGCGTCATGCGAACGATCTGGAAAGCGTCGGACGCGTTGCTTGCGTCGGCCAGATCCTTCACGCCAATGCCGCGCAGAATGGTCTTGATGATGTTGGTCATGTGGTGGTTGTCGTCGACCACCAGAACTTTCAGCTTGTCCAGCATGCGGTTCGTCGCGCTCCCTGTCGCTATGCTGCCTGCTGCAGCGAACGTGAGCTGCGCGCGAAGAATGTTTCATCGATAGTTGGAGCGCCGAAGTGGTAGCCTTGGGCGTAGCGAACGCCGGCTTCGATCAGCAGCCTGCGGTCCGCTTCGGTCTCGACCCGCTCGCCGACCGAGGCGATGCCGAGTTCGGCGCACATGCGGGCTACATTGCGCATCAATGCGAGGCCGCGAAGGTTATTTTCGGGCGATTGGAGGAAGCAGCCGTCGAATTTAAGGCCATCGACTTCCAGAGCGCGCAGATAGCCGAATGAGGCTGCGCCGGCGCCGAAATCGTCGAGCGATACGCTGATGCCACTGCAGCGCAGCGTAGTCACGGCGAGGGCCGCGGTTTCGATGTCGCGAATCTGGGCGGACTCGGTGACTTCGATGATCAGGCGGCTGCGACGGAACTGGTGGCCGGAGATGACCGCGCAAAGTTCGCGGATAACATCCAGGCGCTGAATGGATTCGCCCGAGATGTTCACCGCGAGACGGAAGTTGGGATCCGGGTTCTCGGACAGGCGCGCGACGGCGGTGCTGACCATGATGTAGTCGAGATGGGCGATCTGTCCGCTCTTTTCCGCGGCGGCGATCAGGCCCGATGGGGATTCCTCACCGTCAAACCGCGCCAGGATTTCGTAATGGCTGATGGCGCCCGACCGGGCGTCGACGACAGGTTGGCGCGCAGCCCTCATGTGGCCATTCATCACCGCGTCGCGGAAACGTTCGGCGAGGATGTCTTCGGCGCGGTCGCCACGGACATTGGCCGACATCGGCATGCGCGAGACGACAAAACTGAACGTGTCGGGAGCGGCCACGTTGCGCCGCACGACGATGCGCCGGCCGCTTTCGGTAGAAGCGGTGTCTTCCCAGGAAATCCTGCGGCCCGGGGCAAGCGCCCAGAGCTCGTCGCGCAGGCGGCGCCCTTCGCCTTCGCTGATCAAATCGAGCGCATTTTTGCCGACAAGCCGGTCGCTCGAAGGGTGGTGGAACAGGGTAGCGTCGCCCTCGGCCGCAATGATGCGGCCTGCGCCATCGGTCGAAACCAAAAGGTCAGCAGCCGCGAAGGCGAATTCGCGAAACCGATCCCCATCAAGGTTCGAAAATGACATTCCCGTCGTCCGGTCACAGCAACCCAATGTGAACGCTACGGGTCCATGATTAGTCAGCAGTTAACGATACCGGGATTGGCGTGCGGTTGCATGGTGGAGCCGTCAAACCCGTTGATTTACGCTGGGTCGGCCAACGCCCGGCCAATGATGTCGAGAGCGTTTTTCGAAAGATCCGCCTCGGACAACCGAACCAGCTCGGCGTGGGCGTTTTCCCGCCGGGCGGCGTTGAACGACCGCCAGCTTTCGAAGGCTGTCGACAGGCGGGCGGACAGGGCCGGGTTCAGCGGATCGATCCTGAGGATCAGGTCCCCCAGGAACCGGTAGCCCCAGCCATCGGCGGTATGGAAAGCGACGGGGTTGTTCATCGAGAACGACGCGGCCAGCGAACGCACTCGATTGGGATTCCGCAAATCGTAGTCCGGACGGTCGATCAACCGCTGGAGCCGCTCGCGCAGATCGTCGCGAACCGACATCGCCTGAACGCCGTACCACTTGTCCATCACCAGCGGAGAAGCGGCCCAGCGGGATTCAAAGTCTCTAAGCGCCGTATCGAACGCATCGCTCTCGATGTTGGAGAGCGCGGTGAGTGCGGCCAGGGTTTCGGTCATGGTCGAGGCGGATCGATATGCCTGCGCGATCAGGTCCTGATGCCGGTCGCCCAGCGCGGAGAGCAAGGAAAGTGCAGAGGCGCGCAACGCACGCCGGCCGGCGGCCCGGGCCGACGGATCGAACTTCGCCGGTTCCTGCTTGTCGATGATCGCCAGCAGCAAGTCCTCAAGGTTGCGCGCAATCGCCCTGCGCACGTGGAGCCGGACAGTGTGGATCGCGGATGGGTCTGCATCGCGGACGTCCATAACGAGCTCGCCCACAGTCGGCAGGTAGAGCAGCAATGCGGCATAGGCGCTGTCGGCATTGGCGGCGCGCGCCACCGAATGGCGCAGAGATCGGACAAAGGCCGCAAGACGCGCCTGATCTGGCTCACGGGCGCCCCCTCGCACTGCGTCGAGGATGAGAGCGCGAGCGATCGTCTGCAACGCTTCCCACTGTGCGAAGGCGTCGTCGTCGTCGCCGGCCAGCGAGGCACGGTCAGCCTCAGAAATGTCGTCGACAAGGCGGATCGGGGCCGAGAAGCCGCGGTTGAGCGAGGGCCGGGGAAGGGAGGCGACGTCTTCGAAGATGAACTGGCCGGAGATTTTGTCGAGCAGGACAATGTGCTCGGACGCTGATATGCCGCCAAACCGCGTATCCATCTTCGCGCCGTTGGAATCGAAAAGTGCGACACGGATGGGAATGCGTAGCGGCGCCTTTACTGGCTGGCCCGGTGTCGGCGGCGTGGTCTGCGTGAGGGTCAGCCTCCAGGTGCGCTCCGTCTGGTCATAATTCCCCTTGGCGCGGACGAGGGGGGTGCCGGCCTGGGCGTACCACTGCGAGAACGCGGTAAGATCCTGGTCGGTCGAGGGCTGGAACGAACCTACGAAATCCTCGACGGTGGCCGCTGTGCCGTCGAAGGTGTCGAAATAGCGGTTCATCCCGGCGAAGAATGCTTCCTCGCCGACGAGCAGGCGAAGCATGCGAATGAGCTCGGCGCCTTTTTCGTAGACGGTGGCGGTATAGAGATTGTCGATCCGCGCATAAGCGTCGGGCCGCACGGGATGTGCGAGCGGGCCGGCGTCCTCGGGGAACTGGCGCGTACGCAGGCGGATCACTTCCTTGATGCGCGCAACGGCGGGCGAGCGCATCGCCTTGGTGAATTCCTGGTCGCGGTAGACCGTCAGCCCTTCCTTCAAGCAGAGCTGGAACCAGTCGCGGCAGGTGATGCGGTTGCCGGTCCAGTTGTGGAAGTATTCGTGGGCAACGATGCTCTCGATCGCCTCAAAGTCCGAATCCGTCGCAGCCTTGCCATCGGCGAGAACGTAGGCCGAGTTGAAGATGTTGAGGCCTTTGTTCTCCATCGCGCCGAAGTTGAAGTCCCGAACCGCCACGATCTGGAAGACATTGAGATCGTATTCGCGGCCGAACACGTCCTCATCCCAGACCATCGCCTGCTTGAGCGAGCGCATGGCGTAGGCAGCGCGCGGACCGTCGCCCTTTTCTACGTAGATGGACAGCTTTACGTTCCGGCCGGAGGTGGTTGTGTGGTGGTCTTCGAGTATGTCGAAGTCGCCGCCGACGAGAGCGAAGAGATAAGAAGGTTTTGGGTGCGGGTCGGTCCATTCGGCGAAGTGGCGGCCATCGACAAGATCGCCCGAACCCGAGGGATCGCCATTGGAGAGCAGATAAGGGCATCGCGCGCGGTCGGCTTCGATGCGCACGAAGAAGGGCGCCAAGACGTCCGGCCGGTCCGGGTAGTAGGTGATGCGACGAAAGCCTTCGGCCTCGCACTGAGTGCAGAATCGGTTGCCGGAAATATAGAGACCGGAGAGCTCGGTGTTGGTCTCCGGCGAAATCTCCGTCTCGATCTCCAGCGTAAAGACGTCGCCGGGCCGGTAGATGACCAAGCCTTCGGCGTCGACCGTGAAGTCACTGTCGGCCAAAGTTCGGCCGTCGATCCGGATGCGTTTCAGAAGAAGCTTTTCACCGTCCAGGCGAAGCGGCGTATCTGCATCGCCGATGCGGCGAATGTATAGCTCCGAGATGACGTGCGTGGCGCCCGAATCAAGCCGGAACACCAGGCGGACCTGATCGATGCGAAACGGAAAGGGCTGATAGTCGACGAGCCTTACCGGCGGCGGCGTTTCGGTTCGCATAGCAAGCAACGCTTCTCGGTCAGCCAAGCCGCATCGCGTGCGGCGCCGAGTGCAATGCCTACAGGGTTCAGCGTGGAGATAAAGGCCGCCGGACTTGAATTTTCAATAAATCCGTATGGTTATTCCGCAGCTTGCGGCTGACCGATATCGCCCTGGGTGTCGTAGACGCCGCGCAGGAGGACGGTCGCTTTCTTGGCGAGGTCGAGCAGTTCGGCAGGCATGTCGTCCGAGTGGTTATGTCCGAACTGAGCAAGCTGTTTGGCGATACGCATCAGGTGAGGCGAGGCCTGGATGATGCGGGCCTGAAACTCGATCTTCTGCGGGTCGCGGTCGTACTCCGAACTCGGAACACGCCAGCCGCCCCAGTTCTTGTCGTCGGTCGTCACAACCGGATATGTGCCGGGGTGAGGATGGCTCGGAACATCGCCGGTTTCGTTCCAGCGGTTACGGGCGCGAGCGATGCGCCAGTTATCGAGATCGGCGAGGTCGTCGATCGGGCCGGCGGCCTTGTCGGCTGCAAGCTCACTCGCGGCGAATTCGCGGCCCAGGCCGACGTCGTAGTGAACCTTCAGCGGCTCATCGAGACCTTTGACCCATTGCGGCAGCACGCGCTCGACCAGCGCCCAGGTGCCGACAGGTTTAACGAACACCTTCTGGTTCTTGTGGAACGCGGCCTTGGCCATGGAACGGAGTCCTTCCCCTATATCCGGAAAGGACTAGCAGAGATCGGTTAGTGCGCAGTGAATCGGGCAAGGAAGACTTGCCCGATTCTGGTTACCGCGCCCTAACGGCAGCCTTCATCGAACGGAAAAAGCTGGTCGGTTGGAACCTTCCACTTCACTTCTTCCATGGCGCCCGTGCGCTGGCCCTTCGAGTCTTTGGCAAAGTACTGGTAGCGCATCGAGGAATAGGAGATCTCGACGGTTTCGGTGGGCATGTTTCCCGCGGCAGTGTCCGGAAAGGCATTGAACGACCGGACTTCGGCACCTTCGAGGATCCAGCGCGACTCCACTACCTGACCGCTGCCCGTGCGAGAGGGAGACGTGAAGGTGATCTCGATAGTGCCGAGAGGGGCGCCTTCGACCGCCGCCATCATCAGTTTGGGCGATGAACGGTCCGGCATCTTGGTGAGAAAGAGCGGGCCGACATTGGTTGAACGAACCGTGTCGGCGAGACCGTCCGGATCCGGCGACACGAAGTTGCTGATGTTCATGCTGGCGCCGTTGAGCACGATCTGGCCTTCGAAGCCGCGCTGTAGCGCTTCGCCCGGTGTGCCCTCGAGCTTCATGAAAACGTCGGCGTTGGCGGCCCCGACTGCCGCCAGGGCGATGCCTGACAAGACGGCTGTTCGGGTGAAAGTGCGGATATTCATCTAGTCCCTCCAGGGTCTGCGCCGGCGGCCGATTCTCCGGCGCGGCGGCAGAGCTGATCCTGTTTTGCGCCTCCGCACGGCTGGCGTAGGGCGGCGGACCCACGGCATTGTGGCGAAGGTGTCGGGATGAAGGCGCGGGGTTAACGCCCGCTGGAAGCCGCTGGAGCAACGCTTTGCGAATACTTAAGCCGGAATTGCTAGATTTTTCGAAGTTCTAGCGATCGATGGATCGGTGATGAGCCAGGCGGAAACAGCCACGGCTGACAAGAGCTCGACCGACAGGGGCGGAAGGATCATCTGGATCGCCGGCTGGGCGCTGGCGGCAGCGATCCTGATCGCCCACTACGCCGTTGCCGCCTTGAACCAGGATTTCTCCGAACCCGACAATGCGATGCGGCTGGTGCGCGTGCGCGACTTCCTTGCCGGGCAAGGCTGGTTCGACAGCGTGGAGCATCGGCTCAATCCGCCTGACGGCACGCCAATGCACTGGGCGCGCTGGATCGACGCTGTTCTCGCTGCGCCGATCGCCTTGCTGACGCCTCCTCTCGGACAGCACGGCGCGGAGATCGCAACGGCGTTCGCATGGCCGCTCGGCCTGCTCGCCGTGTTCATGATGCTAACCGTCCGGATCTCGGGCGAGATCGGCGCAGGCGATGGTCTTCGGCGCGAGGCTCAGGTCACAGGCGCCATCGTTGCCGCGCTGGCCTTTCCGGCCATAGACAAGTTTTCCCCCGGTTCTTTCGACCACCACAATGTCGAGCTCGTTCTCTGTCTTGTGGCCATGCTCGGCATGATGCGGATGCGCGAAACACCGCGCGCTGGCGTGATGTCGGGCGTGGCGCTTGCGGTGGCGGTGGCGACGGCGGCGGAGGCGGCGCCGGTGGTTGGTGCAGCGCTGTTGATCGCGGGGCTGCTATGGTTGGTGCAGCCGCGGGCGTACGCGGGAGGCCTGGCGGGATTGGGAGCGGGATTGGGAGCAGGATCGGTGGTGATGTTCCTGCTGCTCGTACCGGCGATGGAATGGGCGCGACCGGTGTGCGACGCAATGTCAACGCCATTCCTGGCGTTCGGGCTGGCGGGCGGCGCGGTGGCGGTCGCGCTGGGCGTCGGCGCGCCACAACTGCTGACGTCGACGCTGGCGCGGCGAATGGGCCTGGCGGCAGTGCTAGGCGCGGTCGCGCTGGCGGTGCTGGCCGCGCTGTCCCCGGAGTGCGCCGGCGGCGGCTACTCCGCGATGACGGTGGACATGGAGCGGCTGTGGATGAGCCAGATCTCCGAGTCGCGTTCGCTGGCGGTGCTGACGAAAGATGATCCAGGAATGATGCTCGGCTTGGCGGGCGCCGCGTTCGCCGGGCTGGTCGCGGCGGCATTTTACCTGCGCAAGCGCTGGCGACACGCGGAGGGATGGATCGTGCTGGGCTTCCTGCTGTTGGCCTGGGCAGTGCTGGCCTGGCAGATCCGCGGAGCGACGTTCGCGACGGCATTCGCCATCCCGTTCGGTGCGTGGGCGGTGGCCAAAGCGCGGCGCGACTATCGGGCAAAAGCTTCGACGATTCGGCTTCTAGCGTTTGCGGGCGTCGCGGCTAGTTCAGCGGCCGCGGCGTGGGCGAGTGCGGGTGGGGTATTGAAGGACGCGTTGACGCCGAAACAGGCGATGGCGAGCTACGAGTCACGCGAAACGAACTCGAAAGCGTGCATGACAGCCGAAGCCTTCAAGCCGCTAAATTCCACGCCGCAAGGTGTGGTGCTCAACCAGTTTGTGCTCGGCCCGAACGTGCTGTTGTGGACGCAGCATTCTGTACTGGCCGGCCCTTACCACCGCGACGTTGCCGGCACGATGACGATGATCGATGCGCTGCGGTCTTCCCCGGAACAGGCGCGCGGCGTCATCACTGCGTCGGTTGCCGACTATGTGCTGGTCTGTCCAGCTCTGCCGGAGACGGGATTCTATGCGCGCAATGCGAAGGATGGCGTCGAGCCCAGCAAGACGCTTTCGGCGAAGCTGAGCAGGGGCGAGCATCCCGACTGGCTTGAGCCGGTTGTGCTCGAGAATACGCCGCTGAAACTGTATCGCGTGATCCGCTAGTCGGCTTTCACCCCGGCCGGCTGCGCCTCGCTGGTCACCGGGCCTGCAGGCGAAAGTTCTTCCGTCGCCTTTTCGAGATTCTGGCCGGGGCTGCGTCCGCGCAGCGTGATCTGCGGGATAAAGAAGATCACAGCGATCGCCGCGACCAGGATGACCATGGCGCCGAGGAATATGTAGTTCATGGCGTTCGAGATCGAAGTTGCGACGAACGCCTCGATCTCCGGCGACTGAGGGCCGCTTTGGCCTGCCATTGCCATGCGCTGCAGCTGCCCAAGATCGACTTTGATCCCGGGGAACTTGGCCGCAATGGCTTCGGCCATCTTGCCCAGAAGCACCGCGCCGAAGATCGACACGCCGATCATGCCGCCGCATTGACGCAGGAACATGCCGGTTGAGGTGGCGACGCCGATCTGGCGCACCGGCGCCGCGCTCTGCGAGACCAGGTTGAAAAGGCTCTGCGCCGGGCCAAGGCCGATGCCGACGATGAACATCCGCCAGGTGACATCCCATTGGTGGGAGTCGCTATGCAGCTGCGACATCAAAAAGAAGCCGAGCATCTGCATGCCGGCGCCGGCGAACATTATGCCTTTGTACTTGCCGGTCCGTGTCACCATCCGCCCTGAAAGCGTCGCTGACGTGATGAGGCCGAGCATCAGCGGCAGCAGCAGCAAGCCAGAGTTCGTCGCCTTGATGCCTAGCCCGAGCTGCAGGAACAGCGGCAGGTAGACGATCGTGCCCATGAAGGCCATCGAGATGATGAAGGAGGCGATGGTCGTGGTCGTGAACGCTGGAATCTTGAAAAGGTCGAGCGGCAGAATCGGCTCTTTCGCCGCGCGTTCGATCATCACAAAGATGAGGCCGGTCACTAGCGAAAGCGCAAAGAGGCCGAGCACGTCTGGCGCAGTCCAGCCATGGTCGTTGCCCCAGGTGAGCGCCAGCATCAGCGTTCCGATGGAGATCACGACAAAGATGCTGCCCAGCCAGTCGATTTTTCCGCCGCCGGTGTGGCCGAGGTTGGGCATCTTGAAAAAGATCACCGCCAACGCCAGCACGGAGGTCGGCAGGTTGATGTAGAAGCACCAGCGCCAGCCCGCGACGTGAAGGCCGCCGATGTCGGCGTTGCCGTGATCGGTGAAGTAGCCGCCGACAATGGGGCCGACGACGCTGGCAAGGCCGAACATGGCGCCGAACAGGCCGGCATACTTGCCGCGCTCGCGCGGCGGGAAAAGGTCGGCGATGGTGGCGAAGGCCGTGGTGAACAATGCGCCGCCGCCAATGCCCTGGATGCCGCGGAAGACGATGAGCTGCATCATGCCGCCGCCAATGACAGGCATGTCGCCGAATTCACCGGAGATGCCGCACAGCCACGAGCCCAGGACAAAGATGACGATACCGACGATCAGGATCAGCTTGCGGCCATAGAGGTCGCCGAGCTTGCCCCAGATCGGAACCATGACGGTCGAGGTGAGCAGGTAGCTGGTCGTGACCCAGGCGTAGAGGTTAAGGCCGTTGAGCTCGCGGATGATCGTTGGCATCGCCGTCGAGACGATCGTCTGGTCGAGCGCACTCAACAGAAAGACGATCATCAGGGCGAAGAAAGTCAGCCGCTTTTCCTCAGCGGTCGGTTCACGCCGATGTGGCGTGTCATGGGGCGCCGTTGCGTCCATGGGGTCAGGCTCCGCAAAGATTTCCGACTAACGGGGTTCCCCAGCCGGGTCCGCCCGAAACTGCGCAGTTTCCAGTCCTAATACACGGGGTCGCAGAAAGTGGCCAGTGGGCCGTAATGTTGCTTACATAGTAGCCGTTTCGGCGAAATCGGGCGCAATTTGATCGCTGTGGCGGGGGCGCGATAGGATGCCCGCCTGTTCGGGAGAGGCGGGCGATGAAAGCGTTGATCGCACGGGTTTCGAACCTGCTGCTATCGCCCAGGACCGAATGGGATGTCATCGACAAGGAGGAGGTCGAGCCGAGCAAGCTGGCGGTCCGGTATGTCGCCCCGCTGGCGGCGATCCCGACCGTCGCGATCGTAGTCGGCCTCTCAGTGCTCGGCGTGGAGATCGGCGGGCGGCAGCACCGGGCGCCGATCGTGGAAGTCGTCGCCTCGGCTCTTCTTTTTTATGCACTGGCGGTAGGCGGCGTGTTCGCCTTTGCCTTCGTGATCAACTGGATCGCGCCGCGCTTCGGGGCGGCGCGAAACTACCGCCAGGCGTTCAAGGTGTCGGCGTATTCGATTACCGCCGCGATGGTCGCGGCGGTTCTGGTTGTCGTTCCAGCGCTTGGCGTCTTTGCGCTTCTTGGAGCGACTTACAGCCTCTATCTCCTGTTCGTTGGCGCGCCCAAGGTGATGCACACGCCGGACAAGTCGGCGGTGAACTATTCCATAGTGACCACATTCGCTGCGATCGTGATGGCGCTGGCGGTGGGGCTGGCGACCATGGCGGCGGCGTCGCCGAGCGGAGACCTCTTTCCCAAGCTGGCGAGATTGCCGGATTTCACTGTCGGCGAGCCGGCGCCCGAACCAGGCGCTGCGGTGGATGTCGGCGCCGCGCCCCTACCTTCCTCCGCGGGAGAGCTTGCCGCCGGCGCGCCGGCAACCGCTTCAGGCGGCGATCTGCGCGGCGCCACGCCGCTGAAGCTGGCGGGACTTGATCGGGTTACCGTTGGCGTCGAACTGCGGGGGCTGACCGGGGCCAGGACGGTGGACGTCGAGGCCGAATACCGCAAAGGCAGGCGCTATATCTCGTTACAGATCATCCTGTCGGGCACGATCGCCGAAGCGATCGGGTTCGGCGGGCCGTCGACGTCCGAGTTCGACCGCGAGACCGCCGATGGATATGCGCGCCGCAGCCGCGTTGGGAACGCCATAATTGTGGAAGATTGGAACAATACGTCCAAGACCGGGAGCTATGGCCGGCTGATTGAAGACCGCTTTTACGTGAAAGCTGCCGGAGGAGGAGGCGTCAGCCAGCAGGAATTGCGCGACGCCGTAGAACTCTTCGGCCGACAAACACTGGCGCAACTGGAGGCGGAGAGCTAGGCGGTTCCCTATATTGATGAAATCGCTCTAGCATCCCACATGGCCGCAACCGTCCGACCCGCAAACCGCCAGGACCTCGACCGTCTCGAGGCGATGATCGCACATGTCGATCCCGGCATGCTGACCATGCCGCAGACCCGTGAGGCGATGGCCTCGCGCATCGAGAAATCGATTGCAGCGTTCGCCCGGCCTTCATCGCCGCCGGAAAACGAATGCTATTTCCTGGTGATGGAAGAGGACGGCCAGTTGCTGGGCGTCGGCAGCCTGTTCACCAATCTCGGTTTTGAGCGGCCGTTCTATTCCTATCGCATCTCGCGCGACTCGAAACTGTCGCCGGAGCTCAATGTGAAGGTGGAGCTCGACCTTCTTCATCTCGTGAACGACTACCATGGCGACACCGAGCTGGGCACGTTGTTCATCGAGCGGCATGCGCGTGGCGGCGGGCGCGGGCGGTTGCTGTCGTTCGCGCGGCTGCTGCTGATCGCGGCGGATCCGTTGCGTTTCGGGCCGAGAGCGATGGCGGAGATCCGAGGGTTTACCGACGCGGAGGGACGCTCGCCGTTCTGGGATGCGGTAGGCGCGAAGTTCTTCCTGATGGACTATCGCAAGGCGGACGCGCGCAGCGCGAGAGACCATCGCTTCATCGCCGACCTGATGCCGCGCTATCCGATCTACGCGGACCTGCTGCCTGAAGAAGCACGCAACGTGATCGCCAAGCCGCATCCGGATGCTGAACCGGCGCTGGCGATGCTGAAGAGCCAGGGCTTCCACTACAATAATGTGGTCGATATTTTCGACGCGGGTCCCTCGGTCGAGGCTTTCACGGATCATATCGACATCGTACGCAGCGCCACGCGTATGTCGGCGGCGGAATTTGCAGCGGGAGATGCCGGGCCGCGCGGACTGGTGTCGACCGCCGCCGTGGCGCGTTTTGCGGCGACGCAATTCGGCGACGGCGAGGCGCGATCGGCGGTGTTGGCGCGCATCGGAGCGAGCGGCGTCGATCAGGTGCTGGTCTACCGGACGCCGGAGAAACGGCCATGAGCGCCCGCCCGCTGACCGGCGAATGCTTCATCGGCGGGCGCTGGCTCAAAGGATCAGGCACCGCGTTTTCTTCGATTTCTCCGGCTGATGAGTCCCAGATCTGGAGAGGGAATGAAGCGAGCGCGGCGGATGTCGAAGCAGCAGTGGCTGCCGCGCGCGAAGCGTTCCCGGCCTGGCGGCGAATGACGGTCGACGATCGTATCGCGCTGGTTCGAATGTTCGCGAAGCTTCTTGAGGCTCGCAGAGCCGACATGGCGGCGATCATATCCCGAAGCACCGGCAAGCCTTTATGGGACGCCGCGACCGAGGCGGCGGCGATGATCGGCAAGGCCGAGCTTTCGGTAAAAGCCTATGCAGAGCGCACGCCGACGCGAGAAGCTTCGGCAGGCCTTTTCACCGCGCGGATCAGTCATCATCCCCATGGCGCGATGGCAGTGCTCGGGCCGTTCAACTTTCCTGGGCATCTTCCCAACGGGCACATCATGCCGGCGCTGATTGCTGGCAATACCGTCATCTTCAAGCCATCGGAGCAAACGCCCGACGTGGCGGAGTTTACGGTGCAGTTGTGGGAAGAGGCCGGGGCGCCTCCAGGCGTCGTCAACCTGTTGCAAGGCGCGCGCGGGCCGGCGGAGGCGCTGGTCGCGCACGACGGTGTGGATGGCGTGCTGTTTACCGGCAGCGTTCCGGCGGGGCGCGCGATCCATAGGGCGCTGGCCGGGCGGCCCGAGAAGATCGTTGCGCTGGAGCTGGGCGGCAACAACCCGCTGGTGGTGTGGGATGCTCAGGACCTCGATGCGGCGGCGCGGCTGATCGTGAAGTCGGCCTACATCACGGCAGGGCAGCGCTGCACATGTGCACGGCGGCTGATCGTACGGACAGGCGCGCAGGGCGATGCGGCGATAGCGGCGCTCACTTATCTGATCGACCACATTGTGGTGGGCCAACCAGACGCGACGTCTCAGCCCTTCATCGGCCCGCTGATTTCGGCGAAAGCGGCGGACTCGGTGATTGCTGCGCAGGCGGAGTGGCTGCGTGCGGGCGGCGTTGCGCTGCGCGAGACGCGGCGGCTGCCGCTCGGCCCGGCGTTTCTATCGCCCGGCCTGATTGATGTGACCGCAATCAATTCGAGGAAGGACGAGGAAGTCTTTGGGCCGATTCTGCAGGTGATCCGCGTGCCGACATTCGATGCCGCTATCGAGGAAGCGAACAATACCTGCTTCGGGCTGGCTGCCGGACTGATCTCTGACGATGCCGACCTGTTCATACAGTTCGAGAGCGAAGTGCGCGCCGGCGTGCTCAACTGGAACCGGCAGACGACCGGAGCGTCTGGCTCGGCGCCGTTCGGCGGTGTGGGCCAGTCGGGCAATCATCGTCCGGCCGGATACTATGCCGCCGACTATTCCGCTTGGCCGATGGCCAGCCTGATCGCTCCCGGCGATGTGAAGGACGATGAGCCGATCATCGGTGTGCGGTCGTGAGCGCGGCCCCGAAAGCGGTGGAGGTGAATTTCGACGGGCTTGTGGGCCCCACGCACAACTATGGCGGTCTGGCGCGGGGCAATCTGGCGTCGGCGGCGAATGAGGGCCAGGTATCCAATCCCCGCGAGGCTGCGCTGCAAGGCCTTTCCAAGATGCGCCGGTTGATGGAGCTGGGCCTGACGCAGGCTGTGCTGCCGCCGCACGAACGTCCGCACGTCGCCAGCCTGCGCAAGATGGGGTTTGCGGGCTCAGATGCCGAGGTTGTATCGGCGGCAGGCCGGGTTGCGCCGCTGGTGCTCGAGAATGCGTCCTCGGCTTCGGCAATGTGGACGGCGAATGCGGCGACTGCTTCGCCCTCCGCCGACACGATGGACGGGCGGGTGCATCTGACCCCGGCAAACCTTGCTTCTCATTTTCATCGCAGCATCGAGACGGAAACAACCGCGCGCGTGCTGAAGACGATCTTCGCCGACCCCGAACGATTCATGGTGCACGGGCCTGTTGCATTTCCGACTTTCGGCGATGAAGGCGCGGCCAACCATTGCCGGTTTGCAAGAAGCCACGGCGAGCCGGGCGTCGAACTGTTCGTCTATGGAAAGTCGGCGTTCGAAAAGAACAACGGCGCAAAATTTGGCGCACGGCAGGCGAAGGAAGCAAGTCACATCGTTGCGTCCACCCACGCACTGCCGGACGGCCGGGCCTTGCTTTCGCGGCAATCGCGCAAGGCAATCGATGGCGGCGCCTTTCACAACGACGTGGTCTCGGTGTCGAACGAGCGCGTGTTCATGTTTCACGAGGACGCATTCGAGGATCGCGCGAGCACAATCGAGGCGATCGAGACCGCTTGCGATGGTCTGGGGTTCGAGCCGGTGCTGCTGGAAGCGGCGAACGGAGAGCTGAGCCTCGAAGAGGCGGTCAAGTCCTACCTGTTCAATTCGCAGATCGTGACGCTTCACGACGGTGGGATGGCGCTAATCCTGCCTCGCGAAGCGGAGGAGACGCCGCGCGCGAAGGCTTTTGTCGACCGCGTGCTTGGCTCGAACGGCCCGGTCTGCGAGGCGCACTACTTCGATCTGCGCCAGTCGATGAGAAACGGCGGCGGGCCGGCGTGCTTGCGGCTGCGTGTGGTGCTGACTGAAGGCGAGCTCGTGGCGCTGGGCGCCGGCGTGATCATGGATGCGGCAAAAGTCGCTATGCTTGAGGACATTGTGCAGCGGCGCTATCGCGACCGTTTGGCGGTCAGGGATCTCGCCGATCCGGCCTTGCTGGACGAGGGCCGCGCAGCGCTGGACGAGATCGGGCAGGTGCTGAAACTGGGACCGGTGCATGACTTCCAACGCATCTGATACCGCTAGGTTTGAGCGAGCGCCGCGCATCGAGACCGAGCGTCTGATCATGCGTGGGCATATGCCCGAGGACCTGCCGACATGCGCGGCGATATGGCGCGACGAGAATGTCGTGCGGTTCATCGGCGGCCGCCCTTTCACGCGAGAAGAAGTGTGGGCGCGGATACTGCGCTATGCCGGTATGTGGGTGGTGATGGGCCACGGCTTCTGGGCAATCGACGAGAAGGCCGGTGGCCGAATGATCGGCGAAGTAGGCATTATGGAAGCGCGGCGCGATATCGAGCCATCGTTCGAGGGAGAGCCGGAGGTTGGCTGGGCGTTGATGCCGGCAGCACATGGCAAAGGCTACGCTGCCGAGGCCGTCGGCACAGCGTTGGCTTGGGCCGATGGGCATCTCAAGGCGCCGAAGCTGGTGTGCATCATCAGCCCTGACAATGCGCCGTCGATCAGGCTGGCGGCCAAGTTTGGCTTTCGCGAGCGGGCGCGCACGACCTATCATGGGGCGCCGACGATACAGTTCGAGAGGCCGAGGCAGAATGGCTGAAGGCGTGATCCTCGCGCTGGACCAGGGCACGACATCGAGCCGCGCGATGGCGATCGGGCTCGACGGGAGCATCGTCGCGTCGGCGCAGGAGGAGTTCCCGCAGATCTTCCCGCAGTCGGGATGGGTGGAGCACGATCCGGAAGCGATCTGGCGCACGCAGCGGCGAACGGCGGAGCAGACGCTGGAGCGGCTGGGTTCACGGAAGGTTGCCGCCATCGGCGTCACCAATCAGCGCGAGACGGTCGTGATCTGGGACCGCAAGACCGGCGAGGCGATCCACAACGCCATCGTGTGGCAGGACCGGCGCACGGCGTCGAAGACGCAGGCGCTTGGGGCGGCGGGGCATGAGGCGATGGTAACCGCGCGCACCGGCTTGGTGCTCGATCCGTATTTTTCGGCTTCCAAGATCGCGTGGATTCTTGACGCAGTGCCGGGCGCACGCGAGCGGGCGAGGCGCGGAGAGCTGGCGGTCGGTACGATCGATTGCTTTCTCGTCTGGCTTCTGACCGGCGGCCGCGTGCACGCAACGGACGCCACCAACGCTTCGCGCACGTCGCTGTTCGATATCCGGTCAGGGAAATGGGATGCCGAGCTGTGCGAGTTGTTCGGCGTTCCGATGCAGCTTCTACCCGAGGTAAGAGACTCGGCGGGCGATTATGGAATGACGGACCTGTTCGGACCCGGCCTGCCAATCCGCGGCGTTGCAGGTGACCAGCAGGCCGCACTGGTGGGTCAGGCATGCTTCGAGGCGGGGGAGGTGAAGTCGACCTATGGTACCGGCGGGTTTCTGGTGCTGAACACCGGAGACAAGCTGATTGCATCGAAGGCGCGGCTGCTGGGAACCATCGCTTACCAGTTGGGGGGTAAGCGCACCTATGCGCTGGAGGGATCGATCCTGTCGGCGGGTTCAACCATCCAGTGGTTGCGCGATGAGCTGAAAATCATTCGCGATGGGGCCCATGCGGGCGAACTGGCGAAGAGCGTACCGGATACCGCCGGCGTGCATCTCGTTCCGGCGTTTGTGGGGCTAGGCGCGCCACACTGGGATTCGAGCGCCCGTGGCGCCATCCTCGGGCTGCAGCGGGGTACGACTATCGCGCATATCGCGCGGGCGGCACTGGAAAGCGCGGCGTTCCAGACAGCGGAGCTGCTGGAAGCGATGGCGAAGGATGGCGTTGCGCCCAAGCTGCTGCGCGTCGATGGCGGCATGGCGCGCAATGACTGGTTCCTGCAATTCATGGCGGATGTGCTCGGTGTGGAAGTCGTGCGGCCGAAAAACACCGAGACGACCGCTCTCGGCGCGGCGATCCTGGCGGCTGTCGGCGCGGGCGAGTACGGATCGCTGAAAGAAGCAGCATCGATCTGGAAGCTGGATCGCAAGTTCGAGCCGAAAATGGCGCAGGACGAGCGCGCCTCGCGCATGGCAGGGTGGAGAGAGGCGGTTGGGCGAGTGTTGAGCGGAGGCGGGAATGGCTGACCGCGTTGAGATGGTGGAAGTGGCGGCTCGCGACGGGCTGCAGAACGAGCCGGGGTTCTTTCCGACGGCGGACAAGCTGGAGCTAATCGAGCGGGCGATTGCGGCGGGGTCGAAGCGGATCGAGGTGGCGAGCTTCGTGCACCCGACGCGCGTGCCGCAGATGGCGGATGCGGAGGCGGTGTGTGCGGGACTGCCAAAGCGCGATCCGCAGGATGTCACCTACATCGGCCTGGTGCTGAACAAGCGCGGTGCGCTGCGGGCGATAGAGACGCAGGTGCACGAGCTGGGCGCGGTGATCTCGGCAAGCGACGGGTTCGGCACGCGAAACCAGGGCCGCACGGCGGACGAGACTGTGGAAGACGCGATCGAGATCATCCGGCTGGGCAAGGAACACGGCCGCTCGGCGCAGGCGGTGATCTCGGTGGCGTTCGGTTGCCCGTTCGATGGCGAGATCGCGCCAGAGCGTGTGGCCGAGCTGGCGCGGAAAGTGGCAGCGGCGGGACCGCGGGAGATCGGGCTAGGCGACACGATCGGTGTGGCAGTGCCCTCGCAGGTGAAGCGTGTGATGGCGGCGGTGAAGGCGGCGGCGCCGGGCGTGCCGGTCCGACTGCACTTTCACGACACACGGAATACAGCGGTGGCGAATGCGTGGGCGGGCTTGGAGGCGGGGGCCGCGACGCTGGATGCAAGTATTGGTGGCATCGGTGGCTGTCCGTTCGCACCGAACGCGACGGGAAATGTGGCGACGGAAGATGTGCAGTACATGCTGCAGCGGTCAGGCGTTGAGACCGGGCTGAGGCTGCAGGGACTCATCGATACGGCGCAATGGCTGACGAAGAAAATGGGTCGCACCGTACCGGGTCTTGTGAGCCGCGCTGGGGGCTTCCCGAAATGAGCGGCGCGCTCGCCGGACTACGCGTGATCGAGATGGGATCGCTGATCGCGGGCCCATTTTGTGGCCAGCTGATGGGCGACATGGGCGCCGACGTGATCAAGGTCGAGCCGCCCGGTGAAGGCGATCCGATGCGTCAGTGGGGCCAGGGTGAGAAGCCGGCCTGGTGGCGCGTTATCGGCCGCAACAAGAGGTCGGTAGCGCTCGATCTGCGACAGAAGGCCGGGCAGGACATCGCGCGCAGGCTGATCGGCAAGGCGGACATTCTGATCGAGAATTTCCGGCCGGGCACGCTTGAGAAGTGGGGCCTTTCTCCGGAGGCGCTGCACAGGGACAACCCGGGTCTCATCATTGTGCGTGTGTCGGGCTATGGGCAGGATGGGCCATATGCCGATCGCGCAGGGTTCGGTCTCGTCGGCGAGGCGATGGGCGGGTGGCGCTATCTGGTTGGCGAGCCGGACCGGCCGCCCTCACGCATGGGCGTATCGATCGGAGACACGCTGGCGGCAACGTATGGCTGTCTTGGCGCGCTCGCGGCGCTGCACCATCGTGCGAAGACCGGCAAGGGTCAGGTGGTTGACTCGGCGCTCTACGAAGCAGTGCTGCAGGTGACGGAGTCGTTGTTGGCTGACTATGGCGCGAGTGGCTTCATGCGAGAGCGCTCGGGATCAATCCTGCCACGTATTGCACCGTCGAACGCCTATCCGTGCAAGGACGGCGACATCGTGATTGGCGCCAACCAAGACAAGGTGTTTTCGCGTTTCGCCGAAGCGATCGGCAAGCCGGAATGGGCGGAGGATCCGAAGTACAAGACCCATCATGCGCGCGGCGATCGGCAGAAGGAGCTCGACGCTCTGATCTCGGAATGGACTCGCCGGCACACAGTGAAGGAAGTCGACGCCATCATGTCGGATGCGGGTGTGCCGGCTGGGCCGATCTATCGCCCGAACCAGATGATTTCCGATCCGCAATTCCTGGCGCGCGACGCGATCCATTGGGAGGAGCATCCGGTGTTCGGCCGCATCCCGATGCAAAACGTGTTTCCGAAAATGTCGGAGACGCCAGGCAAGGTGCGTCTTCCCGCGCCGGACAAAGTCGGCCAACACACGGAAGAAGTGCTCGGCGCGGTTCTGGGAATGAGCAGCGCCGAGATCTTGGAGCTGCGCAAGGCCAGCGTCATCTGACCGTTGCAGCTGTCAAAAATAATGGCGTTTGCGCTGTGAAAGGACCGTTTTGTCCCGTCCCGACACCGGACTATGTTAGGCAGATAGATTGCAGACATTGGGAGACATGGGCATGTGTGAGCATCACGGGATCAAAGAGACAAAGCCGGTCATCCGGTCTCTCGAAAGCATGCACCGCAGGGACATCGTGCGCGGGCTGTGGACCGGAACGATGGTGCTAGGCGTTGTCGGCGCCGGCGGCTGCGCCGACACGGCGGCCTTCTTTGCGCCGAGCGATGCGGAACTGGAGCCGCTGGCCGCGCAGGCCTGGGCCGAGACCAAGGCGCAGACGCCGATCTCCAGAGACGCCAAAGCGAACGCTCGCCTGCAATCGGTGGGCAACAAGATCGCGAGCGTAGCGAGAGTGCCGAACGCGCAATGGGAGTTCGTTGTGTTCGACAGCCAGGAGAAAAACGCCTTCGTGCTGCCGGGCGGCAAGGTGGGGTTCTACAAGGGCCTGATGGACTTCACCGAAAATGACGACCAAGTGGCGGCGGTTCTCGGCCATGAGGTCGGACACGTCGTCGCCCGCCATGCTGCGCTGCGGGCGGGACAGCAGACGGCGACCAGTCTGCTGCTGCAAGGCGGCGGGGCGATCCTTGGGCAGACCGCGAAAATGAGCTCCGACCAGCTCAATATGGTCATGGCGGTTGCCGGCGCCGGCGCCACGGTTGGCATCGCGCTGCCATTCAGCCGCCAGAACGAAACCGATGCTGACAAGTTCGGCGTCGACTACATGCAGGCTGCCGGCTACGACGTGAAGCAAGCAATCCGCCTCTGGGAAAGGATGGGGGCCGCATCGACCAACCGTCCGCAGGAATGGATGTCCACGCACCCGAATCCGGAAACGCGGATCCAAGAGCTGCGGAGCTACATCAACGCCAAGGGTTACGCGAAGGTCTAGGCGCTACAGCGTCAGGACGATCTTTCCGAAGTGCTTGTTGGCGTCCATCAGCGCCAGCGCCGCCTTGAGTTCCGCGAACGGGTAAGTGTGCGACACGGGCAGCGAAAGCTTTCCGGCGGCAAGAGCGGGACCGAGATCGGCCTGCATCCTGCGGTTGATCTCGCGCACTTCTTCCTTCGTGCGCGTGCGGAAAGTGACGCCGATAAAAGTGATCCGCCGGCGGGCATGAATGTCGAAGTCGAACTCGGCCTGATTGCCGCCCAGGCGTCCGACATTGACGATGCGGCCGAGCACTTTGGTGGCGTGCAGGGTCTGACTGGCGAGGGCGCCGGTCACCTGGTCGACCACGACGTCGACACCGTCTCCGTTCGTGGCCTCGCGCACGTGCTGGACCCACTTGGGATCATTCGTATCGACAGCCAGTTGCGCGCCGAAATCGCCGAGCTGCGCGCGACGTTGGGCGTTGGTCGACGATCCGATGACAAGGCCGGCGCCTTTCGCCCTCGCGATCTGGAGCCCCATCAACCCGACACCCGAACTGGCGCCTAGGATCAGTACGGATTGCCCGGGCTTAAGTTCGCCATGAGTCACTACCGCGTCATGCATGGTCTGCAGGGCGACCGGCAAACAGGCGGCTTGTTCGAACGCCATCTCGGCGCGCGGTATCTTCTGCACGCGGCCATGGTCGACGACGGTGTATTCCGCGAATGCTCCGGCGCCTGAGCCCATCACGCGGTCGCCCGGCTTCAGATCTGGAACAGCCTTGCCGGTCTCAACGACTTCGCCGGCCCATTCCAGTCCAAGGATGTGGCCCGGCCCGCCGGCGCCGCCGTGCTTTACGCCGCGCGCCATGGCCAGGTCGGCGCGATTGAGCGCGCATGTCCGAACTCGGACCAGCACATCTTCCGGGCTAGGCTTTGGAAGGGCGACGTCCGTCAGTTCCGGTCCGGACTCTCCGAGAATGTATGCCTTCATGTTCATCCAGCCTGCCGCACCTGACGCGGCTCGTAGATTGCCGAGTGCCGGCAAGTCATCACCAAGCGCGATCCGGCCAGCATCTGGACGTCGAGGACCACCATGAGATGACCCTTGGTCTCGACATTGTCGGTCACGACCGCGCGCACTTCCAGCTCCTCGCCATCGACAAGACAGCTATGCAGATCGATTGCGCTCTCGACGTGGATCCATGGCCCGAGCCGGACATTGTCGGCCAGCACATAGTTGGCGCGGCGCAGCAGCCAGGCGGCGTTGGCGATGCCGCCATGGTCATAGAGCGAGGGATCTTCGCGAATAGCATCGATATGGGCTGCGCCTTCTTTGCGCGAATAGACCTCGCGCAATGTGCCAAGCGTGGCGCCGGGCTTCAGGCTTTCCATCGATGCTCGTGGCCGGGTCTCGTGGACTGGCATCTTGCCTACGTCCAGAAGCTTAGATGGCGCTGGAGCTCCCTTCAGATTTGCTGATCCGGTTGCGCAGACATCGCCGCGTGCGGAAATGGACAAGGCCAGATCGTCGCCCTCCGGCGTTGATGTCACGGTCGCGATATCGCCGTCGTAAACCGGCTTCACGAAGCGAGCCTGCATATGTCCGCCGCTGAGCCAGGGTTTGCCCCAGCGCGCCATTGGCATGTGCGCGAGGTAGGCGAAGACATCCACACCCGGAACAAGGCCCCCGGTGAAACCGAACCGGCTGGCCACGGCGTCGTCGTGAATCTTGTTCTCGCTCGCCGTAGCGGTGTTGAAGGCGGAAATCGTGCGGATCGTTGGCATGACTGCAAGGCTAGTCGAGCCGGCGCCGCAGGTCGAGAACATTGGGAGCGCGACGCCTGACCAATCAAGCGGCCTTGACGGCAGTCCGGCGCGCACCCGCGGGAGGGGGCGTCTCGGCTGCACCGGCGAAGCACTGGGCCTTGGACATCCAGTTGGCCGCGTTGGGGCCGATGACGCGCAGGCTGGTGTCAGCGATATTCCGCGTCTGGGTCACCACTTGGCAGAACTCTTCGGCCAACCCCTCGATCAATTCGGCGTTGCTCGGATCGTTGTATGTCCAGATTTCGCCGGACGGCGCCGTAAGACGAAGATGCGGGCGAGGCTGAGGCGGCTCCTCGCTGCGAACCTTGAAAGTCCAGCCATAGGTGTTGTTGCCGAGCACGACGATGTTGCGGATCCGATCGCCATTGCGGCGGACTTCGCCCAACACGTCATAAACTTCCTGTCCATGCGCCCAGGTTTCCATCAATCGCGCGGTCAACGACGAACGCGCGCTCATGTCCGGACCGGCCCATTTGACGCGCTGTGATGGATCGCATGTCGCAAAGCTGGCGGCCGTTGCGGTAAACCCTTCGCGCCAGGCGGCGACAAGCGCACGTCCGTTGAGTCCGTCGAGCCATTCCAGCTCGAACGAAGGAAGCTTGCCGCCCTTGCCAAGATGCTCAGCGAGACGGGCGTAGTAGGCCTCGAACGATCCATCACCACGCAGGGACATGCCGGCGGCCAGGTTCCAGATGTGAAGGTGGCGGACAACCGTGCTGATGGTCCAACCCTTGAACGCTGTCGGCTGGTCTAGGGCCTCGTCATCAAGCGGCGCCACGAGCGCGTGGAGTGCTTCGCTTTCGTCCTGGAAGTCCTTCGCTAGCGTTCTCATCCGCGCCTCACTCTCCGATTGACGAGGAGAGACGTTCATACGCTGCCAGGAAATCTTCCTTGAAGGCTTGAACGACCTGGCCGGCCGACATGGTCTGGTCCATCAGTCCGACGCCCTGACCCACCCAGTAGGTGGCAAGCTGTCTGGCGCCTTCATGGCCGCCGTCGGCCAGCTTGTCGACCCGGCGCAGAGCCGGTTCGGACACCAGCGATTGCAGCGGCATGGGCAGGGGCACCGGCGCATCCTCGCGCTCCCATGCGTCTGTCCACGGCGAGCGCAGCTGGCGCGACGGCTTGCCTGTACGTGAGCGCGAGCGAACGGTATCGCGCGAGGACGCCGCGAGCATCTTCGCTTTCACAGTCGGGCTGGTTTCTGCCTCCGTGGTGGTGAGCCAGACAGAGCCGCACCAGGCGCCGGCGGCGCCCATCGCCATCGCTGCAGCCATCTGAGCGCCGGTCGTGATCCCGCCAGCAGCGAGAATTGGAGTGTTCGCGCCCATCGCGGTGACCGCGCGGTGAACCTCGGGTATCAGAACCATGGTCGAGACATCGCCGCAGTGGCCGCCTGCCTCGCCGCCTGCGACGACCAGAATATCAACCCCGGCCTGCACCTGGGCGACGGCGTGTTCCTTCGCGCCGACCAGGGCGGCCACCGGAACGCCATGCTGGCGCCCCAGCTCCAGCATCGCCTTCGGCGGCACGCCGAGAGCGTTGGCGATCAGCTTGATGGGATACTGGAAGGCGACTTGCAGGCTATTGGCGGCGCCGTCCTCGCGCATGTTGCGGGCGAAGTTGACGCTGTTGCTGCGGTCGGCTTCGAGATTGCCCGGATCGATCCCGTGGGACTGCAGGACATCGGCAGCGAATTTCTTGTGCTCTGGCGGAATGGAGGCAAGCAGAGCGGCAGGGCTGAAGGGCTCGGCCTTTCCCTCCATCTTGTTCGGCACGATCAGATCGACGCCGTAGGGCTTGCCGGCGCAGTGCTTGTCGATCCAGTCGAGTTCCTCGCGAAGCCGGTCGGGCGGCAGATTGACGGCGCCGAAGACGCCCATGCCGCCGGCCTTTGACACCGCCACCACAACATCCCGGCAATGGCTGAAGGCGAGCAGCGGGAATTCGATGCCCAGCATCCTGCAGATCGGGGAATTCATCATGCGGCGTCTCCTGCCACGGGTTCGATTTCGAGTATGAGGTCACGGATCGCGATTTGCGAGCCGGATGATGCGGATATCCGGACTACGCGGCCATCGATCCCGGCTATCAGTTCATGCTGCATCTTCATTGCCTCCAGAACTGCGAGGCGATCGCCCTTTTTCACGGAGGCGCCTTCCGTGACGCAAACCTCCAAAAGACGCCCATGCATCGGCGCCAGCAGCACGCCATGGCCCGCGCCTGCTTCCTTGGGGGACACGAACGCAGCCAGGTTGGTGAGTTCCAGGGAGCGTACGCCGACGGCAAGCGAGATTGTACGCCCATCGTCGCGGTAGATCACGTCAACCGTCTGACCGCCAATTGCGAGCCGGGCTGTGTCGGCGTCCAGGTCGCGGATTGCGATTTCGGCGGCCTCGCCGCCCGAGCGCACGGTGTAGGCGCGTGTCCCCAGAGGACGGACAAAGAAGGTTCGGCGTGCACCGTCGATCTCGTATTCGACAACGGTTTCGAGATGGCCTGCGCTTGTCCATTCGTGAAGTGAGGCGCTGACATCGAGCGCTTCCGCCGCCGCGCGCGAGAGAGCAGCTGCGTGCTGTAAGACGGCCGCTGCCGCATAGAATCCCATCTCCGGCGGCCCGGGCTGGAAACCGGCGTCTCCAAAGACTTCCCCTATGAATGCCGTTGTCGCTTCTCCCGCCGCGAAGGAAGGACGCGACAGGGCATCGATAAGAAAATCGCGGTTGGTGCGCGGCCCGAAGACCGCGGTCGAACCTAGAGCGGCCATCAACCGCCGCCGCGCTTCCTCGCGGTTGCGGCCGCGAGCAATGACTTTCGCGATCATGGGGTCGTAGAAAGGCGAGACAGCGCCCCCGGTTTCGACGCCAGCGTCGATCCTTACGCCCTCGCCAGACGGCATGCGAAACAGGTGCACAGGCCCCGTGCTGGGCAGGAATCCGTTCGCGGGATCCTCGGCATAGAGCCGCACTTCGATGGCGTGGCCGTCGAAGGCGATGTCCCGCTGGGTAAGTCCCAGCCTTTCTCCCCGAGCCACGCGTAACTGGAGCGCCACGAGATCGAGGCCAGTCACTAGTTCGGTCACTGGATGTTCAACCTGGAGGCGGGTGTTCATCTCGAGGAAATAGAACTCGCCGGCCTCGTCGAGGAGAAACTCAACCGTACCAGCCCCAACATATTTGACCGCTCGCGCTGCCTCGACCGCGGCTGCTCCCATGCGTTCGCGCAGCGCGGGCGTCATGACCGGGGAAGGCGCCTCCTCGATCACCTTCTGGTGGCGGCGCTGTACCGAACAGTCGCGCTCGCCGAGATGGATGGTGTTTCCGTGCGTGTCGGCGAAGACCTGTATTTCGACATGGCGCGGGCGAACGATGGCCTTCTCGAGGATCAGGTCACCGTTCCCAAATGCGTTCTCTGCCTCGGACCGGGCAAGTTTCAGCGCAGCGGCGAGATCGCTTGCCCGCTCGACCAACCGCATGCCGCGTCCGCCGCCACCGGCCGCGGCCTTGACCATAACCGGAAAGCCAACCTTCGCTGCGGCAGACGCAAACGCCTTCGCCGACTGATCCTCACCTTCATAGCCCGGCACGCAGGGCACGCCCGCTTCGATCATTCGCCGCTTTGCGCGCGCCTTGTCGCCCATGATCTCGATGGCGGCTGGCGGTGGCCCGACCAGGACGAGACCCGCCTCGGCGACGGCCTGCGCGAATTTCGCGTTCTCGGACAGGAAGCCGTATCCGGGGTGGATCGCGGTCGCGCCCGACGCCTTTGCTGCAGCAATGATGTTGTTGATGGACAGGTAGGAGTCGGCTGCCGCCGCCGGGCCAATTCGCACGGCTGTGTCTGCGAGCTTCACATGCAATGCGGCCGCATCGGCGTCGGAATAAACCGCTACAGTTCGAAGGCCCATCGCGCGGGCGGTGCGCATGATCCGGCACGCGATCTCGCCACGGTTGGCGACAAGGACGGTGGAGATATCCGCCATCATCAAGGATCCACCACCCAACGGGGCTTGCGCTTCTCGACGAAGGAGGCAACGCCCTCACGCGCCTCGTCGCTCAGCATCCGGCCGGCGAAATTCTCGGCCGCGGCCTGCACAGTCCGCTCACGATCGAGCCGGGGGAGGGCCAGGATCAATGCCTTGGTATGCGCG
>Ga0210377_10000796_pt1 | contig 29903 bp, 32 predicted proteins | sample PLM4_65_b1redo_FD_155480 | JGI IMG/M metagenome (GOLD analysis project Ga0210377, IMG submission 155480) | Groundwater sediment microbial communities from an aquifer in East River, Colorado, USA - PLM4_65_b1 redo | ecosystem: Environmental > Terrestrial > Soil > Riparian zone | place: USA: East...
ACAACCCTCTCTTGGCTTATGTTAGACTTCATCTCGACCTTCCTCGGTATGGTTTGTGCGCTACACAAAAGCATATCCGATGAAGGTCTTTTTTACCTCCCCAACTTATGACTTTAAGAAAGCCCTGAACTTGAAATAAATGATACTTGAATTAGGGCTTGGTTTGCTATATTATATTCATAGTGAGAAAGGACATAACAATGACCGAAAACCTTGCGACACTGGAAAAAAGAATTCGCTCTGAACTTGATGAGAATAGATCTATTTGGAAAAATCGCAGAACATACCACGCCACATTGTACAATTTGTTCGTTATAGCCAGCATAGCTATGTCGGTATCAATAACTGTAGCTGGTATTTACGATGATGGGACACTCGCTGCTATTCTTGGTGCCATTCTTGCTGGAATACTGGCACTTCAACAGACCTTTCCTTTTGGAGAAATGGCATTTTTCTACCGAGTCGGCATTTCTGAGGCAAGAATATTGGAACTTGACCTTGACACAAAAGCTGATACCCGTAAAGAAGTTGAAGATTTAGAGATAAGGGTTGAAACATTGATTCGCATGATGGCTCTGGATATTCCCCGAGGGCAAGCCTTACATGTTGCTATCCAGAAAATGCGGGAAGAAGTCAGAGATGCAAAAAAGCAATAAAAAGTGCATAACTGTAACTGAACTAAGCGTCATGTCGTATCCCCATTCCGCACTGACGAACTAGGTCTAGGCTAAGAAAGTAAGAGATATATACACAAAAGACCTACCAACCAAACTTCCAGTGGTTGAATGGGATTTTGTGTTTCCCAACCGCAATCAAAAGAATATATTCATAAGTTACCTAATAATCGGCGGCTCGTCTTTTTCTTATTAGCGAAGGCATGAAAGATTGTCAATTGGGCTATGTGCCTTATGTGATTGAAGCAGGTCATCATCCATCATTTGGGCGTAGTGCTGAACCATGTCAAGGCTTGCATGTCCAAGCAGGCAGGAGGGCTGCCAGGATCGCTGCTTTTATAGTCATATGGCAGGGCTTATGCAGGATGTACTCCCAGGAACTACTTGGCGGGATATGAAAGAAATATGGCGGGATTGATTGGAAATTCCCTATACACCTGCATCCAGAAAGGATACACTTATTTAGTGATGTGTAAATGACGAAAAATAATTTTCCAAGATTGTCAAAGCTGGAAATTGTAAGACGTCTCTTTCGGAGATTTTCCACTAACCAGCTTTCAGAGCAAGAGAAGATGAATGTATTAAGGCGCTTGATAACGAAATTGACCACGAGCAAACTCTCGATTTTAGAGACCAAAAATATTTTGATGCGTCTTATTTCAAAAATCAAAAAATAGATTGTTTTGCAATACTGTCTTGCTTATTTCAGACGGGTCAGGTTGTCTATCGGGGAGTGTGCCTTATGCGCTTGCAACAGGTCATCGTAAAATCGGAACATAAAAACACCGCCATTCTTTATTGAATGACGGTGTTTTGTTTTGAGCGGGTGATGGGACTCGAACCCACGATATCTTGCTTGGGAAGCAAGCGTTCTACCACTGAACTACACCCGCTTGATGTGAAGAATTATACCCGCGATAGGTATGTCAAGCAATATACTGAAACAGGATATTGCTTCGCATCCTCCTTAACCGGTCACTGCTCCCGATTAAGCAGTTTGTTCGCCAACTCGAACAGTGCCTCACCAGCCTCGCCCTGAGGGTCCGCCTCGCGCAAACTGTTAATTGCCATATCAGTCATTTGAATGGACGCCTCTTTGGCAAAACCGTAGCCATCTTCGCTCGCCAGCACGCGCGCCAGTTCTTCCACTTCCTCGGGTTTGATCGGTCCCTGTGCCCAGCGTTCCGCGAATTTCCCCTTCTTTCTTAAGCCAGCCAAAACTGGTAGTGAGTTTTTACCTTCCACTAGATCGCTGGCAACCGATTTACCGGTTGCTTTCTCATCGCCCCAAATCCCAAGAATATCATCCTGTACTTGAAATGCCAGACCAAGAAAATGTCCGAACGAACGATAGGCTTCCTGCTTGTCTTCGTCCGCGCCGCCGAGCAGTGCGCCAATGTGACAACATGCCGAGAGCAATGCCGATGTTTTTCCTGAGATCATGGGCCAATAATCTTCTACGCCAAGATCCTTGCGTTCTTCATAGGACATATCTAAAAACTGTCCACGTGTGAGTTCGAGACAGGTGTTGTGTAAGATCTCAGCCGCTTTGACAACGACCTCGGCAGGATAACTATTCTTCAAATCGATGATCGCTTGATTAGACATGACAAACAATGCATCACCCGCGTTGATCGCCATGGGCGCACCCCATTTCACCCAGGCTGTATCTCTGCCTCTGCGCTTTGGCGAATTATCCTGAATGTCATCGTGCACGAGCGAAAAGTTGTGGACCAACTCGACAGCTGCTGCTGCTGGCAATGCGGACTGCCAATCCACCTCACATGAAGCTGTGGATAACAATACCAACAACGGACGAATCCGTTTGCCGGTAGCTTCAGGTCCTGCACCTTCGCCAGTCCAGCCCATGTGATAGGTGAGCATTTCGTGGAAGGGTTTGCTGCGAGGCTGATCGAGACGCGAAACTTGTTTTTGTAGTTCCAGCTCAATGTGAGAGAGAAGCGGTTTTAAATCCATGTTATGAACCTGTGCCTGTGTATGAGTTAACGCCCTTTGTCCAGATCCAATAGGTGAGGGCAAAGAGACCGATGCCAATGAGCGGGGAGAAGTAGATTAAGGGTGTGACTTCGTTCGGACGTAAAAAAAGTTGCGATGGGTAGAACGCCACGAAGCCAATAGGAATGATGTAGGTGAACGCAAAACGGAACGCGCCATCGAAGATTGTCATGGGGTAGGGGGAGAACTCGCGCAGTTTCCACGCGAGCCCCAATACGGGATACGAGTCGATAACCCAGAACGCCGCGCATGCCGCGCTGACCGTCATCGAAATTTGCACAAGCGACGCGCTGAAGAGTGTCATCAGCAGTAAGGCGATGCGTGTGAATGTCCAATCGACATTGAGTTGCGTGCCCGAGTAGATCAATAGGATCGTGCCTGCCACGAGTTGGATGAGCCCTTTCAGATCGAACATCTCGGACATGTAATAGAACATCATGTTGAGCGGACGGAAATAATATTTGAGGAAGGTGCCTTGTTGTATATGGAAGCGCAATTGCCAAAAATGATCGAACAGAATTTGCATGGGCGAGATTGCCAGCATGTAAAAGGCATAGATAAAAACCATTTCCATCAAGGACCAGCCTGCTAGATCTGGCACTGAATCGAAGATCACCCAAAAGACGCTCAGCGTGACTAGGCTGGTAAAGAACATCCCGAGGGAGCTGATGATAAAGTCCGCGCGATATTGCATGCGGGCTTTGATATATTGCGCTTCAATAATGAAATAGAGCCGGAGGTATTCGCCCAGTGTTCGCATGTTACCCTCCGCTGATCCGCAAGACCTTGATGGCTTGATTGTAAAAGAGGCGCGTGAGGACGATCAGCGCGATCGTCCAAAAGGCTTGGACTGCCAGCATGGGGATAAAGGTCGCTAAACCAGAATCGGGTTTTGTGACCATCATCAGCGGTGTATGGAACACAGCTTGAAACGGAAGCCAAAACAGAACATTCCGAACGGCTTCAGGAAAAAACTGTAACGGCACGAGCGCGCCTGAAAAGAACATCAGGATGATTTCTTTGACAGAGCTAATGCCCCAAACGGACTCGGAGTAAAAACCCATCAAGCCGACAAAGAAGTCAATACAGAAACTGATAACCAGGGCGAAGATGAAACTCAACGGGAATAACAATAATCCGACACCAGTTGCAAAAGAGATCTTGAGCACGAAGATCATGAACAGGATTGTCGGAATGGAAATGGCAAAGATGTTCATTGCCGTTGAACCCAGTACGGCAAACAACGCGTATAGTTGAAAATCCATGGGCTTGATCAGATACGATGCGATGATGCCTTCGCGAATTTCGTAATGGATGATCCAATCTGAATATGTTTTGAGCAGGAAGAAGACTGTACTGCCCAGCGCGATATAGATCATGGTTTCATTGAAGGTCAGCCCGCGCAGTGTTTCTCGACCCTGGTAGATGCTCTTCCATAAATAGTACACAATACCGATATAAAGCAGGTTGCCAATGATCGCAAAGAAATAGCCGAAACGATAGATCATTCCAACCATGGCTGTGCCGCGGAAGACCGCCATGTACTTTCTCATCCCAGCGCTCCATCGTAGACTTGCTGCACCACATTCTCCATGGAGATTTCCACGATACGCACATCACTGACTGCAAAGTTAGACATGACAAATCCCAGTACGTCTGAGAGGGGAGTGCGGGCTTGATCGATGGTCATGTCTGTCCAGAACTCTTCCGTTTCAGCGACGATGATGCCGTGGTCTTTGCCAAAACGTTCTGTTAGTTTGTTCTTCAAGGAAGCAATCGTAGTTTCATTAAAATCATTGATCTGTACTTTGATCGTGCGATACGCGCCAAACAGCGCATTGACCTTCTTGATATCGCCGTCATACAAAATTTTGCCTTTATCAATAATGATGATGCGATGACATAAGGCTTCCACATCGCCGAGATCGTGTGTTGTCAGAATAATCGTCGTGTTGCGCTCGCGATTTAATTCCTTGATCACCGAACGGATCTTTGCTTTAACAGAAATGTCCAAGCCAATGGTCGGCTCATCGAGAAAGACAACCTGTGGGTTATGTAAGAATGAAGCGGTGATATCGCACAGCATGCGCTGACCGAGTGAAAGCGTCCGCGCTTGTTGTGAGTACAGAGCTTTCAGTCCCACCAGTTCATTGAACATGTCCATGTGTCGGTCGAACGTCTTTTGGTCGACTTTATAGATCTCTTTCAAAATCTTAAATGACTCGATCACAGGCAGATCCCACCATAACTGCGTGCGCTGACCAAAGACCACGCCCATGATCTGTGCCTGTTTGATGCGGTTCGTATATGGCACATGGTCGTTGATCAGAATTGTCCCATCAGTCGGTTTAAGAATGCCCGTCATCATTTTGATGGTGGTCGATTTGCCTGCGCCGTTCGGTCCGATGTAGCCGACGATCTCGCCTGCGTTAATATCAAACGAAATGCCGTCCACCGCTTTCACGCTGCGAAAATCGCCTGAAAAAAGATCTTTGAACGCGCCGCTCAAGCCTTCACGCCGATTGAGGATTTTGAAATGTTTGGTCAGGTTTTGTATGTGAATGAGAGTCATAAAAAATTCCCGTATGGTAGTAACCGATTTTATCACTTCGGCGGAAAGATATCCAAAACGGTAAAGTCAACCCAGAACAAGCCCTTTGTGTTTGGAACATTTTCGAGAATAGCCTGCCCAATATCCTTTGGTGGGTCTTGCAATTCCTGCCACCACGACTTGTCGGCAGGATACCCATATTGAAATCCAACCGGCGCAGGCGCGAACGCATTGCCCCATTCTCTAAACTCTTGCACCATTGCATCAAAAGACTCGAACTGTTGACTATCATCTATAAAGAAAATACCCTCACGATAAGTGGGCGGCATCCAATCCTTATCCCAATGTTTTAGAAAGAGACGATAATTCGGATTGTGCATTTGGATTTTATCAACCCAACGCTTCGCGACTTCATCCGAAATTGGTTCGCCTTCCGGGCCGTTCGTTGACTGATACCATTCCACATCAATCCCAAAGCCGACAACGCTGGGATGTCCCTTGTATTGATTAAGCACGATATCGATCAACTCATCCACACTGGCATTGCCTGGTTCCACCTGTAACCAAACATCAAAACCTTTTTCATCGAACAGTGTTAGTGTCTGCTCGTTTATATCCGCATAAGCACAGCGGATGTTCGGGTCAGCGGTCTCGCATCCGAAGTTTAGATATGTGCCCTCGCCATCCAATATACCAACGATCCAAAGCGCGGCAGGTTTCGCATCAGCAAACTTCGCTGCCATATCTTCACCGACTGATGCCCAATATTCTGGTCCCGGGTTGAACTGCGGACCGTACGATGAAAAACGAAATCCTGCTTCAAGCATGGGAATTGGTTGTGACGTTGGTGTGCTTGCCATCGATATTGAAATTTCCGTTGGGTTTGCTTGAGTTTCTACCGATGTTGCAGAAGAACAACCTGCTATCAACAGACTCAGGAATAAAGATATATGCAGAAGTTTCATTTTCTATATCAAATATTTACGTTCAATCGTTCCAATTCAATCCTTAATTGCTCGGCTGATTGAAAGTGAATACCCACAAAACCCAGCTTTCGGGCCTGTTGTATGTTCGGAAGTGAGTCGTCAATAAATAGACATTCCTGCGCAGGTCTGCCGATTTTTTCAAGCAGAATGTGATAGATCTCAGGCTCCGGCTTGACATATCCCACTGTGCCTGAGATGACCATGTCATCAAACAGATCGAAGAAAGCATATTTGGCACGCGCGTACGGAAACGTCTCAGCAGACCAATTGGTCAGACCATATAATGCATAGCCCGCCTGCTTGAGTTCTTTCAGTATTTCAACCGTGCCCGTCAATGAATTTCCGATCGATTCTTTCCAATGGTCATGATACGCCTGAATGAGATGCGAATGATGTGGAAATTTCGCGGAGAGATCGGCAACGCCTTCTTTAAACGTGCGCCCACGGTCTTGTTGCGCATTCCAGCCCATGAAGTCCACTTCATGAAAAAACTGTTCCATGCCCTCGTTGTCATCAGGGAAGTAATGGCGATACACATGTCTTGGATTCCATTCGAGCAGAACGTTTCCATAGTCGAAGATGATGGCTTTGATGTTTGTAGTCATGCCATGATTCTACTTTAAAAAGTGACCTCGGCATTGCCGAGGTCACTTCATCGTTAAGCTTTGACTTTCTCGCCCTTTGGATCGTACAACGGCTCTTTCTGGACCTCCGCCTGAATCTCAACTCCAAAACATTCGACGCTGACACGGGTACCTGGCTTCGCCAGCTCGATAGGCAGATACGTGTATGCGATGGATTTGTTGATCGAGTATCCAAATCCACCCGATGTGACCCATCCTACCACTTCACTGTTGTGGCGAATCGGCTCACTGCCAAAGACAACTGTATTTGAGTCGTCAAGCACGATACAACACAACTTCTTCTTGATGCCTTCTGCTTTTTGTTTTATCAGAGCTTGCTTACCCATGAAGTCCATAGATTTGTTGGATGCAACTGCAAATCCCAGCCCAGCTTCATATGGAGTGTAATCGGGTGTAATGTCTGCGCTCCAGTAGCGATAGCCTTTTTCAAGACGCAGCGACTCAATGGCTTTGTATCCACCAGCGACCATGCCGAACTCTTTGCCTGCATTCCAAAGTGTATCCCACAATTGTTCGCCGTATTCGGACGGCGCATAAAACTCCCAGCCGAGTTCGCCGACGTAGGTGACACGTAACGCCAGTGTTGGAATATTCCCAATCGTGATCTGTTTCGCGGTCATATAAGGCAATGCCTCATTCGATACATCATCACGGGTCACGGATTTCAATAGGTCGCGCGCATACGGACCCCATAAACCAAAACATGTTCTTGCTGATGTGATGTCGTTGATATATACCGTTCCATCCAGTGGCATGTATCGGCGCAAGTGCGTCATGTCGTGTGTGCCGAAGGCTGTCCCTGTGACGATCATGAAGCGATCGTTAGCAAGTCGCGAGACGGTGAAATCACATTCGATGCCGCCGCGTGCGTTTAGCATTTGGGTATAGATCACCGAGCCAACCGGTTTATCAATATTGTTCGCACATAAGCGTTGTAGAAAATCCAACGCGCCCGGTCCCTGTACTTCGATCTTCGAGAACGATGTCTCATCGAAGAGACCAACGGTCTCACGTGTGGCACGAGTCTCTGCGGCGATGGCAGGAGACCAGTTGTCCAGCGACCAGCCCGAGAGGTCCGGTAGTGAAGCGGTTTTGGAAAATTGTTCATTGGGCGTGAACCAGTTCGGTCGTTCCCATCCGCCTTTTTCACCGAAGACCGCACCCAAATCCTGCAAGCGATGATATGCAGGTGAGAGTCGCAGTGGTCGCGCGGACTCGCGTTCTTCGTACGGCATGTGGATATCGTAATATTTTCCATACGTCTCAACCGTGCGCGCGAGCGTGAATGCCTGACTGCCGTATTGATTGCCGAAACGCCGCGCATCAAGTTTCCACATATCCCATTCGGGGTGACCATCCACGATCCACTCAGCCATGGCTTTGCCGATGCCACCCGCGCCTGCGATGCCATGCGCACAAAACGCACACGCCACCCAAAATCCGCGCACGGCTGTAGGACCCAATAGATATTCTGAATCGGGGGTGAAGCCTTCGGGACCATTCAAGAGTTGTGCGATTTCGGCAGTCTCCATCGAAGGTACACGCGTGATGATGCTTTCCATCAATGGCGTAAAACGATCCCAATCGGGTTCGAGCAATTTGAAATTCCAATCCTGTGGCACGCCCTTGAGTCCCCAGGGTTTGGGCTGGCGTTCGTATCCACCCGCGACCATGCCGCTGGCGGTGCCGCGGAAATAAACGAGATTATCCGGGTCACGCATGGTAGGCATCGTTTGTGGCTGATCTTTGACAGGCTTGGTGATGAGATACAAATGCGCCATCGGGATGATGGGCAACGTGATGCCGACCATGTTTGCGATATCGTTGCCCCACAGCCCTGCCGCGTTGATGACGACCTCGGTCTTGATTACGCCTTTATCTGTTACTACTTCTTTGACCTCATTGTTGCTGACAGTGATTCCGGTGACGCGTGTGTTCATCATGAACTTCGCGCCGCGACTCTTTGCCCCTGCCGCGAGCGCGTTCGTTAATCCGGTTGGGTCAATCTGTCCATCTGTTGAAAGGAATACTCCGCCTTTTACATTTTCAAGCGACATGAGTGGGAATAAATCCTGGCACTCTTTAGGCGTAAGCATATCCAACGGCATGCCGAAGGCTTTGGAGTAGCCAACAACTCGTTTGAGTTCTTCGAGTCGTGCATCGGACGATGCAATGCGCAAACTACCGACCTCATCCCAGGCAGGATCGACACCTGTGAGTTCTTTGAGTTTGCGATACAAGTCTGTGCTGTAGCGCATCATCTTGGTGAGGCTGGATGATGTGCGGAGTTGACCGACTAATCCCGCTGAGTGGAATGTTGAACCACTAGTCAATTCGTGCCGTTCAATAACCACAATGTCTTTCCAACCCATTTGAGTCAGGTGATAAGCAATGCTTGCCCCGCCAACTCCTCCGCCGATGATGACTGCCTGTGCGTGTGTTGTTTCCATGAATGCTCTCCGTTGAAGTTATGTTTGGTGGTCGAGTAGGATCGAGCAATAGCGAGATCCGTATCGAGACCCACTACTAACCAAAATCCTTTTGCTTATTTGGTTGTCTCGATATGCTCGCAAAGAACGCTCGCTACTCGACCACCAATGTTTTCACTTATTGAAAAATCTCAGTCACACAATGACCTTCCCATTCGCGGTGTGGTTGAATGTCTAATAATTTTGCGATCGTTGGCGCTGTGTCCAGCAGGCTGACTTGAGACTGAATTGTATAACCTTTTTTGATAGTTGGACCGACTGCCAGCCATGGGATGGTCATGTCTTCAGGAGAGTCAGTGCCGTGGTTGCGGTCATGTCCGCCGTGGTCGGAGTGGACGATGGATGTGTATTCTGATGAAAGCGAATCGAAAAATCCACCCAGCAATGAGTCGATGTGTTCGAGTTGTTTCAAGTACGTGTCAGACATCCAGCCGTGGTCATGACCTGTGGTGTCTACTGTTCCTATATAAAGGAAGGCAAAGTCAGGTTGTTCGCGTTGAATGAAGCGTGTCGCTTCGACTACTGTTTCATCGTCTCCATCCTGGTTGTAGGATGTATCTCGAAAATATGAATAATGGATATTGCCCGGGCGGGCGAGGTCTCGCAATTGTTCCCAGTTATAAAAGAAGGCGACGCGTTTCTCAGCAGCGCGTGCGACTTCTACAAGCCCCGGCAAGGGACGTGCCATCGGGATAAAGATATTCGATGTAATGCCATGTCTTGTCGGTGGGACGCTGTGAAAGATGGAGGTGTGACAGGGTAATGTGATCGATGGCATCACGCTATGTGCCTGCATGGTGCTGGCTCCGCGCTCGATGATCGAGTTGAGTGTGGGACAGTCCGCGGTGGTTAGTGCATCTGGGCGGACGCCATCGAGCATGATAAAGACGACAGGGGGCATGAATGATTCCTATAATTTCCGGTGGTTGAGTAGCCACGAGCGCTAGCGAGAGGCGTATCGAAACCACCAGTAAGAAAAACGATTCTTGTTACTAAATTATTTCTTGTAACCTGTTGGTTTCGATACGGGCGAAAAAGACACTCGCCCTACTCAACCAACGGATTTTCTATACAGCGCGTAGCCAGTTGAGATAGTCACTTCCGTTGGTGTTGGCTTCGAAGCGATCAAAATATTTTTGACCATAGCCAGCGTAGTCAAAGTCCAATTGTGAGACGCCGATCTGGACTTGTGACCACATCGCCTCGCGCAGGTCGGACATGATCTTCATCAGTTTTTGGTGGGCGCGTTGAGAATCGTTGGGTTGACCGAAATAGGCTTTTAATAAAATTTCATCCTGTTCGTCGTTGAAGTCATGTTGGATGGCGAAGTTGCCGAGGTCGAAGAAGATATCGCCCATGCCCGCGTATTCCCAATCCAAGATGCGGATGCGGGTACCATCGTCGATGAAGTTGCCGTTGAGCAGGTCATTGTGACAGGGGCGGAGGGTCAAAGTCTCGTGGGCATACATGGCTTTTTCGATCTCAGCAGCTCTATCGAGAATCCAATCAATGTTGTTGGGAAGTTTGACTTTAAAACTGTGGGCGGTTTTGGCGTACTCTTCAGCAACGCGAAATGGGGAAAAGAAACCAGGAAACTTATTGATGGAATGATACAACTTCATCGAAGCGACTATGCGGGTGATATTCTCTTGAGTTCCGATCTCTTCGGCAGACATCGGCTTACCTGAGATGAAGCGTGCCAGGATGTAGCCTTCAGGGGCGAGAAAGGCGATGGGTTCAGGAGCAACTCCAATTTGAGCCGCGAGGCGGGAGCAGTCGTATTCCACTTGACGGTCGATGCCGAGATACGTCGTCTCGTTACCTCCCAGGCGCAGGACGAAAGATTCTCCATCCACAGTAATTTTGTAATTCTTATTGGTTATGCCGCCGGTCAGTTCCTTGATCTCGGGATTCTTGGCGGCGGCGAGTTGCGGGATGCGTTGCAGAATGGGGGTGAGGTCGTCCATGGGACTCCTTTGGCGAAGAGACTGGTTGACATTCCAATAAGATAACCCCAATGAGTCTAATAAGATTTACATCAATGATGCGTTGGGACAGGAATATTGGGATATGTTTCTTTCCATTCAATGATCTCAATTAAATTATCGTCAGGGTCACGGACGAAGAAGCGGTCTGCGCCCGGAATGAGAATTGTTTCCTCAACTTTGAAACCTTTTGCTTTCATCCATACCCGCGCTGCTTGGGCATCATCCACTTGTAGCGCCATGTGGTGTTGCGTGTTGGGTGGATTTTCCGCGCCTTGCAAGATGTGGATTTGCTGAGCGCCAAGTCGAAACCAGCGGACTTTGAGTCCAGCTGGTTTAAACGTCGATGGAATTTCGATCTCGATCAGACCAAGAACATCGCGATAGAAGGCGGCAGCACGTTCAAGGTTTTGCACGACGACACTGCAATGCTGTATCTGGCTGAATTGCATAACCTCTCCTTGGTTATTGATAAATCTATTTCGTTTCGTCTTTGATCTTCTTTGCAACCTTCTGAACAATCATGCCAAGCCCTGCGACAGGATTTGCCAATGTAGCCAGCGCCACTTCTGCAATATCGGGAGCCATCTTTTTCAAATTACGCAAACGACGTGACAGAAAAGATTCGTTGGCTTGTTCGCCTTTGGCAACCTCGTCTTTGATCTCATCCACTTCGGCAATAAGGTCTTGTTTTTCGATGGCTTCGTGTGAAGATGACTTGATGGCTTCATAGATAGGTTCGAATTTTTGTTGGATAAAGTTGACTGTGTTGTTATTGCCAATCGAGCCGTAAACATTTCCCTGAATGTTGACAACCATGTTGGATGGTGAACTTTTGCCATCTTTCTCGATTTGACTTAATACTTCTTTGACGATCAAATCAATAATGCGATTTCCAACTTGCACGGGCAAGGACTCTCTACCTTCGCTTGCTGCTCGTTGGAGGAAGGTTAAATCGATGGGAGTCGCTTCTGGAACATTCGGAACTGGAACTTTCTCTGTCACTTCGATCTTGGCAATCGTTTTATGAATGGCATCAAATTCGCCGCGGATTATGGCAAGAAAATCGCGTCGTGTATCTTGTTTTCCACCAACCCAAATATAAATCTTTTTATCTTCAATATCTGCCTTGACTAAGGCGGTGTTGCTGCTGTATTTCAAAACAACACCCGAACGCCAGATCGTGTTCTTGTAAATAAAAGTGTTCATGCGAACAATGAAACGTGTAATAATGGACGATGGTAAAACGTTATAGTGATATTGGAACGCAAGTGCATCGTCCCATTCGCCTGTATAAATTTCGTCTTTCGGGAGCAGGTCGGGGATGAGGAAGGATTTATCGGGTTCGATGTCGTAGCACAATTCGAACTTCTTCATCATGTCCACGATGAACAGGCGTTTGTTGCTGGGATATTCGGGAGGGTTGAGAGTCTTGTTCAAGATCGGCAGGGTGAGCGTGCCTTGATTTTGAAAGAGCTCATGCGAGTTGAGAATTTTATACACACCGTTTGTGACCCACTGCGGATTGAGAATGCCGAGCGCTTCGAGACGCGGGTCGTCTTGAAAATGCAGAACGACACCCAGGTCATGTAGGAAGCCGATGAGTGTATGCTGGCTGGTTTCGTCAGTGACATCATTCGCCCCACACAGGTTGAGATATTCATCCTGCGTGATGAAGTTTTTATCCCTGCTGAGTTCCTCCAGTTTGGATTTTACGGTGAACCACGTCTCAGGCAACAGGTCGTGGACGTGCGGCAGGGTATCCACCTGCTTGGCGATCTCGTCTTTGAGCGCTGCGATGCCCGCGCCCGTGGCGGCGGAGGTCTCAAGGATGCCAACGATGTTCGGATATTTTTTCTGCAAGCCCGTGCGGTCAATGTCGAGCGGGTGTTGGTCGGTCTTGTTGCCGATGATCAACACAGGCGACTCGCCGCCGAAGGACTGGATGATCTTGAGCCAGTACTCGACGCGGTTTTCCTCCTGCGTCAGGCGCGCATCCAGTACCAGCAGGTAGAGACTGCGCTTGGTGAGAAAGAACTGGTGCGTGGCGTGCATAATCTCCTGCCCGCCGAAGTCCCAGATGTTGAGTTTGATCGGTTGGTGGTCATCAGCTGACGGTTGGTGGTTTTTGCTATCAACGGTCAACCGCCCACTGTCAACTGACCACTGAGTAATGGATATTCCCTCCGTTTTGGTTTGGTTCTGATCAAACATGCCGTGAAGAATTTGCTGAACAAGTGATGTTTTTCCTACTGAGCCCTGACCAACAGTGAGTAACTTGATTTCATTAAGCGGCATTCTTGATTTTTCAACACTCAAAAAATAAAAATCTAAAATAGCTTTTGGGTTTGAAACTTTTTTAATGATTTCAGGGGGAATAGGAAGAGGATTGTATTCCAGGTATAAGAACTTTAGTTTAGTTAAGTGTTGTGTCTCTTTTGGTAATGAATTAAGCAAATTAGCATGATAGATTTCATTAAAAGCCGCGTATGGTGGCGGTGGAGGGTTTTTACCAGTTCCCAAGTTTAGAATTTCAAGATTCCTCAGATTGCCAATTTCAGGTGGCAATCCATCTATAACATTGTCACCAAGATATAAGTCTGTTAGCTTTGTAAGCTTGCCAATTTCTGGTGACAATTTGTCGATATTGTTATGGTCCAAAATAAGCTTTTGGAGACTGGCAAGGCCTTTGATATTATCAGGAAGTCTCGTCAGCTTGTTATCGCTGAGATTCAGAGATTGAAGATTAGACAATTGTAGAACTTCAACAGGGAACTCGCTGAAATGATTTCGAGAAATGTCTAGCAATTCTAGTTTTTCTAGTTTCCCGATGCTAGATGGTAAAGAAGACAAATTATTTGAATGCAAATTTAGAGAGGCGAGGTTCAGAAGTTTTCCAATTGCAATTGGAAGTTTCTTTAAATTGTTTCCCGCCAGATTAAGTATGCGAAGATTCGTGAGCTTTTGAATATCAGCTCGTAAGAATGACAAGCGGTTATTGTGAAGATCTAACTCTTCCAGACTGTCAATTTCAAACAGTAGTTTGGGCAAATCCGTTAAATACTCATTCCCACTGTCTGAGCCCAAGGTTAACTTCTTGAATTGGTTTTCCTTGGCAATGCGGAGATACTCGTGAAGTTTCCTATTGGTGGATATATTTGACACGAATTATTTGCTCCAATGTCCAATCAACGTTCCAGAGGCGTGATTGATTTTTTCTTTTAATCTTGTAGCTCAAGTATTCTTTTGACTTTCAAATCTTCCAATGTTCTAACTCCCGCCGCAAACATCGTCACTTCGATCTGTCGCTTCGTCAGTTTCATCATCTCAACGGTTTTCTCGGTTGAAACCGCCGCGGCTTTGAGAAATTGACCTGCCATGCCACCCAGCGCCGCGCCGAGGGCGATGCACTTGGTGATGTCGAGTCCGTCTTTGATGCCGCCGCTGGCGAAGATGGTCATATCGGGGACGGCTTTCTTGACATTGAGAATCGAATCAGATGTAGGAATACCCCAGCCGACAAACGTGGCGGCGAGTTGACGGGTGAATTCATCGGGTGCGCGGTGCATTTCCACTTGTGACCAGCTTGTCCCGCCTGCGCCAGCCACGTCAATGGCGGAGACTCCGCAATCGGCTAGGAGTTTTGCTGTCCGTTCCGAGATACCCCAACCAACTTCCTTGGCAATGACAGGCACTTCGATTTTCTTGCAGACTTCTTCGATCTTTTTGGCAAGACCGGCGAAGTTCACATCGCCTGCATCCTGCACTGCCTCCTGGAGGGGGTTAAGATGAAGGATTAATGCGTCGGCTTGGATCATGTCCACGACGCGGCGGCAGTGGTCAATGGTGTAGCCGTAATTCAGTTGAACTGCGCCGAGATTGGCGAATAATAAAATATCGGGTGCGACTTTGCGTGTGATGGAAAAGGTGGGAATCTGTTCGGGATGTTCGAGTGCGGCACGCTGACTGCCAACGCCCATGGCGACACCGACTTCCTGCGCGGCTTCGGCGAGGCGCTGGTTGATCTCGCCGGCTTCCTCTGTCCCGCCAGTCATGGAAGATATCAGAATGGGAGCGGCTAGTTGTTTACCGAACAGGCTAACAGTTGTGTCGATGCGGTTTAAGTCCAGTTCGGGTAACGCTTCATGAGTGAAATGATAGTTTTCGAGTCCGGTCGTCAACGCGGAGCGAACATCCTGCTCCAAATTGATCTTAATGTGGTCAGCTTTTCTCTGGTCGATGGGCGCAACTTTTGGCATGGGGTAGTGTTCCTGTGATTGTATTATTAGCTTGACGTGGTCATTAGACCGAGTACAATAAAACGAAATTCACATATATGGAGGTTGTTATGTCAGACACATTTGACGAAGTAAAGGCGATCATTAAAGACTTGCTTGGCGCGGATGAGGCAAAGATCACACCCGAGGCTCGTTTCCGCGAGGAACTCGAGGCTGATTCTTTGGATCTCGTTGAGCTGATCATGGCTTTTGAAGATAAGTTCGGCGCTGAGATCTCGGATGAAGTTGCCCAGAAGATCGTCACTGTGGGCGATGCTGTTACTTATATCGATTCACATAAGTAAATTGCTGTAGAGATTATAACCGTAGAGCCGTCCAATTTTGGACGGCTCTACGTGTTTAAGTGATTGCTCCGGTGGTCGAGTAGCCCTGAGCGATTGTTGCGAAAGGCATATCGAGACCACGTGTAAGCAAAGCAGTTTTGTTACACAAGTATTCTTGTAACTTGGTGGTCTCGATACGTCCCGCGAAAATCATGCGGGACTACTCGACCACCGGGTTTTACTTTTACTTTAACAGGGAAGGAATCTCTTCCGGATGTTTGGCAACTTTGACGCCGGCGGCTTCGAGAGCTTTGATCTTATCCGCTGCGGTGCCTGCGCCGCCTTCGATGATCGCGCCAGCGTGTCCCATGCGTTTTCCGGGAGGGGCTGTAGCGCCAGCGATGAAGGAGACCACGGGCTTGGACATTTTGGATGAAATGTATTCTGCAGCTTTGTCTTCGTCCGTTCCGCCGATCTCACCGATCAACACGACTTTTTCGGTATGTGGATCATGTTCAAACATTTCCAACACATCGATGAAATTCGTGCCGTTGATGGGGTCGCCACCGATTCCCACACAAGTGGAAGCGCCCATGCCGACCAGTTTCAGCGCATATAAAACTTCATAGGTCAAAGTTCCGGAGCGGGAGACAACGCCAACGTTACCGGGGATCGCAATATTGCCGGGGATGATGCCGACTTTGGCTTCACCGGGAGTCAACATGCCCGGGCAGTTCGGTCCCACCAAGCGGACTTTCTTTTGGTCGAGATAGTTGCGCACGCGCATCATATCCTGTACGGCGACACCTTCAGTGATACACACGATCAACGGGATGCCAGCATCGGCGGCTTCGAACATGGCATCCGCAGCAAAGCGGGCGGGAACGAAGATCACGGAGCAATTCGCGCCGGTTGCATCTGCCGCGAGTTTGACTGAATCAAAGACGGGGACTTTACCATCCAGAACCCATTCGCCACCTTTGCCGGGCGTCACGCCCGCGACCACATTGGTTCCATATTGAACCATCTGTGTGGTGTGGAAGAGTCCTTCATTGCCTGTAATGCCTTGCACCAGCAGGCGGGTGTTTTTATTGATTAAGATACTCATGGAATTACTGTCCCTTTGCCGCGGCAACAGCTTTCTTTGCGGCGTCTGCTAATGTTTCTGCGGTGATCATGTTCGCATTCTCAAGCAACTTGCGACCTTCTTCGGCATTCGTTCCCACCAAACGAACGACCATCGGAACCTTCGGCTTCACTTCATCCATCGCGACAAGAATACCGCGCGCGACTTCATCGCACCGTGTGATCCCGCCGAAGATGTTGAACAACACAGCTTTTACATTCGGGTCAGAAAGGATGATGCGCATCGCTGCCGCCACCTTGTCTGCTCCTGCGCCGCCGCCGATATCCAGGAAGTTGGCGGGTTCACCGCCGAACAACTTGACGATATCCATGCTGGTCATTGCGAGACCGGCGCCATTCACCATACAACCGATGTTGCCATCGAGTTTAATGAAGGAGAGTCCATGACGGCGCGCTTCGGTTTCAGCGGGCGCTTCTTCGTCAATGTCGCGGATCTCCGCCAAGTCCATGTGACGGAACAAGGAGTTGTCATCGATCATCATCTTGCCATCGAGCGCAACCAGCTTCTTATCTTTGGTGATCACCAGCGGATTGATCTCAGCCAGCGTGGCATCTGTATCCAGATACACCTGCCATAAACCAGCGGCGATCTTGCTGAAGTCACGCCACAGTTCGCGGGGCAGATCGATCGAGGCAGCGATGTCGCGTGCTTGATAATCGCGCAACCCGAGCAACGGATCGATGTGCACTTTGACGATCTTCTCCGGCGTGGTCGCGGCGACCTCTTCAATATCCACGCCGCCTGCGGCTGAGGCGATCATCACCGGCTTCTTCGCAGCGCGGTCATTGGTGATGGCGAAATAGATCTCATGTTCGATCGCGGCGGCTTCATCCACCAATACTTTGCGGACGGGCAAACCTTTGATCGTCATCGTCAGGATCTGTTGGGCAAACTCCGCGGCTTCCTTGGAATTCTTGGCAACTTTTACGCCGCCAGCTTTACCGCGTCCGCCGACCAACACCTGTGATTTAATAACAACGCGGCCACCCAACTCTTCGGCAATTTGTTTTGCCTCATCAGCGGTAGCCGCCACCCGTCCCTTGGGGATCGGAATGCCATACTTCGAAAAAATTGTTTTAGATTGATACTCGTGAAGTTTCATGTTACCCTTCGTTTGTCTTTCAGGATTTACTGCACGGGCATTATACCATTTGAAAATCGATTAATTCATCATCAAATCCCTACGCAAAACATCACATTCTCATACTTGACGCTCCTTCGTCCACCCGCTATAATCTGCCCGCTTCATTCGCAAATTATGTAAGGGCGGAGCAATGCTCCGCCCCTACGCATGGTATAAAGGAGAAAGACAAATGCCCCCACATCCAAAACGCAAGCACTCAAAGAGCCGCCGCGATATGCGCCGCGCCCATGACGCCCTGGTCCCTCGCAATTTAACCACCTGCTCGAACTGCGGTTCCATGCGTCTGCCGCACACCGTTTGCGCCAACTGCGGTTTTTATGAAGGCCGTGAAGTTGTCGAAGTTAAGAAAGAAAAGAAACAGGAATCGTAAAGCGAGATCATCTCGCCCGATACACAAACGAGCCGTGACTAACACGGCTCGTTTGTGTTTTAATCTCATATCATCGCGCAGAGCGGCGTGAGCGAAGTTTGCGAACGCAGTCGAAGTGCGAATAATCGAGGAGTATTGGAGTATTTATGAAATTTACCCCGCAAAACACTGCATTTCTCTTCCCCGGTCAGGGCTCGCAAGCCGTTGGCATGGGCAAGGAACTCGCGGCACAATTCCCGGCCGCAAAACAAATTTTTGACGAAGCTGATTCCATCCTTGGCTTTTCACTTTCCACGATCATGTGGGATGGTCCCAAAGAAGCACTGGATGAAACGATCAACACGCAACCGGCTTTATACGTCCATTCGGTGGCTGTGTGGATGACGTACACGCTGCTTTCTTACCCCAAGCCTGCTACTGTTGCCGGACATTCCCTTGGCGAATTATCGGCTCTGACTGCTTCTGGTGCCTTATCTTTCGCCGATGGGCTCAGACTCGTCCGTACGCGTGGCGAGTTGATGAAACGTGCTGGCGAATTAAATCCCGGTGGCATGGCGGCGATCCTTGGTGTGGATATCCCTACGTTGGATAAAGTCTGTGCCGAGGCAAGCGCTAATAATGAAGTAGTGCAGGTTGCGAATGATAATTGCCCTGGTCAGGTTGTGATCTCGGGGCATAAGCCAGCCTTGGAACGCGCAATGGCAGGTGCAAAAGCTGCAGGTGCAAAACGCGCACTTCCGCTGGCGGTAAGCATCGCCGCACACTCCCCATTAATGGACTCGATCCAAAGCGAATGGAATGCGGCTGTAGATGCCTGTGCAATGCAGGATGCTGAAATTCCTGTGGTTGGCAATGTCCATGCGCAAGCGATCCGCACGGCGGATGAATTACGCGCCGATATCAAAGCGCAGATGCAATCACGCGTGCGTTGGACAGAATCAGTGCAGGGGATGTCTGGGAGCGGCATACAGGCATACGTCGAGGCTGGAAGCGGAGAAGTCCTGATCGGGATGGTCAAGCGTATCGATGCAGCTGCAAGTCGTTTTGCGTTAGGCAATCCCGCCGATTTTGAGGCGCTTGTTTGATCCAGAGTCAGCTTGCTGACTGATTTCAAACTCTGCTATACTAAGATTATGATCGATATAGAAAAAAGACTCAGACGTACATTCAGCGCAATGGCTGCGAACGAATCGCTGGCTGACGGACTTACTGAAGATGCGGCTGCCAATCTGCTCAAGTGGAGTGAAGCGATCGCGGAGCAGTTTGTCCTCAAAACCAGCGCGATGGAGGATGATGTGGCGGAGGAATTCCTCGCGCCGTATTCCAGCGCCTTGCGTAAGATGATGCGTGCGCTTGGGCATTGGGTGGTCGAGACGGACCAGGAGGTTCGTTTAGAGTGGTGGAATCGTATCGAGCAAAACGGTAAGACGTTATACGGGGATCGTTTTGTGCTTCCACAAATGGAATCGGTTTTGCCCCAGTTGCCATCAGGTACTGATGATGATCAAGCGGTGCTTGCGTTTGTCCAAAGACTTATCGAAACTCAAAAAGCAAAAGGATGATGAATGTCGCGTAAACGGAAGATGTCTAAAGCGCAGGGTGGAATCATTACGGCACTGATCACAGTCTTGTTGGTAATCCTTGGCATTTTTTATTCTCTGACTGGAATTAATCCTGGTGGTGTGTTCCCGGCAACAGGGACACCTGCCTCGGATACTCCATTGGATGTAGCTACAAATACTCCGTTTCAACCGGGCGATATCCCAGCGACGCTTGACCCTGGAGCACCCATCCCGCCTGCGCAAGAATGGTGGCGATTGTATTTTACTGATCCTTTGACGATCAACGACCCGGCTAATTATTCGAATTCCATTGAACAACGCTTGATTGAATTTATCAATGTTTCGCAAACCAGTATCCACATTGCGTCTTTTGAGTTCGATCTGGATCCCGTGGCTGACGCTTTGATCGCCGCGCACAATCGTGGTGTGGATGTGCGCTGGGTCACCGATAATGAATTCGGCTTGGAGGCAGATGAAGAGCCGGGTGGCGGTCAATTTGCGAAGTTGCAGAATGCCGGTATCGAAGTGCGCGCAGATACCCGTACTGCCCTGATGCATAATAAATTCTGGATCTTTGACGGCCTGGTGCTGTGGACCGGTTCAACGAACATTACCAAGAACGGCATTTTTGTTCAGGATAACAATGCGATCGCATTTCAAGCGCCTGAATTGGCAACGATCTACGAGCGTGAATTTCAGGAAATGTGGGACGGGCAGTTTGGTCCCAAATCGCCATCGCAATTAGCGGAACAATCCGTGGTGATCAATGGAACCCCAATACAAGTGATCTTTACCTCCGAAGACCCCGTGCTTGAGACTGCTATTATTCCGTTGGTCAATGGTGCCACCTCAAGTATCCGGTTTCTGGCTTTCAGCTTTACCGATTATCCGCTTGCCAATGCAATGATCCAACGTATGCAACAGGGCGTGGACGTAGCTGGAGTTTTTGATAAGACCCAGGCTGGCGGGCAGGGTGCGGAGCTGGGCACATTGTTCTGTGCAGGTGTGCCCGTTCGGCACGATGGCAATAAGCAATTTATGCATAACAAGGTCATCGTGGTTGACGAGCGTTATGTGATCACAGGCTCGCTGAACTTTTCTACCAGCGCCGAAGAAAGTAATGATGAGAATGTTATCATTATAGACAACCCCGATATTGCGCGCCTCTATCTACAGGATTTCGAGCGGGTCTGGAATGTAGGTACCGACCCTGACCCTGCAAAGATCACCTGCCAGTAGATCTTGTGAAAAGAAATGGGACGAGATAATTCGTCCCATTTTTGTTAGTATTTTTGCTTGGATATATGTGATTTTCTTCAATTAGGGTAGCTTTGGTGCCGTAGTATAATCGCCCCATGTTAACTTTGTCTGACAATCGCGATTGTCAGCGCCGCTCATTCTGCGGCTCTCAAATTGTATCTGGTCTAGGTGTAGCATATACCTAGACCAGATAATTTTTTAACTGGAGTAGATATGAAATTAAGTAAATTAGCAATCGAGATCGTCGAATCTCCAACTCTGGCATTGAACGAAGAGGCGCGTTTATTGCGTGAGCGTGGTGAAGCGGTGATCAATCTCGGCATTGGGGAGCCAAAGAACAAAACGCCCATCGCAGCCATCCTTGCCTCAGCCGCTAAATTGACCAGCGGCGAAGTGAAATACACACCGCCGGATGGCACGCAATCATTGAAAAAGGCTGTGATTCGTTATACCGAAGAAAATTACGATAGATTGGTTGCCCCTGAAAATGTGATCATTACGAATGGTGCCAAGCAATCACTGTTCAACATCTTTTTCAGTATCTTGAATCCTCAGGATGAAGTGATCGTCGTTGCTCCGTATTGGGTTTCGTATCCTGCCATCATCAAGATGTGCATGGGCAGACCCGTGATTGTAACGCCCGAAGATGGGACGTTCACACCGCGCTTCGAAGATATCGAAAAGGCAGTTACATCGTTTACGCGTGCGATCATTATCAATACCCCGAATAACCCTTCGGGTGTAATCTACCCATCTGCGTTGGTCGAGAAACTGGTTGAGCTTTGCGAGAAAAAGGGCATCTTCCTGGTCTGTGACGACATTTATCACAAGTTGACTTTTGACCGAAATGTGTCTGTGCCTGCTTATCGCTTCACGAAAAGAGACGTGGAAGATTCGCACATCATTGTGGTCAACGGCGTGGCGAAGTTGTATGGCATGACGGGTTTTCGGGTGGGGTGGGTGGTTGCGCCACGCGACCTTGTGCGGGTAATGACGAATGTGACTGCGCAGACGACCTCCGGCGTGTCCCCTGTCAGCCAGGCGGCGGCTGAGGGCGCACTGAACGGCTTACAGTCCGTGGTTGAGGCGCTGCGTCTTCAGATCCAAAACAACCGCGATGTGGTATTGCAGGAGTTCAGGACATTTAATGGCGCACGTCTCATTGAACCGCAGGGTACGTTCTATGCGCTACCTGATCTGCGGGCGTTTAATTCCAACTCAGTGGAAGTGTCGAAATTCCTACTGAAAAAAGCCATGGTGGTGACTGTGCCTGGCAAAGAGTTTGGGATGGAAGGACATATCCGCATCTCTTTCTCAGGGTCGGTGAAGGATGTGACCGAGGGGATTGCGCGCATCAAATGGGCACTTGACCCCACCAGCCCCAACGAAATTTATATCGGCGATAAGAAAATGATCAGGGATTGGATGTAAAAAATAATTCGTCCTGAGCGGAGGGCTGAGCGCTCTCCGAAGCCCGCAGACGAAGGGCAGTATTTATGAAACCGGCGCTTCGACTGCGCTACGCTCCGCTCAGCGCGAAAGGATAAATAATTATGAACAATTTACTCAATATCAAAACCCCGGCAGAAGCCATTGCCCAAATCCGCAAGGCAGATTTCAACCTTTCCAATCAGGGCGTTTCCAATTTGCGATTGGCATATTGGAATCTTGCCACCGAAACTTTATATGAAGAAGCGATCTTTCGCAGTGAAGGTGTGACATCCGCGGGTGGACCATTCATCGCACACACTGGCAAACATACGGCGCGTTCCGCAAATGATAAGTTCGTGGTGCGACATACCGATTCCGAAAATAATGTTTGGTGGGGAGTTTATAACCGTCCCTTTGACACCGAAAAGTTTGACGCGTTGTATGCGCGTTTGTTGGGTTATCTGCAGGGTAAGGACGTCTTCGTCCAGGATTTGTATGCTGGGGCAGATGAACAATACCGTCTGCCCGTGCGTTTTGTGATGGAGCATGCCTGGCATGGCATGTTCGTTCGCAATATGTTCATCCTGCCGCAGTCGTTGGAAGAATATAAGCGCTTTGTGCCTGAGTTTACGATCATCGCCGCGCCGGGATTTAAATCTGTTCCGGCGATTGATAATACAAATAGTGAAACGTTCATCGTTTTGAATTTTGAAAAGAAACTCGCCATCGTGGGCAACACGGAATATGCGGGCGAGTTGAAGAAATCGGTCTTCACGTTGTTGAATTATCTTTTGCCGTTGGAGGGCGTGCTGTCCATGCATTGTTCGGCGAATGTGAATCCGGAGGACACGAACGATGTGGCTTTATTCTTCGGTTTGAGTGGGACTGGCAAAACGACCCTTTCTGCTGACCCCACGCGCCGCCTCATCGGTGACGACGAACATGGTTGGAGCGACAATGGTGTTTTCAACTTTGAAGGTGGCTGCTACGCCAAGGTGATTGGCTTATCGGAAGCCGCAGAGCCTGAAATTTACGCAACGACCAAAATGTTCGGGACGATCCTTGAGAACGTCCCGTTTGATCCGATCACACGTATGATCGATCTGGATGATGACACACTCACAGAAAATACGCGTGCATCGTATCCGTTGGAGTTCATTGCGAATGCTGTCCCAGAGAAAAAAGCTGGGCATCCCAAAAACGTCATCCTCCTGACGTGTGATGCGAGCGGCGTGATGCCTCCGATCGCGCGTCTCACTCCGAATCAGGCGCTGTACCAATTTATTTCCGGGTATACATCCAAAATAGCCGGAACAGAAGTTGGCTTGCGCGATGAGCCGGAGATCACGTTCTCGGCTTGTTTTGGCGGACCATTCATGGTGCATCATCCGTATAAATATGCGGAGCTGCTGAAGAACAAGATCGAACGATATGGAGTCAAGTGCTGGCTGGTCAACACCGGCTGGGTGGGCGGACCGTATGGCGTGGGCAAGCGTATCAGTATTCGACACACGCGTAATCTGTTGAATGCGGCATTGAACGGTAAACTCGACAATGTTGAATATTACCGCGACCCGATCTTCGGTTTTGATGTTCCCAAGACCTGCCCGGATGTGCCCGATAGTGTGCTTGTGCCGTGGTCAAGCTGGCCCAGCCGCGAGGAATATGATCGGCGCTACCGCGACCTGGCGCAACGTTTCAAGGAGAATTTTGCCAAGTTTACTGATGGCGTGACTCAGGATGTGATTGACGCCGGACCGAAGGTGTAAAAAAATGGGTAGTGGATTTGTTTTTGGAAAGCCACTACCCATGCAGGTTTTATTCGCCTTATATCAACCGCTTTTTGCAACCCGATACAATAATCCCGGGTGCGGCAAATCCGCAGGCATACAATCGCTATTCGTATGTGCTCAATAATCCTATTCGATACAATGACCCGACAGGACATATGTGCTCCGACCCTGATGATCCTTCTCCAAGTTGTGATGGAGGTGGAAGTTATCCAGTCAATCAAACACCACTACCAGATGCTCCGGTTGTGATTAATAACCCCGGTCCGCTGGATGATGGGCAGGAGCAGGATGATCCCACGCCAAATCCTAACGGTCCTCTTCAACCAACTCCTCCTTGTGCCAGCCTCATGTGCAGTCCGAACGCAGGTGGATTCCCTCCATATACTGGAGCACAGCCTAATAATCCTCCTAATATGTTTTTTGCATTCAGTGCAATTGGGGATTTTGCCGAAGGAGGATTTTTCGCATCTCTTTCAATATATGGCTTGGTTGCTTCATGCTCTCTTGCCGGACTTGCTTGTCTAATCACAGCGCCTATCTTTTTCACTATGGCAGTAGTTGGTACACAGGTGATGGTCAATGGTATTCAATCATATCGGCAATCGCAGGATCCTTCAGTTGAGCCAACTGGCCGAGAGGTAATTGACCTTGTTTTTCCATTCTTAAAAAAGAAATAAAAGATGTAAATTATGGAACTCTTTCTAAGACTCGAAATATATACTTTATTTATTTTTTACCCCATCATAATGGGGTTATTACTGCGACGTAAGAAAATAACAATTAAGCAAGTGATTTTGATAACCAACACACTCGTGAGTATTTTATTTGAAACTTTATATCTGTATTTAGTAACTTTAGACAAAATTCCCGGCAACGTATTTATGCCTCCGCTTGACGATTGGATAACATCGATTACTCTGTCTATACTTTTATGGCTTTTCCTGTTTTTAGTGACCAGACCATTCCATAAGAATTGAAAGGCCAGGTTGTTATATTATGGACATGATAATGTTCTATTCTTTTGCTTTGGCGGTTGCATCTCTTCCTGCCCTGTGGTTTGTCGTAAAATCTATGCGTAAACGTGGGCAGCTTACTGAAAATATATTTGTTTTTTTGGTATCAGGCTATTTATGGTTTATGATATTCACATTATCTAGGGTAATCTGGGCGACGCCTCAGTCTAAATTTGTTAGTTTTATTTTGTTTCTTATCTTTTGGTATCCTACGACATATGCTTTTCGCAGAGCGTACAGAAAAATTTTTCAGTAATGTTTTGGTTTCGTTGGTCTATGATAATTATTGAGTGGTTGGTTTGCCTTGTATGAGGGAGTAGAAATCTAAAGCACCTTAACAACTTTTATTTTTTGCTTTCGTGTAAAAAGCGGAATTCGCCTTATATCAACCGCTTTTTGCAGCCGGATACGATTGTGCCGGGTGCGGGAAATCCGCAGGCTTGGAATAGATATTCTTATGTGTTGGGGAATCCCTTGAAATATACTGATCCCACCGGGCATACAGTGGCTTGTGACCCGTATGAAGATGATTGTCATGCTGATCCTGCGCCGACTCCCGCCCCAGCTCCGGCTCCGTGTTACACATGCGATGGTGGCTCACATGATGATGACGATGACGATCCAAATCCTAACTGTGTTGGTTGTGGAGAAACAGACCCAGACCCAGTGGTAGAGCTTTTGCAAAATATATCAACAGGGTTAGACATAATAGCATGGGGCATCGACTTATATAATGTCGGAGTGGTTACTTATGGTGGCATCTATGGGGCAGGAGTTGCCTTACCATTCGCTTTGGGTGGGCCAGAAATTCCTGCAGTAACAGGATGGGTAGGAGTAGGGATAGCAGAATTAGCAGTGCAACCATCATTGCAGCTTGCAAATTATCTTGCTTTGGGCTCGACGATTTTGACAGCTGTAGCAGATATAAGATCTGGTGACACTAATATCGAACAAGGAGTTATTGCGCCAGCTACCTTGAACAGCATTACCACAACTCGCTATGGGTTTGCAGTTCCAGAGGCTTATTTATCCCTAGCCTTTCAGAGTGTTTCAGTTTCTAACGATTTAGGCTGGACTTCGTTTCCGTTTTCCAATGGGAGTAAATGATGACAAATTTCAACTTGGTCTTTCCGGTCCTAATGTTAATATCTGGCGTTTTCCTGATGTTGCGGACGATGCGATTAAATCGCAATATACTTAACGGGCAAGAAACTTCATTACCAAAATACTTTGCAGGATCCACACTATCTGGTCTATGGATCTTTCTGATTTTTGTGGGCGGCATTCTATTATTAGGCTCAGTCTATGAAGGCTATGGCTGGACAATCCTAGAGACAATTGAGATTGTTATAGTGGGTTTAATTGGTGGAATAGTGGCTATGATCGGAACTATGTGGCAATTTTTCATCGTTACTAAGTTCCGAGATATCTTGTATCAGAGTCTCAGCCGAAAAAACAAAAAGAAATAGCAAGTTGCAACGGGTAAGTTATTTACAGGACAAAGAGAGAAAACTTGCTTGAGCCTTTATGATTACGAGGCACGATATTATTCACCTTACTTCATTCGATTTTAGTCTTTAGCCTTGCCAAAACTCGCCTTGTACCTTAATAACTTTTTTTTCTTTCATGTAAAAAGCGGAGTTCGCCTTATATCAACCGCTTTTTGCAGCCGGATAGCATTATCCCTAAGCTGTACAACCCGCAAAGCCTGAATCGCTATTCGTATGTGTTGGGGAATCCGTTACGGTATACCGATCCTACCGGGTATTATGAAGCATGTAATCCAAATGATGGCGATGTTTGTGATCATGATTACCCCGCTCCCAGCCCTGCCCCGGCGCCTTCTCCGAACGACCCTAATGATCCTACTGATGAAGATGATGATCCCAATCCTCAGGGGCTTCCAGGATCACCTGAATGTTATCCGGGTGAATTAGTTTGCCAACTTGAGGTTGGTGGTTATGAACAATCGCCGTCAGCCCCGAATTTTTGGCCAGATTATTACATAGGAAGTTTATTCATTCCCATTTACCCTCCTCTTCCAATTTTTGGCATTAATTTATCACTTACAGTAGATGCATTTGGGAATGTGTATTTTAGCTTGGGTGGTGGCTTTTCAATAGGATTTTCAGCTAATGCTGGTGGTGGATGGCTATTAGGACCTGATAATGATAAGGAGGAGGTTATTGAAGGCTTCCTGCAAGGACATAGTTTCAATGTTTCTGGGGGAGCTGGTCCTGGAATTGGCTTTAACAATGTCAACCCTTCGTACATTCAAACTGACAATGAAGGCTCTGGTATTGAAAATAATTCCATAGAAGGGTAACCCTCCCGTAAAATAGTACCAATGTAAAGTAGAGAACTCGTGGCAAAATAGAGCTAGGAGAGTGTGCCATGAAGAAGTCGAAGTTTTCAGAAAGCCAGATCGTGAATATTTTGAAGGAAGCGGAAGCCGGAGTGTCGGTGGAGGATCTAAGTCGCCAGCATGGGTTCAGCAAAGCAAGTTTTTACAAGTGGAAAGCCAAGTATGGTGGAATGAGCATCAGTGAAGTGAAACGGATGAAGGAACTGGAAGAGGAGAACCGCCGCTTGAAGCAAATGTATGCGAACTTGAGCCTGGAACATGAAGTGCTGAAAGACATTATCGAAAAAAAACTCTCGAAATAACGGAACGACGTGAGTTGGCTGAGTACGCAATTGAGGAATTTGGACTGAGTGAACGACAAGCTTGTCGTACCGTGCAGGTGAGCCGTTGTGCCTATCGCTACCAGGCAAAGAGAACGATGGATGAACCGCTCGTCCAGGAGTTGCAACAACTGGCTCATTGCCAGCCACGCTGGGGTTGTGGCAAGATGAGCGACTACTTGAGAAATCACGGGCACTCCTGGAACCATAAGCGGATCCGCAGAGTGTACCGAGCACTGGCGCTGCACCTGCAGAGAAAACCGAAGAAACGGTTACCTGCTCGTAGCGCACAGGCACTCGAGGTGCCTGTGCAAGCAGACCAGACCTGGTCACTGGATTTCATGAGTGATGCTCTTTCCAATGGCAGAACATTTCGGACCTTGAACGTGATCGATGACTTCAACCGGGAAGCACTCTGGATCGAAGTGGATACCTCGCTCCCAGCAGAACGGGTCGTGCGAGTCCTGGAGCAACTGCTTGATTGGCGAGGCCAGCCAACCCGTATTCGCATGGATAACGGTCCGGAGTTGATCTCACATCGACTGGAAAACTGGGCACGAGAGAAACATATCGAGCTGCTTCACATCCAGCCCGGCAAACCTGCGCAGAACGCTTACATTGAACGCTTCAACCGTACCTACCGTGAAGAGGTTTTGGATGCTTATTTGTTTGAGGATCTTGAAGAGGTTCGCACCATCACTGAGCGTTGGCTGGAAGACTACAACACCATCCGTCCGCATGAGGCTTTACAGGGTTTACCACCCCGCCAGTTTGCACTTCAACAAGCCTAGATTTGTCTACTTATGAGTGGTACTAAATTTGGGAGGTTGACATTGCCTTGCTTCTTCAGCACTTTGCCAGTAGGGGATTCTCCACTTCATTCAACAGTACGATTACAAGACTCGTACTATTGAAGGTACAAAAAATCTCTTCAAAACCACCTGATTACCCTTCAACAAGCATGAAGATAATGTTCGATTGTGTACACCACCAACCATGTGGATTCTATGGTGACTCGCTCAAGCCTTGCGCTTGTGCGCCTGCGATGGTGACGAAATATCAAAAGCGCGTCTTCGGTCCACTGCTAGATAGAATTGACATTCACATCGAAGCGCCAAGAGTGGATTACGAAAAGTTAAGCAGTGATCGAATGGGGGAGACTGGCGAGTCGATTCGCAAGCGTGTCCAGGCGGCGCGCAACATTCAACAACAACGCTTTGCCAGTTCGCAGTTCAACATCATCTGCAACGCGGACATGCGCGTCGGGGAGATACGGCAATTTTGCAAGCTGCAGGATGCAGGTCAGAGTTTGATGCGGGCGGCGATGAGTCAACTCAATTTATCGGCACGTGCCTATCGTCGTATCCCGAAACTGGTGTGTATAACCGCGCATCTGGCAGAGGCATTGGAGTACAGACCGAAGTTGTTGATAGTGTAAATACTACTCATCAGAATATGTGTTGACATTCATCAGCCAATTCATGATGAAAGACATAATTCTATATATATCTTTTCCTCAAACTAAATGAGACCTTAGTAAATCAAAATTCTCTCATTCATTGCTAAAGAAAAACTTTGTAAACATATCTGGT
>Ga0210377_10000798_pt1 | contig 29872 bp, 30 predicted proteins | sample PLM4_65_b1redo_FD_155480 | JGI IMG/M metagenome (GOLD analysis project Ga0210377, IMG submission 155480) | Groundwater sediment microbial communities from an aquifer in East River, Colorado, USA - PLM4_65_b1 redo | ecosystem: Environmental > Terrestrial > Soil > Riparian zone | place: USA: East...
ACATCAATTTGCGCGTGATGTTGGGGTCGAGCGCGGACTTACCCTCATGCACATCCCGCACGGCTTGAATCAGCTCATCCGCCCGACCTGTTTTGAGCACATAACCATTTGCACCCGCCTGCAGGACCGCCATCACATAAGGGTCGTCATCATAAGCGGTGAGAATGAGCACGCCCACTTCAGGTAAATGCGAACGCACCCAACGCGTCACTTCGATGCCGCTGGCTTTTGGCATTTGGATATCGAGCACGGCGACATCCGGTTTGTGTTTCTGGATGAGTACCTGCGCCTCTTCCCCGTCTCCCGCCTCAGCAATAACCTGGAGATCGCGCGCACTTTCAAGCAGTTGCCTCACCCCCGCGCGGACGATGTGGTGGTCATCCGCCAGAAGGATGCGGATCTTGTCTTTTGATTTGGTCGATGACTTTGGCATAACTACTCTCATCCAGTTGTTGATTGTAGGCTTGTCCTTGGAAAATGTACGGGAAGGCAAGCCAGACGATTCCCAGACCAGCCAGAAGTCCCGTGAGGAAACGCATGAGCGAGTTGAATGAACCAAGCGCGTCGCCCGCGTAGAACGTCGCGGGGAAGATGTGATTCGTCAGCACTCGCAACCATATATTTGTATCACGGAATCCTTGTCCGATGCCAGCCAGGTCACTGATCATATGTGTCCCACCATCCAGCGCAATGGGAAGCAGGAGGAGGACAAAGCCCCACCACGAAAGCGGTTTGATCCTTCGTCGGAAGGGAAACCATATCACAGCAAACAACCACACACTGGTATAGAACGAAATCATTCTGTCTGACCAGGCAATCTTCCAGCCCATTGATTCGTTTCCAATGAATTGACGAAGGATCATGGGATTGATCGTATCCTGCCACGCGGCCTGGATTTCACTCAAAGAGTACATGGTCTTTTCGCCGAATAAAAAGAATGACCGTTCTGGTAATTGGTGGCAGAAGTAGGAGTAGACGATGTAGATTGCCTTTCCCGCTCCCGTCCACCCAACGCGCATGAAGAGGGGTGCGAGAAAAGGAGCAAGCACCCACACGCCATACACGATCAGGAAGGTCTCAAACCAGTGATCCCCAATCCAATGGAAAATGGATCGCTTTGGCTTTGGTAAGGTGGTCGTTGTGACTGCGGACATTGCTTTCCTTTACGGGGCATTTGGTTCGGGCGCTTTATTGAGGTTGGCGCGATAGAAGGCTTTGGCTTGTTCCGCGTCGAACGTCTCAAAGCGTTGCAAACGTCCCCAGGAAGTCAGGACCAGGGGAACATCAATGGAGTTCCACGGATAGGCGATCAGCTTGGTGCCGCCGAGTTCATCCATGACCGAGCGGATTTGCGATTTCAATTCCGAGCAGGCTGATTCATCGAGCAGGTTGCAGTTGTACCAGAATATCACATATCCATGCTCAAGGTTATGTACAAGATAGCCGGCGGGATACGTGTAAATATTCTCGTCGTAGAATCCAACGTTCGCTTCCTCGGCATAATGCAAACCCGATGTCGGTGGATCGGAATTATATTGTCCTGGGTCGGAATCCATATCAATATGAGGCGAACTTGTCATAATGGGAATGGAGTCTCCCGCCGCAGGACGGATTCCCTGCCAGATGATAAATCCAAGGATTGCAAGCACTCCCACTCCAATCCCGCCCCAGGTGAGAGTGGAAATCAGATTCTGTCTGCGATTTTGTTCACGTCTTTGTAGTCGTTTTGTTTTTGAACTCATAAATTGTCCTCATTTGATTGGATGGAAAACAGGCGCTAATATTTTCTTGACGCCTGTTCATGCAGAACCTTTACTGGATCTTGAAATCAATACCCTCCTTGTAATCCAGCCTGTGAAATGGAAACGGGTGCTTTTTCGAGTATCTGTTTGATTTCAGCAGATAATTTCGTGTCGGATCTTTGGTGTGGGCTATCTGCGATGGAAAACCAGGTCTGTCCATCATTGCCGTGCAGGATCAGGGTAACAGGGCTTGTGCTGAGCGGCGTCGAAACATCTTCGGCTTTTCCGTAAACGAGTACAACCACCATCTGGCAGTCACATTCATTGGTGCCATGATTTGGACAGGGGCAATCATGTAATCCCACCCGCGCCACGTGCAAGTCGAAAGTCTGTACAGGGCACAACTCCGCCTGTACCAACTGTTCCTTTGTCCATTGCAACGCTTCATCACAGGATTGGTTAACGGATAAGAATGGAGAAATATTCATAAGTGCCTCGGATGCTCCCATTCTATTGATTTCCACTTATTCGATGAAGCGCAACATCACTTACACCCATGTAGGCAGAATTGCCTATTGGTCCGACGCGCAACTTGGCGCAAGACGGTCATATCTGTAAGGGTTATGATAAAAAAAGAAAGAGGATGTTGTGTCCATATCAAGCAGGAAGCAGTTGAATCGCCGTGACTTTATCAAAGCCATCACGGCCGGAGTTGGAGGTTTGATTGGAGCGTTGGTGGGAATTCCGTCGGTGGCGTATCTGCTATCTCCTGCGACCCAGGCCCAAATGGAGGAGGATGCACTGATCCCACTCGGTCAGCTTGAAAATTATCCGATTGGAATCCCGACTCGGTTTGAATTTACGCGAACCAAAGTCAACGGCTGGGAGCGAACTGCAACCAATTATGGTTTGTATGTTGTACGAAGGAACGAGAGTGAAGTGAGGGTCTTCTCAGATATTTGCACCCATCTTGGCTGTCGTGTCACCTGGCACCCGGACCAGGGACATTACATCAGTCCATGCCACGATGGTCACTTTGATGTCCTTGGCAATGTCGTCAGCGGACCGCCGCCGCGGCCGCTGGATGAGTTCGTCACCAAGATCGATAACGGGAATTTGCTTGCTACTCTCCCACCCTTCAGGCGGAACGGTTGAAAGAAGTCCAAATGAATAATCGTCACAATCGATTCCAACAGCCAAATTTGGTACCGTTTGAATGAGAAATATGGATCTGGCGATTTATTCTGGAGTCCTGCCGAAGCTTTTCGTCCGTTAACCGCCAAAGAAATATCTCCAATTAATCCTGATGTATCTGAGAACGACGCGTGGGGCAATCGCGTGGATGTATGGGAGACTCCTACTGGCGAATTTCCAATCTGGCGCAAAGCCATCTCCTTGCCGTTAAGTGGTGGAAGCGCTTCAGCAGGAAGGCCTCTCGGGTCAGACTCGAGGACCAGCGTCAATAACCTCTTGGGGCGTTTGTGTTGTAAACTTGCCAAAGTTCTCGATGAACCGTTGCGCCAGTTGCCTGTATTTCTTATCGTATTCCTTTTTATCTGACCATGAAGAGGACGGGTCCAACACATCGTCTGGAACATTGGGACAAGTTTCCGGAACGTCAAAACCAAACACCGGATCTTTTTTGAATTTCACCGAGTCGAGTTTGCCTGTGAGCGCGGCATTCAATAACGCGCGCGTGTATTTGATCGAAATGCGTTTGCCCACGCCATACGCGCCACCCACCCAACCTGTATTGACCAGCCAGCACTTGACCCCGTAGCGCTCGATCTTGCGCTTGAGCAGTTCTGCATATTTATAGGGATGATGGACCATGAACGGCCCGCCGAAACAAGCAGAGAATGTGATCTCCGGTTCTTTTCCCAGGCCGACTTCTGTTCCCGCTATCTTGGAGGTGTACCCCGAAATGAACTGGTACAACGCCTGGTCCGGTGAAAGTCGTGCGATCGGAGGCATGACCCCGCTCGCATCACAGGTGAGTAGAATGACATTCTTCGGATGCCCAGCCTTCTTCTCAGGGACGGCATTCGCGATAAAGTCCAGGGGATAGGAAGCGCGCGTATTTTCGGTGATCGAATCGTCGTCCAGATCAATGAGGCGGGTGATCGGGTCAAACGGGACATTCTCAAGGATCGTCCCGAACATTTTCGTTGTCGCGTAAATTTCGGGTTCAGCGGCTTCAGATAAGCCAATGACTTTAGCGTAGCATCCGCCTTCGAAGTTAAACACGCCGTCATCACTCCAACCATGTTCGTCATCGCCAATGAGGCTTCGAGTGGGGTCGGCGGAGAGGGTCGTTTTGCCGGTTCCACTCAACCCGAAGAACAGAGCCACATCGTTCGGGTCTTCCGGATTCACATTCGCCGAGCAATGCATCGAAAGTACACCTTCGAGCGGCAGGAGATAGTTCAGCAACGTGAATACAGTTTTCTTCAATTCACCTGCATAGGCTGTATTACCAATGATGGCAAGCTTCTTCTCGAAATTGAGGACAATGAATGTGTCTGTGTTTGTATTATCAATGGAAGGCGTTCCCTTGAAATCTGGAATGCCAAAGATCGTAAACTCAGGGACAAATCGTTTATATTCCTCCAGCGATTGTGGCAGGAGGAACATGTTGCGCAGGAACATGCTATGCCAGGCTAGCTCTGTCACAAAACGGACAGGCAGGCGATAATTTTCATCCGCACCGCCATATAAGTCCTGAACGAAGACATCCTTGCCTTGCAGATAGCCCAGCATCCTTGCATACAAGGCATCGAACTTCTCGCTTTCGAACGGACGGTTGTAAACGCCCCACCAAATATTATTCTCCGAATCGACGTGGCGTACCACGAATTTATCGTTCGCCGAGCGGGCTGTGTGTTTGCCTGTATGTGCAACGAAAGGCCCACCCGCAACTGTTACCCCTTCGCCGCGGAAGACTGCTTCTTCATACAATGCTTCTGTTGTGAGATTCCAATATGCCAAACGCAAATTTCCAACACCCTGATTGGAAAGGTTGAAGTCGGCTTTGCGGGTCTGGGCGATTGCTTCAGCAGGAGTTTTGATGTTAAGTAGGTTATTCATAATTCATCACTTTTCCATGTCATTGTGAGCAATTTTTTCGAAGCACCCGAAGCAATCTCTCTGTAATACAAGAGGAGATTGCTTCGCACACTCGCAATGACATAATCGAAATTACATCCAATCACGGATCATTTTCTTGTCGCCAATGTAGATCTCGTTCGGGCTGGTGGGGTCGAGCGCCCATTTGATGCGCGCGATACCTTCGGTTACATCCTTCACAGACCCCGCGAACGAAATACGGATATGACCTTCCATGCCAAATTCCCTGCCTGGCACGGTCACCACCATTGCCTTCTTGAGAAGGAATCTCGAGACTTCCACAGAGTTGTTGTTGAACGCACGCAGGTCAGGCAACGCGTAGAACGTTCCGGCAGGCGGGATCAAACGCGCGCCATTGAATGTCCTCATTTCCTGAAGGACCACATCGCGATTGTTTTGGATCTGCAAACGCAACGCTTCCACCACGGACTGCAAGCCGTTCAACGCGCCTTCCGCCGCGGCTTGCGCAACTGGCGAAACGCAGGATGTCGTCTGCGCCAATACATTCGTCATCACCTTCACAAGTTCGCGCGGACCGACCACCCACCCAATGCGGAAACCGGTCATGCCGTAGAGTTTTGCCACACCGTTCACAACAATGACATGTGAACTTTCCACATCCTTTTTCGTGAAGCCATAGGCAGGAGGGGCAACATTTCGATCAAAAGTCAATTTGTGATAGATATCGTCACAGATCATGAAGATGCCTTTTCTCTCGCACATATCCACGATCTTTTCAAGGAGTTCAGGTGGATAAATTGCCCCGGAAGGGTTATTTGGGCTGTTGACAATGATCGCCCGTGTGGAGGAGGTGACCGCCCTTTCGATCTCCGCAAAATTCGGTGTGAACGTTCCATCTTCGGGTGTGACAACGACGGGAATACCCATACACATCTTGATCATCTCGGTGTACGAGACCCAGTAGGGAGCAATGATGATCACCTCGTCCTGCGGGTTCAGGATCGAATAAAGAATATTGAAGAGGGATTGTTTTGCACCGTTCGTGATGATCACATTCTCAGGGGAAACCAACCGGTTGTAATTCTCCTCTGTATAACGGATCACCGCCTTTTTCATGGAAGGTAAACCATCAGGTGGGGTATATTTCACTTCCCCACTGGTCAACTTTGCGGCTGAGGAAAGAACCGCCGCGATGGGCGTCTTATTCTTTGGTTCGCCGATCCCCAAATTGATCACAGCTTCGCCGCGCTCGCGTAAGAGTCTGGCTTCTTCGTTCAGTGCAAATGTGGGTGACTCGGCTATGTCACAGGCTAAAGTACTCAGCTTCATAGGTTGCTCCATATAAAAATAATCTGGTCAGGGTAAGCCCTCTGACCAGATACACTCATAGAACCGCACAATCAGCGGTGCTGACAAGCTTGTTGTCAGTCCAAATTATCATGAGGCGATTATACTACGCCAAAAAATCAGGGTAACTGGACGAATGTCACGATTATTGACAGGGAAGTTTCGAGGGGTCAGGATCTTTTGCGACGCTCCAAACCCTGCCGAATTCCTGGATATATAAATTTGCGATCTCCGGATTATCGATAATGATCACGTTTTCGTCGTTGTTATCCGTCGCGTTGTTTGAGAAATTGAAGGAGCCGGTGATGACGATCCGGTTATCCACAACGATCAGCTTGTCATGCAAAAATCGGGGGTTCCCATCCTGGCGAACAGGCACGCCGGCGCAGAAGAAAGTACGCAGTTCAGCGCCTTCGGTCTCACTGCCTGTTTTCTCGTAAACGCCAGCCACATCCACACCCGCGGCATGACGATCGATCATCGCCTGGGCAAGCGGAAAATCAGTGAAGCTGAAAGCCAGAAAGCGGATATCGGACTGCGCACTTGAAACGATCGGGATGATGCGATCCAACACATCGTCTTCGGGTGAAAAATATACCTGAATTGGAGTCCCGTTCACATTCACAGATTGTTGATCAGCAGTGGAAGGGGATTTCGGTCCAAATTGCCCGCTCCACATTTCCTCGAATTCGCGCTCATAGATCGCGGCGACATCCGGCGAATGAATGACCACTGTATTATTGTTTTGTTGAAAAACTGCACTCGCCGTGATGTTCGTCGAACCAGTCCACAAGGTCTGCTGGTCAAAAATCCAGAATTTGTTATGCATCAATGCCGAGCGGGTATCCGCACGGACTTCAATTCCAGCATTCTGCAACAGAGCAAACTGACCCCGGTCTGGGTCCGCATCTGCCTCGATCCCACTTTCATCGTCGGTGACCCAGCGCACATCCACACCGCGCTGTTTCGCCGCGATCAACGCTTCAGCGACGGGGGTAAGATCGAACTCGAAAGAAACAATATGAATGCTGTTCTGCGCGGCATTTATTTTTTCGATCAATCTTCCTTCAATTGAGTTTTGCCATTGTTCAGGGCTATTGATGTTCAAGGGATCCGTAAAATACACTTCCCACCATGAACCTGCACTCACCGGAGAGGCAGCGACAACTGGCGTCGAACCGGGAGGAAGAACAATCTGTGGTGTATTCGTGGCAACTGACGTTGGGTTACCATCAAATACTCCACCCGGATCCTTGCCTGTTAGCGAATAGAAGATCCCGAGCACTACCAAAACAACCACGCCAATTAATGTAGCAACGCTATTCCCCTTTGTAACTCCTCGTCTTCTGGACATGACATTTCCTCAATTCATTTCTTCGAATAGTTGTTTTAACTTTAGGATCAATTGATGTGGGGTATTGCTTTGATCGTCCACTTGATTCAGCAACGCGTCCAATTGTTCAGCCGATGGCAGATTTGCTATTTCCCCAAAGATCATTCTGAAATGTTCAAGCAATTTATCCCGTAATTGCATACGGCTTTCCGGGTCGACAAATTTCCCAGCCGCCCAATTGCCGATCGAACGCATGGATTGCCTCACCGCTTTTAATCGGGGCAGCAGTGCCAGATCCGCGGCGAGATCATCGGAACCTTCCATTCTTTTTACAATCGAAGTCGCAGTTGCGATCCCCCAATTGAGCATTTCAGTTGCAGCTTCTGTGTCGAGCATTTCCAACAGCGCCTCATTCCCCGCCAATTCGTCAATGATCTGCTTTATGCGAGAGTTGGTACCGTCCATGACAAAAGTATATCTTAATTTATAGGTGACTGTCACCTTCATTCTTCTAACGCGGCGAAGTCTTGTGGATTACCCAACGCGACCCCAACGGCGGACGAATCGATACGCTTGATCAAGCCCAGGAGAACGGTCCCGCTTCCCACCTCGACGTAGGTCTGGATCCCGTTTCCAGACATCCTCTGCACTGACTCGGTCCAGCGGACGCGCGATTGCATCTGCGACTTGATGTCGGCGCGCAATTCATCGGCAGTAGTCATCGGCTCCGCATGGACATTCCCAACAACCGGGATGGATGGATTCGTAATCGCACACGCATCCACAGCCGCGTTCCATTCCTGTTGAATGGAATCCATGAGAGGGGAATGTGCGGCAATACTGACCGGCAACGGGAGCGCACGCTTGGCACCTGCGGCTTTGGCTCCCACCATGGCGCGTTCCAACGCAGGCTTGTGACCCGAGATCACTACCTGCCCGGGACAATTATCGTTCGCGACTTGAACGATCTCATTGGCTGTGCTCGCCTCCGCACAAACTTTGTCGAGCGTGGGAATGTCCACGCCGAGGATCGCCGCCATGCCACCGGGGTTGAGGTCACCAGCACGCTTCATCAATTCGCCGCGCGTGCGGACGAGACTGAGTCCATCGGTATAAGATAGCGCTCCGGACGCGGTGAGCGCCGATAATTCGCCGAGGGAATGTCCGGCAACAGTAGCAGGCTGGAGTGTGGAAAGACTCGTAAACGTCTGGTATGCTGCAATCGAATGGATGTATAGTGCGGGCTGCGTGTTGATCGTCTCGTTGAGTTCTTCGGCAGGTCCGTCCCACATGATTTTGGAGAGGGGAAAGCCCAGGATGAAATCCGCTTCATCGAAGAGTTGTTTTGCAATCGGATATTGCGCGGCAAGATCCCTGCCCATGCCAACCGTTTGTGATCCCTGACCGGGGAAGACGTGTGCCGTGGATTGTGGGTTGAGTTTCATAAGTTGTTTCTCCCTGAGCGGAGGGTTGAGTGCAAGTCGAAACCCGTAGTCGAAGGGTGAGTTCTCAAGCAAAACCGCTTCGACTGCGTTCGCTACCGCTCACTCCGCTCAGCGCGATGGTTTATGCATTAAACACAAACGGGTCGTGTTCGTCACGACCCATTTATGAAACACAGGCGAGATCTCTCGCCTCTACTCAGCCTTTTTCTTTTCCTTCTTCACTTCGACAACTTCCTTGCCTTCATAGAAGCCGCAGTTCGCGCAAACTGTGTGCGGGAGGCGCATGGAACCGCAGTTCGAGCAGGCTGTGAGGTTGCGCGGTTGTAACGCGTCGTGCGCGCGGCGCATGTTGCGGCGGCTCTTCGAGTGTTTGCGCTTTGGATGTGGGGGCATTAGACTTTCTCCTTAATAACACTTTCGTGTAAATTTGCCAATCAAGCGGGCAGATTATAGCGGGTGGAGGGGTGAGCGTCAAGGATGAGAATTGTTGGTCTGTTCGTTCATGAGTAAAAAAATAACTGCAACATCCTTCCAAGATGTTGCAGTTATTTTCCATGCAAAAGTTATCTAACAATCGTGAGGGTGATCATCGGCGAATCACCAAACCCAAACAGGATGTTTTTTGTGCTTTCTCGTGCAAGAATATATACCAATCGAAAATACGCATCCTTTGTAAAGGAGAATGTATCGTCCCCATTGATCTCCTGGTCAGAAATTCCCAGGGTAAAAGGATCAATCTCAGAACCACTTGAAACCTCCTCGAAACTTCCCCACAACGCGTACCATGAGTCGTTATTCTCTTCGACCACATAGACTTCCGACCAGGGCATGGAGATCGTTTGCCCAGGGTTGAGATTTCTTACCCGTACACCGATGTCAACGATCATATATTTTGCATTCGGCGTATATAAATACTTTCCTCCCGGGTAGATCCGTTTGAGATCAACAGCTCCCACCACGGTAACCTCATAGGAATCTGTCTTGACCGGAACGCCAAGTGGGGCTGGGGTTGGGGTCAGTGTGGCGGTGGGCTCGGGTGTGCGGGTGGGTCTGGCAGTTTTGGTTGGGGTAAGAGTAATAGTACTGGTAGGCGCGGGGGTATTTGTCGGCGCAGGTGTGTCAGTCGCCGCGGGCGCACCCAATCCCCCTCCAGAACATGCCAGGATAACCGTCAAAACCACAATCAAAAAACTGACCTTCACAAGCACAGTCTTTGAACTTGTATTGGTTTTCATAAATTCCCGTCCTTTATAGATGGATTTGTTCCAGTGTAGCAAATTCAAATGGCAAAGTCAATCTGTTAGACAAATCTGTAACGTTCCGATAAGCAGGACCACCGACCAGATTCCCGTGTAGTAAAATCAAGGAATGGAAGTTCAGATCGCGGTTGCAAAGGTCAACAAATATGCCACTTCCGAGAGCGGAGACACCCTGGAAGTTGTCGAACGCCCCAATGGCGGACTTTCCGTTGTTTTAGCCGACGGGCAGACCTCCGGACGTGGCGCGAAGGCTGTCTCCCAGATGGTCGTCCGCAAAGTGATCGGTTTGCTGGCAGAAGGCGTGAGAGACGGAGCCGCAGCCCGCGCAGCCTCTGACGCATTATTCACCGATAAAAAAGGCAAGGTTATCTGCACGCTGAACATCGCCTCTGTAGACCTTCACAGTGGAACGATCGTCCTAACCCGCAACAACCCATCCCCGATGTTCATTTGCCGCGAAATGAAGGTTGACCGCATTGACAGTGATAGCATCCCACTCGGCACATCACGCGATGTACGCCCCGCCATCACTGAAATTGCCATCGAAGCTGGGCTGACCATCGTCATTTACACAGATGGGCTTGTCCATGCTGGTGAGCGGCGCGGCCAACCTATGAATACACCCGAGGTAATCGACTCCATGTTGGAGGATCTTGACCCGACACCACAAGAGATCGCAGACACCCTCCTGGCACATGCTGTAAAGCTGGACGATGATCGCCCCGCAGACGATATCAGTGTACTCGTTCTCAAAGTCATGCCGCGCAGAGGGGATAATGTCCGCCGCATGACAGTGCGGCTTCCCATCGAAGGGAATTCAAAAGTATTATGAAGAAGCGGTGGCGCGGGTTTCGAGCGAGTTGGCGGGATACACTCATCTTGATCAAGGAATTTCAATCTCCGCTCATCCTTTTCACGATCGCAGTACTGGGAGGCGGTTTTACCTACACATTGATCTCCAGTGCTGTCGGCGAACCTGTCGACAGCACTGGAGAGGCAATCTATACTGTTTTAGCCTCAGCCTTTCTACAACCGGTTGGCGACTTCCCACAACATATCATATTGCAATTGTTTCATTTTTTCATGCCGCTGATTGGCATTATCACCCTTGCACAAGGATTGACGGATTTTGCAAGTCTGCTATTCAATCGAAAAGCTCGCAATAAGGAGTGGGAGATGGCTGTTGCATCCACCATGAACAATCATATCGTATTGGTAGGTCTTGGGCATTTGGGCTACCGGGTGGCACAAAAACTACACGAGATGGGCGAAGATATCGCTGTGGTCGAAATAAACCTCGGCACCCATACTACCGTAGCCGCACGTGATATGGGCATCCCTGTCATCCAGGCTGACGCAAGAAATCCCGGTGCGCTTGAAAGTGCGAACATTAAGGATGCTCGCACCATCATTCTCGCCAGCCAAAACGACGCCATGAATTTACAGATCGCGCTCAAGGCCCGCAGTTTGAATCCAAAAATTCAGGTTGTCATCCGCATTTTCGACGAAGACTTCGCACACGCGCTACAGGACCAGTTCGGTTTTACGGCGTTGAGCGCAACAGAAATGGCCGCACCTGTTTTCGCTGCGGCCGCTGCCGGAGCCGACGTGACCAACCCAATCTCCGTGGAAGGTCAACTGCTTGGGCTCGCGCGCCTCACAATATCGCCATCATCACTCCTTGCGAACAAAACGATCGGGTATGTTGAGGACAATTATCATCTCAACATTGTCCTCCTGCGTCATGATCATCAATCGGACATGCACCCGACAGATGCATGTCCGATCAACGTTGGCGATACACTTGCTGTGCTGGGCGGTCCCATGCAACTCAGCCGTCTCGTACACGATAACGAATAATTATGGATGAACCTCCCGGTAAAAAACTGCTGATTGGTATTGTTGGACCATGCGGTTCGGGGAAATCCACACTCATTGCAGGCCTTGAGAGATACGGTTACACCTGTCGCCATATCGCGCAGGAGCATTCCTATGTGCAAGCCATGTGGCAGATCATCACCAAACCAGATCTCCTGATCTACCTTGGCGCATCCTTCCCCGTCAGCACGGCTCGCAGAAAATTGAACTGGCAGGAAAAAGACCACACTGAGCAACTTCGGCGGCTCGCCCATGCCCGTGAAAACGCACATTTATATATTGATACAGATGACCTGACTCCCAGCCAGGTCTTGCAAAAAGTATTGGACTTTCTGAAGGAACACTCGCCTTGAAAAATATCTTCGCCTCGTTACTAAGCTTGAGCCTGCTTCTCGTTTCATGTTCCATTTTCAAACCCGCAGAGACTCATGTACCAACACCAACAACTCCACCTGACCCATTAAAGACTCCCTGGGAGGATCGCTCCCTCTTCAAGTCCGGACTCGTTGCATCCGAACAAACATCGCTCGATGAATTGAAAGGTGCGAGTGTCTATCATCTCGAATTCGCGATCAACGACGATCTTTATCACATCACAGGGACTGAAGAAGTTCGATACACAAACACTGAAAAAGTTCCGTTGGGCGAAATTCACTTCCGCCTGTTCCCCAATATTCTGGGCGGAGAAATGTCTGTTTCAAACGTGACCGTAAATGGGCAATCAGTTTCACCGAACTATGATCTACAAAACAGCCTGATGATCGTAGCTTTGGTCAGATCCATTGACCCCGGTCAAACCATCATTCTAAAGATGGACTACTCGGTCACCGTTCCCAAATCTGTGGAATTGAATTATGGTGTGCTTGCATATTTTGAAGATGTGCTAACCCTTGCACATGCCTACCCGATGATCTGCGTTTACGATGATGAAGGCTGGAACGCGGAGATCCCGCCGCAGGACGGAGACGTCACGTATGGGGACGCGGCATTTTATATCGTGCGCGTCACTGCTCCGAAGGGATTAACGCTGGTCACATCAGGGCGCGAGATCAGCCATGACGAAGCCGGGCAGGTTGAGGCTTTGACAGTTGCGAGCGGTCCCGCGCGTGATTTTTATCTGGCAGCTAGTCCTGATTACGAAGAGTTGTCACAAACATTTGGGGAGGTCACAATCCGCAGTTATGCACCAAAGGAAGCACAGGATGGCGCACAGATGGCACTGGACGTTGCATCCAAAGCAATCGAAGTTTATAGCGAACGTTACGCGCCGTACCCTTATACCGAATTGGATATTGTCTCGACGCCCACGCTCGCGCTCGGTATTGAATATCCCGGCATGATCGCAATCACATCACGAATTTATGATTTGAACCGGGAAACCCCTGGTACACCAACCAGTATTCTCATGGAAGCAACCGTCGCGCATGAAGTGGGACATCAATGGTTCTATAATCTTGTTGGCGATGACCAACTTGATGACCCCTGGCTCGATGAGTCGCTTACCCAATTTGCCACACTTCAATATTATTCAGATATTTATGGGGCAAATGGCGAGAATGGGTTCCGTTCTTCATTGGAAGTTCGCTGGGAACGCTTCAATAATGAAAAGATTCCTATCGGCTTGCCAGTGGCAGCCTACAGCGGGGCGGCATATGGCGCAATTGTCTACGGACGCGGACCGTTGTTCTTTGTTGCGTTGAGAGAGGAAATGGGAACCGAATCTTTCGATGCATTCATCAGGGATTACACAGAAACCCTTTCATGGGATATTGCCACACCTGAGATCATGCAAACTCTTGCCGAAAAACAATGCGTCTGTGACCTGCAAGCGATCTTTGATGAATGGGTATATCCGTAGGACAATTGGTCGCGAAGTGTCGCATGACGCCATGGCGACACCTCCCCAAAGGGGACAATTTGTCCTACCCATGCCTCATCAATGGGAGTATAATCACCGCCGCGCCAGCCCTAGGCTGGCATTTTCGTGAGTGGAGATTATCAAAGTATGATTCGAAACCTTTATACACGTTTGGTTTTCATTCTCATCATTGCCGCCCTCGCCATTTGGGTGGATGTAAGCAATGAAATCCGAATGCTCAACCCTGTGAACGAAGATGTTCTGTATGAACAAAAGATTGCACCCCGTCTCGGCCTTGACTTACAGGGCGGATTACAGGTATTGCTTGAAGCAGACCTGCCAGCCGACACCCCTGTGGACGCTGATAACATGGCAACTGCACGCGATATCGTTGAAAACCGCACCAATGCACTAGGTGTTAGCGAAAACGTGATTCAACTGGCAGGTGACCGCCGCATTGTTGGGGAATTCCCCGGTGCAGAAGATTCCAATGCCATTCTTGACATTATTCAGCAGACTGGCTTGCTCGAATTTGTGGATACCGGTGATTTTAGACCAGAGCAAGACACGACACTTGTTACAGACTTTGCCACCGGCTCCCCAAGTGAGACACCTCCTCCAACAGACGGAACACAGCCACAAACTGTCTATCATACGATCATGACCGGCAAGGAACTTCGCAGTGTGAACGTCACTCTCGATCAATTGGGAAATCCAGCCATTGATTTTATCCTTTCACCGGAAGGCGCAACCATTTTTGCAAACCATACCTCTGCAAATATAGGCAAGATCCTAACGATCACGCTGGATAAACGCGTTATCTCAGCCCCGGGAATTGAAGGCGCCATCCCGGATGGCCAGGGGATCATCAGCGGTTCATTCACAGCAGAATCCGCAAACTCGCTGGCAGTGCAACTACGCTATGGCTCCCTGCCTATTCCACTTAAAGTAGTGGAGACCCGCATCATTGGTCCTACACTTGGGGAGGACTCGCTTCAAAAAAGTTTATTGGCGGGTCTGATTGGTATGATCATTGTCTTCCTGTTCATGGGTATTTACTATCGTTTACCCGGCATCACAGCCAATATCTCGATCCTGTTTTACGCCGCGATATTATTCGCAATCTTCAAACTTGTTGGCGTAACCCTTACACTTCCCGGTATTGCAGGCATCATGCTTAGCACAGGATCAGCTTTGGATGCCAATATCCTTGTTTTCGAACGCTTGAAGGAAGAGTTGCGTAGTGGCAGGACGCTCCGCCAGGCATTTGACCAGGCATGGAGCCGTGCATGGCCATCCATTCGCGATTCGAACATCGCTGCGCTGATCACTTCCGCCATTCTCTTCTGGTTCGGAAGTACGTTTGGCGCAACAATTGTAAAAGGATTCTCGCTAACACTGGCAATGGGCGTGGTTATCAGCTTGTTCTCTTCACTCTATATTACGCGGACACTACTGGCGTGGGCCCTGGAAGTTTTCAAACCCAAAAATATTGAACGCTGGGTTGGCATCTAAGCCAGATAGAAGGATTAATATGAATATTCTTGGAAAACGCTATATATTTTTTGGGGTATCCCTTCTGATCATTGTCTCCGGGCTTATCATCCTGTTCACTCGTGGATTGCCACTTTCGATTGACTTTCGGGGTGGTAGTCTGCTCGATGTAACATTCGATAACAATTCACCTGCCCCGGGTGACATCATCACGGTTTACGAAAACGCCAACATCAAGGATGTACAGGTGCAAACCACTGAAACAGGCGATTACGTTATCCGTTCCCAATTCCTGGAGAATGAGGAACGTGATGCTGTATTGGCTGCCCTGACTGACCAGATAGGTAAATTAACGGTCGTCCGATTCGATAGTGTGGGGCCAAGCATCGGGGAACAGGTGACATCGCGTGGGACGATGGCAGTAGCGGTTTCATCCCTGTTAGTGGTGCTTTTCATCGCGTGGTCGTTTCGCGGTGTACAGAATGCCTTCCGTTATGGCATTTGCGCCATCCTTGCCATGATCCACGATGTAGCCATTATTTTCGCAGTCGCAGCTTTTGGAAGTCTCCTTTTTGGCTGGGAAATCGACTCCCTTTTTCTGACGGCACTGCTCACAGTGATCGGCTTCTCCATGCAGGATACCATTGTGGTGTTTGACCGCATCCGTGAGAACTCAAATATCTATCGCCGTCTCGACTTTGAAACACTGGTTAATCATTCCATCGTACAGACTTTGCAACGCTCGATTAATACCCAATTAATGACCGTGGAATTCCTATTGCTTGCATTGGTCATGTTTGGCGGTGTGACTTTGCAGGAGTTCGCCTCCATTCTTCTGATAGGCCTGCTAAGTGGTACCTATTCATCGATCTTTATCGCCGCTCCCATTCTTGTTTTATGGGAAAACCGCGAATGGAAGAACTGGTTTCGCCGCAACGCCGCAAGCGCATAATTGACTTCAAAATTAAAAATCCCCCTTGAGGGGATTTTTAATTCCAACGATTGTTAGATACGGCTATGGATATAACACGACACCCAGATATCTGGAAACCAGCATTAAAAATGATGAGCGTCTGAAAGAGAACATTCCGTAAGGATATTCTCTTTCAAATGCCTTTAATCTCAACAGTAAACTAACAACATCCTGGTTATACTTTGAACGATACATTAACCATACTCGCCCTGCAGTAATATTTTTGATAACTACAGGACGAAAAATTTATATATAGGTTACAGAAAAGCCGCCCTGCTTTCATTGCAGGGCGGCAAAATATTCGTGTTGGACTTTCACGCTTCACGCGCAGGGAAATCTGATTCCGTTTCGATGGGAGGAACTACCCTCCAAGCTCCACTGCGAACGCGTCGTAATAGGTCCCTGCCCCAAACCCGTCGATCAGGATGTGGTCAAAAGGCTTCAAGTTTGGAAGTTCGCGCAGAAATGCGATCATGTTGGATGCGGCGCTCACATTCCCGAAATCGCTAAGCAGCCACGGCATCGGCAGGACGATCCCTACGTTTTGCAGATGTTTTTCCTTGAGTTTGTTGATCTTGTAATTTGCGTGGTGGACAATCGCGACAGCCAGCGATTTGCCAGTCATCCCCAACTCGCCCAATTTTGCCTGATACGCCGCATATACATCCCGGACTACTTGTACACCCGTACGAACGAACAGCTTGACCATTCCCATTGGTCCCGCCATGGTAATCGACGACCCGTCACTTGGCTCATGCATTAAGCCAGCAACACGGATATTATTCACGCTCGGCTCGGTGACATCAACATTATAGCTGCCGTCTGGTTTTTGCGGCGAGTGGGGATAATACATCGCCACCTGAAGGACACCCTCATTGTCAAAGACTTCACGTGATCTGCCAGCAATGAATTTCATCGTTGTGCCGGGAATTACCCCAACCACCCCTCCAGCATTGCCAAACAACTGCAGGGCATTTGCGTCATGTGAAGAGCCAATAAAGCGGCTCAATCCCTCAATGCCGCCTACCAAAACCTTTTTTCCATAAAGCGACTCGGCAATATTCTGGCTTAACTGTGAATTTTCAGGCAATTCGGGGTTCAATGCCAGGTGTAGACTGCTTGTAGAGCCGTCACATGCCTTGTGGATCGAAACCTTCAATGCACTTTCAGGGATCCCAGCGGCCTTTGTGATCCGGTTAAGGTAATCCTCAGAAAGCGGAGCGCTCATACCGATAAGCACAGCATCCACTTCTGCTGGCTTCCAGTTGCAGGCTTTTATGGCCTCAGTAAGAAACCTTTTCCCAACCTCAACTTCAAGCTCGGTATTCTCTTCGGTCGTAAGATTTAATGGGATATGCTGTCGGCTGATGAAACCCAGTTCTGACAGATTCAACTTCTCGTTGGGTTGAAGCGAGCGTCCCAGCCGTTTCTCTAAAAACGCGGGCAAATTCGCATTATCGTAGCTATCTCCCCATGTCCCGTACACTCCGCCAATCCCAACTGAGAGATTGGTCACACATTCCACTCCGAAAGGAATCCCATTTGCAATCGGTATGACGCCCTTTTCAACACCGGGTCGGTCATAAAATGAAACAGTCTTTGATGTCGTTGTCTCTGTATCCATACGATCTCCTTGTCTCTCTTTTCTCGTAAACCCTGATAGGCCCAAAAAGTTTCGCTGCAGTTCATTTTTTGAAGAGCTGAAACAAATTGGATATGCGCTTTTTGCGAAAACAAAACCGGCGATTACTTACCTTATCTTACTCCAAAATTCAAAAACGCATAGCAGGTCACACATCCTTTGAAGCCTCATGTACAAACATAATAATAATTAAATGCAAAGACTGTGATTTGCTCACAGTCTTTGTTAGTAGCGGGGGCAGGACTTGAACCTGCGACCTTCGGGTTATGAGCCCGACGAGCTGCCACTGCTCCACCCCGCATCGAAGCCCGCCGATATTACCATACCTATCAGGCAGAGTCAAGCAAACATCATATATCTGCAAATATCAATAGTACTTAAATCACAAGATATATCTTGATAAGAATCGACATTTGTAGTTTAATCGGCGCTACCTTAAAAACTCAATGACTTTGCAAGAAAACTTTCGTTAAGATTTAAGGTATAATGAATTTAGCATATCAACGAAATAGTTTGCAATTGTTAGCCGGACTTATTTTTCAAAAATGAAAAAGACCACTCTTTTGGTTGTTGAAGGACGACACGCAGAAATCCCTTCTTTTGCTTCAGACTTGCAAAAGAAGGGATTTGATGTCATCGCGTTTCAGAATGGAAGCCAGGCGGTTTCAAAGTTAAAACAAACCAATCCAAGCATGGTTGTGATCAACGCCGCATCCATGCGAAGCACAGGGATCCGCATTTGTTTATCGCTCCGAAAAAAAGATTCGAAAATGCCGATCATCCTGATCCTTGATAAAGAAAAACCTGTTGACAAGGAACTAGCGGATTCGGTTCTGGCATTGCCTTTCACTGTCCAGAAACTTGTTAACCGCGTAAAAGCGCTTATGCCGGGTGACGGCAATAATGTAGTGAGTGCCGGTCCGATACGACTCGATCTTGAAAATCGCCGCGTACGCTGCCTCGGCAAGAACACGAAACTTACGCCAAGGCTGATCACGCTATTACAGCTCCTGATGGATAAACATGGCGAAGTCGTTGAACGCGAATCGTTATTCAAAAAAGTTTGGGAAACCAATTACACCGGCGACACCCGTACGCTTGACGTACATATCTCGTGGCTGAGGCGCGCGATCGAACTTGACCCCGATAATCCGAAGTTCCTCAAAACGATACGCGGTGTTGGATACCGCCTAGACGTTTAGTTGATATTGCTTCCCTTTTGCCGTCAAGAGTCGGACGCACACATTGCGCCCGGCTTTTAATTTTAATTCGTAGGGAATTTCACCGCTCCTTACAGGACGAACGGCCTGTGTGGCACTCATAAAAATTTTCCCATCCCAAGCAGGATCTACCTCCCAATAAGCCATTTCAAGACGGGTTTCCAAGGAGATTGATTCGTTGGAAAGATGGATCCTGGTTGATTTTGGAGCAGGGGAATACTGACTAGTGAAATCAGAATCATGCTCCACGGCAAATGGCATTTTTAACACAGCCAATCGACTCCGAGATGTATGAAGCGCTCGCAATGTCGTATCACAGGCGATAAACTTTCTCCTATGCTTTGACGCGACATATGGAGTGGTCCCCGATCCACAAAAAAAGTCTGCGACGATTTCTCCCGGATTCGATGATGCAAGGATAATACGTTCAAGTAATGCGACCGGCTTTTGTGTCGGATAACCAGTACGCTCGTTATGCAAACGAGCGACCACCGGGAAATACCACCAATCTTCAGGAACCTTTCCGCGTTCAAGGTCTGGCACTTTGCCAAACCCTGCCTTCAAGGATGATTTGAATGTATTGACCGTATTTTGATTGTAGGGCTCACGTACATCATCGGCATTGAAGGTATAATCCTTACCTTTGAAATATACCAGGATCGTATCGTGTTTACGATTGAATGCACTTCGTATTGGAGATGGCCCATGATATGCCCAAATGATCTCATTAAGCAAATGGTCTGCACCGAAGAGCTCGTCGAGCAAAAGACGTGCATAAGCATCTGCATGCCAATCGAGATGGAGGTAAAGCGTTCCGTTCGGTGACAGCAAGCGATACATAATCGCGAGCCGTTGATAAAGAAAATCGAGATATGTATCGATATCGATCCAGTGATCGTGATATCCTTCCGCGAGTTCCCATTCATCCGGTTTACGAGAGTCTTCTCCACGACCGATACGCGCGGAAAAATTTCGATTTGTAAAAAAGGGCGGGTCAGCGTAAATAAGGTTTATCCGTCCTTCGTACTCAGGCAACAAAGATGCCATAACAGCCAGGTTATCACCTAGAATCAATCGGCTTTCAGGATGTGCAGTTGGATAACCCTGTCCACCTGGATAAATTACTGCATCTCGAATAATCGAGGCAGGCGAATATTTGGCAATTTGCTTGCCAGGCCATACTAGATTGGGCATTTGTTTAGTAGTAGATTCGAACCGGCGTACCGTAACCGCGGTTGAATGTCCTCCCAGGTTGATGAGGTGGAAGAGCCCAACGGAACAACCACTTGGCATCCTCTGTTCGCATATTGACACAACCATGGCTCATTGGGGTTCCAAAGTTTTCATGCCAGTAGGTGCCATGAAATGCATGTCCCGCCGATGTAAAAAAGCAGGTCCATGGAACACCGGGGAGTTCGTAATCATCGGTGTCTGCAAATAAATTCCCATCGCCCATGTGCTTTGCCGGCATCTTTTCCTGAATATTGAAGTCGCCGATGGGTGTTTTGGTCGATAATTCCTTCGGCTTCCGGGGGGTAGCCAGACCTGATGCAATGGTTGTCTTGAAAACCTGTTTATCATATTCAAATGCTATAAGCACCTGGGTTGTCAGGTTAACTTCAATCCGCTTATTGTCAAAAGAAATATCAGGGCTGATCGGTGTCTGTTCCTCTAGAGGGATGGGACGGACATGAAGCGGGTTAACATGGTATGGGAAACCGGTCAGATCGTCATAGACGCGATACCACGGCTCGCCAAATGGACCCGCTTCAACGTTCTCAATCCAATGAACAGAACCAAAATAAAGGCGCAGGTTGGGTCTCCAATTAAATGCCTTACTGTAACGATAGGCTTGCGTATATGGAACAGTTACCTCCACAAGACGGCGTGATCCCTCTTCAAAAGGCGGGATTGTTTCGTTGAAGAGGGTTTTTACTCTCTGAAGGCGCGCGCGGTGCATAAACCCGCCCCACACCCGATACCAAACCGGATTATGTTTTGGTTCGTCAACCACCACTTCACCATAAACATGCACAAGTTCATCACGAAACCAGGTTGACACGATCAAGCTTTGGTCAGTTGGTTTTGAATAAACACTTACTGAATTTGTGGCTACCCGCACCAGGTTACTGTCATCAAAATTAAACAGATTACCCATGGAAGGCGTGAACGCGAGGCTTCCAAGGCTTAAGCCTCCGAGTTTGAGAAAGTCGCGACGAGATAAGGATGCCATTTGGGAAAATTGTAATCGAAAAACCCCGATTTTAAAACTTTCTAATCAGAGTCAAAACTCTGATTTATTGAAATTAACACAACTGCCCTTCAGAGAGCTGGAGGGCAGTCGATAACGTGATCAATTGTCGGCTAGGGTTGAACCGCTTCCGGGATCATTCCTTTGAGCAGGATCTCGAGCGCCATGGTATGTCCACAACGCTTATGGGTGAGAAAGAATTCACAGTCGCAGTGAAAATCACCGCTATCAAAACTGACGTTGTGCTCGTTGTTGTCACCGTGGAATGTCAATTCAAACTTATTAAAGCGAAAACGGGTTTTATCCTCCGCGTACCTTTTCGCTTTTTCCAGCTTGCCGATCAGTCCATAATCCATCTTTTATTCTCCTTTCAAGTTTGGAATAAAAAAAGCACGCGAAGAGACGCGTGCTTTCAGCTAGATTTCTGTTTTCTTGTAGGTATCTGCTCGCATAGGACATTTACCTCAATAGGGCGAGTATAGTCCTGTTCAATAATCAAGTCAACACCAAAATCGCATATACATCCAGATCGTACAGGAATCGTAAGGTTACTTTATCAGTCTGCCGGCACGCTGATTGTGTTTGGCTCGTCGCCGTTATAACGAGCCAGGGAGGGCCAAATCGAGGCGATCAGCCAGACACCTAGGATCGTCCCCACCCCACCGCTGACAATCGCAAATGGCACGCCGAAAAACTGAGCGACTGCACCCGCTTCAATCTCACCGAGTTGAGGGCCGCCCATAAAGAATATTTGATTAATGCTTGTCATCCGCCCGCGCATGGAATCGGGTGTAGTCAGTTGTCTGATCGTATTACGGATAATAGTGCTCACAGAATCTGCCGCGCCAATCAGGATCAGTGCCAGGAAAATGAGCGCATAAATGCGTGAAATACCGAATAAAATCGTTGCCAACCCGAATATGACAACCGACCCAAGCAGAAGCGGACCCTGACGACGAATATGACTATACTGGGATGCGATCAAGCCAACAGACACTGCACCAATTGACTGCGCAGAAGCCAGCCAGCCATAGGCAACCTCCCCAACATGGATGACGTTCTGAGCAAAATACGGGAGAAGAGTGTTCGCCGAAGAGAAAAACGTCGCAATAAAATCAAGGATCATCGTCGAAAGGATCAATGGCTGTTGACGGATAAAATGAACTCCATCGCGTATATCTGCCAGCGCGGCTTTGAAGCCTCTTTGGATCGATGCCTGCTTTTGAGGAATATCACCCAATGCGATCAATGCAAGGATAACTGCGAGAAATGACACAGCATTGATGAAATAGACAGCCTCCTGTCCGAGGTATCCGATCACCATTCCGCTCATCGCGGGTCCGGCAATTGCTCCCGTGTTAAACGCGATGGACTGAAGCGAGAAGGCGCTCGGCAAAATTTCGCGGGGCACAAGATTTGGAACAAGCGATTGGCGCGCGGGCAGGTCAAACGCCATCGCCGCAGCCTGGATCGCGGTTAATGTGTAAATGTGCCAAAGTTGAATTCTGCCAGTCAGGGTCAACAACCCAAGGAGCGCGGCGATCACCATCACCGTGGACTGGGTGATGAAGAGAATTGTCCGGCGATTATAGCGATCCGCCACCAAGCCACCAACAAGTGAAAAACTAAAAATGGCTGCAAAACGAACACCACCAACAATACTGACCGCGATCGGGTCCTTGCTCAATTGACTGATGTGCCAGAATAAAGCCCACTGTTGCATTTGGCTGCCAACCATGGAGATGAGCAAGCCGCTCCACATCAATGCAAATCCGCGATGTTTAAGCGCGGGGGGAATGTGAATCATTTTCTCCGTTACATCCTTCTTATTGGATTAAAAAAGCAGAAGGCAGAATGCCGTCCGCCTTCTGCTTTTTTATTATTTTATGTTTACGTGCCCCAGTCACGCAGGTACAGGAAATCATACCCAACCGTTCGATTGCTCAATTTGGCGATCGGCGGTTGCATACGCTTGAATTGATTGCGCCTGACTCTGTTCAAAACAGTATCTACGAATTTTTTATCGAAACCCGCTTCCACACATTCCTGTGGGCTGTATCGCTGGTCAACCATTAGGTAGAGTAACTGGTCAACCTGCTCATATGTAAATCCAAGTTCCCCTTCATCGGTTTGACCACCCCATAAGTCCGCTGAGGGCGCTTTATCAATGATCGGTGCAGGGACATTGATCGCGCGCGCGAGTTGACGAGCTTGAGTCTTATACAGATCGCCAATGGGGTTGATCGCAGAAGCCATATCACCCCATATGGTGGAATATCCAAGCAGGATTTCTGTCTTATTGCTTGTTCCGATGGGCAATCCTTTGAAGACTTCAGTTTGATCATACAAGGCGATCATACGTGCCCGTGCCATGATATTCCCTTTGCGCATGTTAGAGATATTAGGATCCCGCTTTATTAAGGGATCAACCATCTCTGTTATATCAATCGTTTCGCTCTGGATTTTGAACTTGTCAATTATTAATTGAGCATGTTCTAGGGAATCTGGAGAGGATGTGCGATAAGGTAAACACAAAGCTAGAACATTCTGCGCACCCAAAGCATCCACTGCCAACACACAGGAGATAGCGGAATCCAGGCCACCTGAGAGGTTGATAACTGCACGAGAATATCCCACCCGCGTCACTTCAGATTTTATGAATCCGGTCAGGATTTGATGAGCAACATCAGTGTTTATTGTTAGATCAACCACGGGAAAGTATCCTGTCTAATTCCTTTTGCACCAGGGCGGTCCGCTCGTCGCGAAGTAATGGAAGGCGTGCCCGGGTACGGCGGAGTTGATTAAGATCCAATTCCGTACATGTGAGGGCTTCTTCAAAATACGGACCCTGTGCGAGCAACTCTCCGTTCGGGTCATTAACTGTTGCTCCACCCCAAAAAAGCAGGCCATCTTCAAAGCCAACGCGATTACAGTGTGCAACAAATGACGTAAACATACTGGCATAAGCCTTGCTTACGCGTTCCACCCATCGTGCAGACTCCAGCTTTTCCTTGTCAGTCAAACCGCGACCCGGCGACGCTGAAGAGAACAACATAATATCCGCGCCATCCAGCCAGAGCAGGTATGGAGGCGAGGCATGCCAAAAATCCTCACAGATGAGCAAGCCAACACGCCCGAAGCGTGTATCAAACGAACGGATCGAATCTCCCCATGCAAAGAAACGACCTTCGTCAAAAAGGCCGTACGTGGGTAAATAGACCTTGTGATGCACGTGGAGAACTTTTCCGCCAGAGAGGTAGGCGGAAGCAATGTAAAAGCGGTGACGAGAGTCCTCGTCCACGAATCCAACCACAAGGTCCAGATCCTGACTCGCCTTGAGGAGATGCTTGAAAACGGGATCGCCATCCGTCGGTCGATGCGCGGCAGATGCCACCAAATCCTGCAAGACATATCCTGTAAGGGAGAGTTCGGGGAATACAAGCAAATCCGCTTTTTCGGATTTTGCCTGTTTGATATAGCTAAGGTGCTTTTCGAGATTGGATTCGACATCCCCCAATTTGGTTGCGATCTGCGCAAGGGCGAGGTTGAGTTTCATCAATGCGAATCTTACCACTAAAAATGAGACCGCAAAGGTTTCAGACCTTTGCGGCCTTTGGATGCTCCATGGAAGTTCAATTCTCTTCCGCTTTACCGAAGAGCCCCTGTTTTTCGAACCACGGTTTGAGGATCAGGTAGGCACCGAGAATGATGAGCAGGATGGCAACATCCAAATCGGCTTCGAAGATCATTTCACCAATACCGCCGATAAGCGCAAGGATTCCCAGAACGGTGGTGAAGCCGCTCATTTTGACTTTACTGAAATAACGCGCCGCGTTCAAGCCCAACAGAAGCAGGCCGACACCTATGGACCACAATCCATTCGGGAGGGTATCGTCGGGCAAAAGCCACCGACCGCCCAGCAGGATGAGGAACAATCCCCAGAATACGGTTTCGAGTCTTTTATTGAGAGCAGCTTTTTCAGGGTCTTTTACAGCCACAGGTTTGGAAGTTTGTTCGGTCATTTTGTTTTCTCCTTGTTGATTTGAATTTTCGATCAATATGAATCTTCGTTATTATTTGGAAACTGTCTTGCGGTTCGTAACCATGCTAAATCCGACCATGCCTACCAGCCCAACCCAGCCCATCCAGTCACTGAGACGGGTGTAGGGAGTACCGCCCGCGCCGAGCGGAACATCAGCGACGAGGGCATTGGCAACACCCGCGGGCAGTTCGGTCTGTGCGACGATGCGCCCGTAGGGGTCAACGATCATGGAGATGCCCGCCGCCTCTGCTTTGACAATCGCAATGCGATTCTCGACCGCGCGCAGGACGGTCTGCGTGCGATCTTCCCAGCCCAGGCCAGGCGCGCCCGTCTCGAAGGTGGGAATGGCGACCAGTTTCGCGCCGTTCTTTGCCAACGAGCGGGTCGTCGCCGTGAAGTTGACATCATTGCAGATGATGGTTCCGAGGCTGCCGATCTCGGTTTCCCAGACAGGATACACTCCAGCCGTGGCGATGCGCGGCTCGCCCGGTTCGGAGGGATAATTCTTACCATAGACAGAGGAGAACTCACCGGAAGGAGTCAGCATTATGGCTTCATTGCGCCACTGGTCATCGGGAGCGACCACGCCGTAGCCCATCAGGATGTAGGCGTTCGTCTCTTTGGCGAGAGCTTGCAATTCCGCGGTATGCTCCACCTGTGGGTCGAAGCCCAGCGAAATCTCGGGCCAGACGATGAAGCGGGCGCCCTGCCCCACGGCGAGACGCGTCTGCTCGGAGAGCACGGCCAGCCGTTCGAGTTGCGTGTCGGGATCCATGTGACCAGGCCGCGGAAAGCCGTGCTGGATGGCCGCCACACGGACGGTCGTCGCGTCGTCGGGCGCACCCGCCAGGGTCACGGCCCCGAACGCCGCCCAGAGGACGAAGAGGGCCGCGACGGCGGTCATCCACTGGAAGCCGAGTCTGCGATTGAATTCGGGCTGTCCATCGAAGCGCAACTTGTGATCGAAGGCGAGCAGGACTCCCATCGTGACGGCAAAGTTGACGAGGATGATTACCAGCGTCAGGCCATAGATGCTGAAGACCGAGATGCCCTGCAACATCCACGGCTGGGCGTACATGGTCTGCGCGAAGAAGGCGTGGGTGCGAATCGGCGGGATGAAACTACGGATCATCTCGATGCCCGTGGCCTCGACCGCGCCCTGCAAAATGAACCAGCGGAAGCCCGTACGTTCGTGGAAGGCGCGCAATTTGGGCGCGGTCAGAACGCTGATCAGGGCAATCACTCCCGCCACGCCAACGAAGATTCCCGTCACCTGGTTAACACCGAAGAGCGCGGTCAGAAAGACGATCAGGAACACGCCGATGCCAACGCCGCGTCCCAGCCCCGACCAGCGGGACGGCAGGATACGTTGCTCCGCCACCAGCATGGGGACGTACACAACAAAGGCCAGCGGCCAGATGCTGTAGGGCTGAAAGGCGAAGATGTACAGAAGGGCGCTCAACAATCCCAGTGACACACCCCAAAAAATACGTGTTGAATTTTTCATTTTGTCTCCTTTTGATTTCAGTGTAGCAAGGCCCTCGCGTTTTGAAATCTATAGAAAGTCACATGACAGGTCACATTTTGGAATATGACCACTTCACACTTACATTAGGACTGAAATTAAAAATGCGGAACAGGATACCTGTTCCGCCAACTTTGTTCTTGAATATTTAGATCAATCCAATCTCTTTCGCCTTCAACGCGGCTTGTGTTCGGTCGCGCACGCCAAGTTTGCCCAATATGTGTGTGATGTGATTCTTGACCGTTCCCTCTGTAATGAATAATGCCTCGGCGATTTCCTTGTTGTTGGATCCAGACGCAATCAACCTCAACAGTTCGATCTCACGCTCTGAAAGTGGTTCGGGCAGGACATCGGAACTGGTGGCCGTTACCAGACTGGAGACGCGGCTGAATTCCTGTACCACCTTCGCCGCCACCGACGGATCAAGGATCGATTCACCGCGCGCCGTCACCCGGACAGATTCTGCCAATTGAGCAGAACCCACATCCTTGAGCAAATAACCCACCGCGCCCGCGCGCAAAGCGTCGAAAATGGTTTCCTTGTCGTCGAAGGTGGTCAGCACAATGACGCGGCAATCGGGCAGGGAACTTTTCAGCCGCCGCGTCGCGCCGATGCCGTTCAGAATGGGCATTTGCATGTCCATCAGGATCACATCGGGTCGGAGTTTCAATGCAAGATCAACAGCCTCCTGTCCGTTGGTGGCTTGCCCGATGATTTGAATATCCTTGTGGACAGACAACAACGTTTCCAAACCTTCGCGGAAGAGTGCCTGATCGTCAGCGAGCAGGACACGAATGCTCATAAGCCCTCCCCTCCCTCGTCAGGCAGAGTGACTTCGAAGCAGAATCCCTGATTGGGTTGAAGCTCGACCTTGAACTCGCCTCCCAGCATCTGGACGCGTTCGCGGATACCGATCAGGCCGAATCCCCCGCTTGTGTCTGCCGCACCAACTCCATCGTCCCGAACCACGAGGCGTACTTTGTCGTTCAGGGAAAAATCCAATTCGATATCCACACGTGAGGCGTGAGAATGTTTGCGGATGTTGGTCAATCCCTCCTGCGCGGCACGGTATAACGCCAGCGCAGACCTAGTTTCAATAGAACGGGATTCACCGGTAACGCTGAAGTGGATGGGAATTCCCGATGACTGCGATTCTTCCACAAGTTCGGCGATGGCATCGCCCAAAGGACGATTATCTATAGGCGAAACACGCAGCGCCGCGACGGATTCGCGCACACTGTTCAATCCCTTTTTTGCAAGTTCCTGAGCTTTGTTGAGCGCGTCCAGGGCCCGACCCGGATCGGATTCGAAAGTCACCTTGGCAGCTTCGATCTGTACATTAACGATGGTCAGGAAGTGACCGAGGTTATCATGGATCTCGCGAGCAAGACGATTGCGTTCCTGCGTGGCGGCAAGTTCCTCGGCCTGAGAAGCGTATTTGGTTAACCGTCGGTTGGCGGCTTCCAATTGTTTGGCAAGATCTTCAGCTTTTATGCGCGCCTGTTGCTCGTTTACACGAATTTGCGAAAAAATCACCACGAAGAGAATCGCCGTCGAAATAATGAGTGTATTCGTGAACGCGGCTTCCCACGTGGAGTAATATGCGATTGGCAGGATGATAGCCGCCAACAATCCAACATAGACCAGCCAGCGCCAGCGTGGAGCCAGCCTGTCCACAGCAATGCCTGCCAATGGCAAGCCAATCAACCAGTTGCCTCCCGGCCCGAGCGTCAAACCAATGCCAAGAACGAGCGCACACTGAATGGTAAAGAAGGAAATATTCCCAGCGCTGGCTTGAAAGTGGCCAAAAATTTCTAAGTCAAACATACCCAGGATCAGATAAACCACCCCAAAGAGTACGCCAACCACCACCTGGACAACGGAAAACTGTGCGGTTCCTCGTGCTGCGGTGATGAAAGTGACAATGTATCCAACAACTACAAGAAAGAGGAGCAGGGTTCTCCCTTGCTGTTGTTGTACTGCAGTTGAAGTTAAATTGTTTTCCATTATTCAATCCAAGCGGGAATGGAGGTTGGATATATTTTAGCACTTTCTAAAAACAATCACCCTGAAGGTTTCGATAACCTTCAGGGTGATTTCAGCGGGAAGGGAGGGATTCGAACCCTCGGTGGACCGGAGCCCACAACGGTTTTCGAGACCGTCCCATTCAACCACTCTGGCACCTTCCCAATCGTGGAACAAGTTGGCAACTTGCTCATTACAGCGGCGCAGATTATATCTCAGATTTCTGTAATCGAATGTAAATCAGGGTAATAGACTTCCCGAATATTCTGCTCGTTCAATTTGCCCATTAACGTCATTGCCTGTTTTTCTTCGCCATGCACAAGGAAAACCTTCTTTACTGTCCCTTTGACGTTCATCGCATATTCTATCAACAGATCCTGCCCGGCATGTCCGGAGAGGCCGCCGATCGTAGCAACTTCCGCATTGACGGTGAATGGTTCGCCGAAAATCTTGATCCGCTTCTCGCGGTCCGCGAGACGGCGCCCAAGTGTATACGGGGCCTGCCAGGATACAATGCAAACCGTATTCCTGGGGTTTTCAATATTATTCCTAAGGTGATGCAAAATACGACCGGTTTCAGCCATCCCTGAAGCAGAGATGATAATCATGGGGTCTTTTCGTAGATTCAATGCCTTTGATTCTTCGACAGACTGTATATACGTCAGCATTTTGAAATCGAGCGCGGGATGACGCGCCTCTTCAACGAATTGTCGGGTCTCGGCATCGAAACATTCAGGGTGTTTTCTAAATA
>Ga0210377_10000799_pt1 | contig 29864 bp, 27 predicted proteins | sample PLM4_65_b1redo_FD_155480 | JGI IMG/M metagenome (GOLD analysis project Ga0210377, IMG submission 155480) | Groundwater sediment microbial communities from an aquifer in East River, Colorado, USA - PLM4_65_b1 redo | ecosystem: Environmental > Terrestrial > Soil > Riparian zone | place: USA: East...
CACGGTGCGTTGCAGCGCGTCGACCTGGGCGGGCAGAATGCCGTTCTCCCGCGCCGCGACCCCCAGGCTATGTCGCTCATGATTGGCATCGAGGTAGTAGGTCTCGATGCCGGCGACCGACCGCCTGGGCGCAGAGTTGGCGTGCAGCGATACGAACAGATCGCCCCCCACCGACTCCGCGATCGCCGTGCGCTCCTCGAGGCCGATGCTGCGATCGTCCTGGCGCGTGTAGACGATCGCGAAGCCGCGCGCCGACAGCTTCTCCCCCAGCGTCTTCGCGAGGCGCAGCGTCACGTCCTTCTCGCGCAGGCCGCCGACGCCGATCGCACCCGGATCCCGGCCTCCGTGCCCCGGATCGATCACGATCGTCTGGACCGGGCGCAGATCGACCGGAAGCCGGCCGAGCGTGTCGGGCCGTCCGCGTGCATCCGGGCTTCGCTCGCCGTGGCGACGCCCGTAGACATCGATCACCACCCGATCCGGGTGGGAGAGCTCGATCAGGCGGTGGCGGTCGTAGCGTTCGAGATCGAGCACGAGGCGCGCCGACGTGGTCGTGTTCTGTCCGACGCGCACCCCCTGCAACAGCCCGTCTCCCACCGGGAGCCCTTCCGCGAAGCGCCGACCGACCCACACGCCTGCGAGGTCGAGGTAGAGGCGCGCGGGACGTCCACTGCCGCGGTCGGCCGGCAGCTCGCGCACGACGGTGCGCACCGGTTGCGTGAGCTCGACCACCACGCGCGTGTAGTCCGGATACGACCAGTGACGCACCTCGACGACGTCGCCGAGGCCTTCGGGCCGCTCGATGCCGAGCGAGCCTGCGAGCAGGAACGCGAGCACGAGCAGCCGGCGCGGCGTCATGTCGGCTCCTGCGCGAGCAGGGCGTGCAGGCGAGCGAGCTGCGCCAGCGCGTCGAGCGGCGTGGTCCGCTCCGGGTCGAGCGCGCGCAAGGCGGCCAGCGCTTCGTCCTCGCGCGGATCGCGCGGCGGCGGGGCGGACGCGAATAGCGCGAGCTGGCGGCCCGGATCGCTCGCCGCTCCCGCCAGGCGCGGGCGGCCCTGCTCATCGAGCTCGCCGCCCTCGAGGTTGCGCAGGATCTCGCGTGCGCGCTCGACCACCACGACCGGCAGACCCGCCAGGCGCGCGACCTGGATGCCGTACGAGCGGTTCGCGGCGCCGGGCAGCAACCGCCGCAGGAAGATCACGTCCTCGCCCCATTCGCGCACGGCGAAGTGGGCGTTTCCGACGCGCGCATGCGTGCGTGCGAGATCCGCGAGCTCGTGATAATGCGTCGCGAACAGCGTGCGCGGCGAGAGCCCGGGGGTTTCGTGCAGATACTCGGCCACGGCCCAGGCGATGGAAAGGCCGTCGAAGGTGCTGGTTCCGCGTCCGATCTCGTCGAGAATCACCAGGCTGTGTCGAGAAGCGAAGGCAAGAATTTCGGCAGTCTCGCGCATCTCGACCATGAAGGTGGATTCGCCGCGCGCGAGCCGATCGCTCGCGCCGACCCGCGTGAAGACGCGGTCGACCACGCCCACCCGCGCGCTCTCCGCGGGCACATGGCTTCCGATCTGCGCGAGCAGCACGATCAACGCCACCTGACGCAGGTAGGTGCTCTTGCCGGACATGTTCGGGCCGGTGAGCACGAGCAGCTGGGGTCCATCTGGGGAGAGATCGCTGTCGTTGGGGACGAACGCCTCGGCGCCGGACAAAGCGAGCAGTGGCTCGACGACGGGGTGGCGGCCTGCACGGATCGCGAGCCGATCGCTCGCATCCACGTCCGGACGCACCCAGCCGTCCTGACGCGCCACTTCCGCGAGAGACTGGAAGGCATCGAGATCGGCGACCGCAGCGGCCGCCGCGCAGATCGCCGCCGCCTGCTCGAGAGCCGCCTGCCGCAGCGATTCGAAGAGCGTGCGCTCGAGCGCGGCGGCCCGCTCGTGAGCGCCGATCACGTTCTGCTCGATCTCGCGCAGATCCGCCGTGGTGAAGCGCTCGGCGCTCGCGAGCGTCTGTCTGCGCTCGTAATCGGCCGGAACCGAACCGAGCTGAGCCTTCGAGACTTCGATCCCGTAGCCGTGCACCGGATGGAAGCGGATCTTGAGCGAACCGATGCGCGTGCGCTCGCGCTCACGCACCTCGAGGCCCGCGATCCATTCGCGTCCCTTGCGCACGGCCTCGCGCAGCGCGTCGAGCTCGGCGTGGAAGCCGTCGCGCACGTAGCCCGTCTCGCTCGCGCCACGCGAGCCGCGCGCGACGGCCGGCGGCTCATCGACGAGGGCCTCTCGCAGCGTCCGCGCGAGCTCCGGGAGCGCTTCGGGAGCGCGCAGCAGACCCGGTCGCAGTGCCGCGGTCGCGAGCCCGTCCGCGTCGCCGCTCGCGAGCGCCTCGATCACCCGCGGCAGCGCCTCGAGCGATCCGCGCAGCGAGCCCAGATCGCGCGGAGTCGCGGACGGCCGCACCGTCTTCGCGAGCGCGCGCTCGAGATCCCGCACGCCGCTCAACGCTTCGCGCAGCCGCGCGCGCGGCCGGTCTCGATCGACGAGCCAGGCGATCGCCCGCTGTCGCTCCGCGATCGCCTCGGGATCGAGCAGCGGATAGGCGAGCCAGCGCGCGAGGCGTCGTGCGCCGAGCGCCGTCGCGGTGCGGTCGATGCGCTCGATCAACGTGCGCTGGCGCGAGCCGTCTTCGCCATTGCGGAACAGCTCGAGGTGCGCGCGCGTCGCCGCGTCGAGCACCATCGTCTCGGAGAGACGGTAGGAGCGCAGCCGCGAGATCAAGTTCAACGCGAAGGGCTGGTGCGCCGCCAGGAACGCGAGCAGCCCAGCGGCAGCTCGCGACGCCGCGCCGGTCGCGCCAGAGTCGAGGCCGTGCGGGAAGGCCGGCGCCTGCGCGGGCTCGAAGCGGCGTACTTCGACCGCGGTCCGCGCCGCGGCGGGGAGCAGGCGCGCGAGCGCCTCGGCGAGCGGGGCCGCCAGCGGCTCCGGGCAGAGCAGCTCGCGCGGATCCAGACGCAGCAGCTCCTGCGCGATCGCGGCAGGCAGCACCTCACCCGGCGGCGCCTCGACCTCGGTCGCCCGCAAGTCGCCGGTGCTCGCGTCGAGCGCCGCCAGGCCGAACACCGGCCCTGGCAGGAGCGCGACGAGCACGAGCTCCTGCGCGGGACCGATTCCGCCGGGATCGCCGGCGAGCCCCGGCGTCACCACCTCGACTACCTCCCGGCGCACCAGGCGGCGCCCGCCCGTGCGAGCGGCGTCTTCCACCTGCTCGCAGACGGCGACGCGGTGTCCGAGCTCGGCGAGGCGATGGATGTAGGCGTCAGCGGCGTGTACGGGCACTCCGCACATCGGCACCGCGTCGGGCTTGCCGCGGTCGCGAGTCGTGAGTGCGATGTCGAGCAGGGGCGCCGCGAGCTCGGCATCGCGCAGGAACATCTCGTAGAAGTCACCCATGCGATAGAAGAGGATCGCGTCGGGGTGCTCGGCCTTGATCGCCAGATACTGGCGCATCATCGGCGTCTCGAGGGCGGAACGCGTCACGCGAGCGACTCCCGGGCGCGCAGCAGGCCCTGACGTTCGAGCGCGGCGATCAGCTCGGCGTGTGCCTTCGCGACCTCCCCGTCGCGCCGTTCGGCGAGCAGGATCCGACCGAGCGTAGCCCGCGCCTCGAGATCTTCGGGGTCGCGCCGCAGCACCTGTCCGAGCTCCGCGAGCGCGGGTTCGGCATCCCCGCGTGCGGCGAGGCTGCGGGCGAGCGCCAGGCGCGCTCCGCGGTCGTCGGGCCGGGTCTCGAGCAGCCCGCGCAGACAGGCCTCGAACTCGCGGGTGCGGCCGAGCGCAGCGTAGGTGGCCTCCAGCTGCGGGTAGACGAGGGGGCCCGCGCGGCGATCGAGCTCGGGCACACGGCGCCACGCCGCGAGCGCCGCCTTCGCGCGCCCGCGTTCGGCCTCGAGCTCGCCGAGTACGATCCACGCACGCACGCATCGCTCGTTCTGTCGCAGAGCGCGTTTCACGGCCTTGCGCGCCTCGTTGCTCTGACCCTCGGCGCGCGCAGCGTCCGCCATCGCCACGCGCAGCTCGGCCTCGGCCGCTGCGCCGTCCTGCCCCTCGAGGCGCGCCAGCCGACGCGCCAGCTCGATGGCCCGCGGGAACTCGCGGGCCTCCGCGAGCAATCGCACCAGTGCGCCCAGCGAGGGCACGTGCTTCGGGTCGTGCGCCAGCGCCTCTTCGTACGACGCGATCGCGCGCCGCAGGAATCCGCCCTGCGCAAAGTCCGCGCCGAGATCGGCCGTCGCCAGGATGCCGAGCGGGGAATTGGAGTCGAGCCGCAACAGCAGATTCTGGTGGATGTGGATCGCCCGCCCGATCTCGCCCCGCATGCGAAACAATCTCGCCAGCGCGAGGTACGGCATCACGTCGTCCGACGCGAGCCGCACCGCCGCACTCAGCAGCGATTCCGCGCGGTCGAGATCGCGATCGAGGATGGCGAGCAGCGCAGACTGCAGCGCGGTCTCGGCGTCCTTCGGCGCGCGCGCGTCCCCCCCGAACGCCCGCGAGAGCCATCCCATCGCAGCTAGCCGCCCCGGCCGCGCGCGCTGCGGGGCGCAGACTCGAGACGCACACCAGCGCCGCCGACGTTCGTAGGTTCGCCGGTTGCGAGCGGCAGATTGCGCAGCTCGTGCACCTCCGCCTCGAGGCCGCGCACCGTCTTGCGGTAGCGCCGCATCACGAGGCCGCGCTTCAGCACCTGGTAGACGCCGACGAGCCCGGCGAGAGTCGCGCCGGCGGCGAACGCCGCGAGCAACGCGAGCCAGAGCGGCAGCGGCGCGAGCTCGCCGAACACGTAGGAAACCGGTACCGGCCCGGAGTTCGCCGCCGCGAACCACCAGCCCAGCACGAGCACTCCCACGAACGAGACGACCCACAAGAGCCGAAGCACCAGTCGCATGGACCCGCCCCCGCGTCGCCGCTCAGCTGGCCTCGTCGTCGTCCTCGTTCGTCTGCAGCGAGGCGAGCGGGACGCCGTCGACCATCTCCTTGAGCTCCTTGCCGACCTTGAAGAAGGGCGTCCGCTTGGCCGAGATGTGGACCGGCTCCCCGGTCTTCGGGTTTCGTCCCTCGCGCGCCTCCCTCACCTTCACCTGGAAGCTCCCGAAGCCACGGATCTCGATCCGCTCGCCCTGCTTCAGGGCGCGCGTCATCGAATCGAAGATCGTGTTCACCACGATCTCCGTGTCCTTCTTCGAGATGTGCGGGGTCCGCTCGGCGACCGCCTCGATCAGCCCGCTCTTCGTCATCGCCATGACCTCATCACTCCGTCTTGCGCCCGAGCTTGCCGGCGAGGAGATCGCCCAGCGTCGTGGTCTGGGTCTGCGACTGCTGCACAGCCACCTTCTTCAGCGTCTCGCGCTGTTCGCGATCACCCAGGGCACGAATCGACAGCGAGATCTTCTGCTCGACCGGATCGACGCGCACGATCAGTGCCTTCACCGTCTGCCCCGGCTGCACCACCTCGGACGGGTTCTCCACCTTTTCCGCCGACAGCTCCGAGTTGTAGATCAACCCCTCGATGCCGTCCTCGAGCTTCACGAAGGCGCCGAAGTCGGCGAGGCTCGTGACGGTGCCCGTCACCTCGCTGCCGACCGGATAGCGCTTCAAGATCTCGTCCCACGGATTCGCTTCCAGCTGCTTGATGCCGAGCGAGAACTTCTCGTTCTCCTTGTCGATCTTGAGCACGACGGCCTCGACGACATCCCCCTTCTTGAACTTCTCTCCCGGATGCTTGATCTGCTCCGTCCACGACACGTCCGAAACGTGAACGAGGCCGTCGATCCCCTCGTCGAGCCCGACGAAGATCCCGAAGTTCGTGATGTTGCGGATCGTCCCGCGCACGCGCGTGCCGACGGGATAGGTCTGCTCGATCACGCTCCACGGATTGGGCTCGATCTGCTTCATGCCGAGCGAGATCTTGCGCTCGCGCTCGTCCACGTCGAGCACGATCGCCTCGGCGGTGTCGCCCACCGAGAGCACCTTCGAGGGATGCTTGATCCGCTTCGTCCACGACATCTCGGAGACGTGGATCAAGCCTTCGATGCCCGGCTCGAGCTCGAGGAAGGCGCCGTAGTCCGCGAGCGAGACGACGCGACCCTGAACCCGGCGTTGCAGCGGATAACGCATCATTGCGTCGATCCACGGATCGGGCTGCAGCTGCTTGAGCCCGAGCGACACCCGCTCGCTCTCGGCGTCGAACTTGAGCACCTTCACCTTGATCTCGTCACCCACCTGGAACAGCTCGCTCGGGTGGTTCACGCGGCCCCACGACATGTCCGTCACGTGCAACAGCCCGTCGATACCGCCGAGATCGATGAACGCCCCGTAATCGGTGAGATTCTTGATCACGCCGTCGATGATTTGGCCAGGGGCCAGCGTCGTCAGGGTCGTCTCGCGCAACATCTTGCGTTCGGTCTCGAGCAACGCGCGCCGAGAGAGCACGATGTTGCCGCGGCGCTTGTTGAACTTGATGATCTTGAACTTCATGCGCTGGTTCACGACGTGCTCGAGATTGCGAACCGGCCGCAGGTCGACCTGGGAGCCCGGCAGGAATGCCTTGACTCCGATGTCGACCGCCAACCCGCCCTTCACGCGCGCGACGATCACGCCCTCGACGGGCTCGTCGGCCTTGTACGCGCGGCTGATCTCGTCCCAGATCAACAGCCGATCGGCCTTCTCCTTCGAGAGCACGATGCGGCCGCTGCCGTCCTCGCCCTCCTCGACCAGCACGCCGACGACGTCGCCGGGCTTCACCAGGATCGTCCCGTCCTCGTCCATGAATTCCCAGGTGGGAACCAGGCCCTCGGACTTGAATCCGATGTCGATCTGGACGGATTCGTCGTCGACGGAAAGCACCGTGCCGTGGACGACCTCGCCCTCCTTGATGGTCTTGACGTTCTGTTCGAAGAGTTCGGCGAAGCTCTGCTCGCCGGAGTTTGTCGGTCCCTGACTCATTGGGTTTCGTCTGATCTCCTGCCCCGGCCGTCTCTGCGTGAGGCGTCCGAGGGTTCGGGTTGCCGTCTCGCGGGCGGCGTCTCTCGCCGCCCCCTGCCTGCGCTCTGGGTGCCTGCGGTCTGGGCGCCGCAGTTCGCCGTCGAAAACCGTGCCAGCGCCGCGCGCGCGCTGGCGATGCGTCGCTCCACGCCGTCGGCGTCGTTCGCCTCGAGCGCGCGCGCGAAATCCTGAAGTCCTTCGAGCGCGCGGGCCAGCGGCGCAGCCAGCGCCTTGCGATTTGCCGTGAGGATGTCGCCCCACAGCTCGGGATCGCTCTGGGCGATGCGCGTGAAGTCGCGGAAGCCCGCGCCCGCGACGGCGCGGGCGGCGGGCGGCGCGGACTCGAGGGCGCCCGCAAAGGCGAAGGCCAGCACGTGGGGGACGTGGCTCATCCAGGCGACCTCGGCGTCGTGTTGCGCAGGGTTGCGGTGTATCACATGCGCGCCGAGCGCGCGCCAGAATCCACTGGTCCGCTCGAACGCGCTGGCGTCCGCCGAGCTCGTCACGATGCAGACCGCCCCCTCAAAGAGATCGGCGCGTGCATGCTCGAAGCCTCGCAGATGGCTGCCCGCCATCGGGTGCGCTCCGACGTAGCTCACGCCGCGGGGCAGCAGGCCCGGCAGCGTCTCGCAGAGCACCGCCTTCACGCTGCCGACGTCGGTGATGACGCTGCCTGCGCGCAGCACCGGCGCGATCCGCTGCACGACCTCGGCCATCGCGAACACCGGCGTCGCGAGCACGACCAGGTCCGCCTCGCGAGCCGCGTCGGCGTAGCTCGCGCCGGCATCGATCGCGCCGCGCCGCAGCGCTTCCGCCAGCGCATCGGGGCTGCGCGTGGCGCCTACGACACGCGCAGCCACACCCCTCGCCTTCGCAGCGAGCGCAACCGACCCGCCGAGCAGGCCCAACCCCAGCACCGCGACACACTCGAAGCGCGGCGTCAATTTCCAGCCTCGCGCAGCCGGCGCAGCGCCTCGATCAAGCGCTCGTTCTCCTTGCGCAGGCCCACGCTGATGCGCACGTGGTCGGGCATGCCGAAGCCCGTCAGCGGCCGCACGATCACGCCCTCCCGAAGCAGACGCGCCTGGATGCCGGCCCCCGCGCGCGCGAGCAGGAAGTTCGCGTCCGTCGGCCATACCTCGACTCCGAGCGAGCGCAGCTCGCGCGTCAGATACTCGATGCCTTCGGCATTCGCGCGCCGCGTGCGTTCGCGGAAGTCGTCGTCCTCGAGCGCCCCGAGCGCCGCCGCCTCGGCCAACCGGCTCACGTTGAACGGGTGCCGAGCGCGCTGCAGATAGCCCGCGAGCTCGGGATCGGCGACGCCATAGCCGATGCGCACGCCGGCGAGGCCGCTGATCTTCGAGAAGGTCCGCAGCACGATCGTGCCGGGCCGCCGGCGCAGCCACGCGAGCGCATCCGGGAAGTCCGAGCGGCGCGCGAAGTCCACGTAGGCCTCGTCGACGGCGAGCACCAGCGTCGATGGCAGCGACGCCACGAAGCGGTCGAAGGCCTCGGCTCCGACACTCGTCCCGGTCGGGTTGTTCGGATTGCACACGAAGAGGAGCTTCGTACGCGGCGTCACGGCACGCGCGAGCGCCGGCAGGTCGTGCACCAGCTCGGCGTCGAGCGGTACGCGCAGCGAGCGGGCGCCCATGCCCTGCACCACGATCGGGTACATCGCGAACGAGGGCCAGGCGAACACGCACTCGTCGCCGGGTCCGAGCAGCACCTTCGCGAGCAGCTCGAGGATCTCGTCGGCCCCGGCGCCGAAGACGAGCTGCGCGCCGTCGACGCCGAGCTTCGCGGAGAGCGCACGCCGCAAGTGCCAGCTCGAGCCGTCCGGGTAGCGGTGCACGCCCTCCAGCGCGCGGCGCATGGCTTCGACCGCCTTCGGCGAGGGACCCAGCGGGTTCTCGTTCGAGGCCAGCTTGATCGACCCCTGGATTCCGAGCTCCCGATCGAGCTCCTCCGCCGGCATCCCGGGTTGATACGGCTCGAGATCGAGGATGTGCGGACGAATGATCTTCTCGAGCGCCATCAGCCGCTCTGCCCTGCGCGCGCGGCGCGCGGCGCTTCGGCGCGCGGGAACGAGCCCAGGATGCGCTGCGTGTGGGCCACGCGCGTCGCACTCTCGAGCGCGTTCACCAGACGCGGGTCGCTGCGGTGCCCCTCGACGTCGAGGAAGAACAGGTACTCCCACGGCTTACCCTTGATCGGACGCAGCTGGATCGAGGTGAGATTCAAGCCTTGCTCCGCGAACGGCGCGAGCAGACGATGGAGCGCCCCCGCCTCGTCCTTGCGGATCGTGAACACCACGCACGTCAGATCATTCCCCGATGGCGGCGGCGCGAGCTGGCCGATCACGACGAAGCGCGTGGTGTTGTCCCGGCGATCCTCGATCGACGCCTCGATCGTGCGCAGACCGTAGACCTCCGCGGCAATCGCGCTTCCGATCGCGGCGAGGCTGCCATCCTCGGCCGCGAGCCGCGCCGCGACAGCGGTGCTCGCCGCCTCGACCCGCTCGATTCCGGGGAGATGGCGATCGAGCCAGAGCCGGCACTGTGCGAGCGGCTGCGGATGCGACACGACCCGGCGTACATCGTCGAGCCGGCCGCTGCGCGAAAGCAGCTGCTGCGAGATGCGCAGGACGACTTCGCCGCAGATCGAGACCTCGTGCTCGGCGAGTGCATCGAACGTCTGCGTGACGACGCCTTCCGTGGTGTTCTCGACGGGCACGACTCCCAGATCGATCTGGCGGCGTTCCACCGCCGCGAACACCTCGCCGATCGAGCCGAGGCTCGCGAGCTCCGCCAGCTGGCCGAATTGACGGCGCGCCGCCTGGTGCGTGAAGGTCCCCTCCGGACCGAAGTAGCCCACGCGCAGCACGCGCTCGAGGGATCGGGTGGCGGAGATGATCTCGCGAAAGACCGTCGCAATCCCCTCCGTCGGAAACGGACCCGCGTTGTGCGCGGCCAGCTGCTCGACGATCTGGCGCTCGCGGGCGGCCTCGTACACCGCGCTCCCGGATTCGGCCTTGAGCTTTCCGATCGACTGCACGAAGCGAGCGCGCTCGTTGAGCTTCTCCAGGATCGCCCGATCGACCCCGTCGACGCGCTCGCGCAGCCCCGCGAGCTCAGCTGCGGCGTCGGTCGTGGCGGCTGCGGGGTTCCGCTGTCCGGACTCGGCCATGTCCCTTCCATCGCGAGCAAAGCGGGGGCTGCCAGGGAGGGGTCAATGCAGGACCCGCGGAGGAGAAACCCGCTAACCCCCTGAAAAGACTTGCGCAAGGTAGTGAACGTCTCCGGGCGGTGCAAACCGGCGCGCGCCGATTTCGTCGCGTTGGCGGGGGGTTACCGCCGGGGTCGCCGAACGGCGCGCAGCCGGCGCGTGCGGGGCGTGGCGCCGTGCAGGCAAGCGCTTGAAATCCCGATGCCTTTTGGCTTCTCCCGGGTCGGGCGCCGATCAAGCGGGCAGCGGCACCCGTCGATACGCACGAGCGCGGGAGTCCTCAGCGCCGATGCCCCTAAAAGCTTCGCCCCGGTCGCAGCAGCCGCTCAATAGCCTGGCGACCAAGCTCATTCTTTTCGTCTTTCTTTCGACGTTTGCGACGGCGCTGGTCGTGAGCGGGATCTCGATCCAATCCACGCACACCTACCTGAGTCAGCAGATCGGGCAGCAATATCCGGCCGCACTCGCCCGCGCCGGCGAGGTCCTGCTCGAATGGCTGGTCGCCGGCCAGGAAGAGCTCACCAGCTTGGCGAGCAACAGCGCGCTGCATCGAGCATCACCCCGAGACGGCGCGGGCGCCTCGCCGCTGGCCACACGCCTCGCGAGCGAGCAGCGCCGCTCGAAGCACTTCGACGCGTTCGCCCTGCTCGGAGGCGACGCCAGCGTCCGACGGGTGGTCGGTGAAACCGCCGACTTCGTCGTGGGGCGCCGCGCACCGCTGATGCGGGTCAACCGCACCGTACTGCGCATGCTGTCGCCGGATTCGGTGCGCCTGCTCGTGGCCGCAACGCCCTTCCCGGTCGACCCCGACGGCAGCGGCACGCTGGTCGGCGTGTTCAAGGCCTCGCGCATCCCATCGCTGCTCGCCCAGGAACGGCCGGTGGCCGGTGCGGAGATGGCGATCCTCGACGCGGGGGGCAACGTCATCTTCGGGTCCCCGGCCGACGGACTCGCCAGCCCCCTTCCCCTCGCCCGGCTGCTCGCCGTCGGACCCGACCAGGCCCTCGAGTATGCGACGGCTTCCAGTGTGCAGGTGGTCGGTGCAGCGCGGCCGCTGGGCATCTTCGACTGGCACGTCGCCGTCGAGGTTCCCTTCGAGGTGGCCTTCGCACCCGTGCTCTCCGCGCTGATGCGCGTCTTCGTGATCGATCTCTGCATCATCCTGCTGTTCAGCTACCTCGCCTACCGCATCACGCTGGCAGGGGTGCGTCCGATCGAGGCGCTCTCGGAGGCGGCGCGGCGCATCGCGCAGGGTCAGTTCGACCTCTCGATTCCAGACCCCAGCACGAACGACGAGATCGGACTCCTCACGCGCACTTTCAACGACATGATGCGCAAGCTGCGCGGCTACCAGATGGAGATCGAAACGACGAACCGCAGCCTGCTGGAGCGCAACGCCGAGCTGCAGCGCGCCAATGAGGTGTTGAATCAGCTCTCGATCACCGACGGTCTCACGAAGCTGCACAACCACCGCTTCTTCCAGGACGAGCTGACGCGCGAGATCAAGCGCGTGAATAGGGCGAACACACCGCTCTCGATGCTGCTGATCGACCTCGACGACTTCAAGGGCTTGAACGACCGGCTGGGGCACCCCGCCGGCGACGAGCTGCTGACGCGGATCGCGCGCACCATGGAGGGCGTGGTGCGCTCGAGCGACCTGCTCGCGCGCTACGGCGGCGAGGAGTTCGTCGTGCTCGCGTCCGATACCGACATGGTCGGCGCCTACCGTCTCGCCGAGAAGCTTTGCACGACGATCGCGGAGCAATCCCTGATTCTCGGCGATTCGATGCGGCCGACCCGCATCACGGTCTCGATCGGGGTCGCCGAGTTCCGCGGCAATCGCCACAAGTTCTTCAGCGCGGCCGACCAGGCGCTCTACCGCGCCAAGGCGAGCGGAAAGAACTGCGTGATGGTCGACGACGAGACCGCACTGCGCAGCGCACTCGAGAGCGCCAACCCGGACGCCTGAGCTCGCGGCTGCGTCGATGGCCGGCGCGGCGACCCCATGGCATGCTGGCGGCGTGACGCTCATGGTCGGGCTCAGCGGCGGCATCGGCTCGGGCAAGAGCACCGTCTCACGCCTGCTCGCCGCTCTCGGCGCGCGCGTGATCGATGCCGACGCGATCGTGCACGAGCTGCAGGCCGCGGGGTCCCCGATGCTGGCCGAGATTGCAGCCGCGTTCGGACCCGGCGTGATCGGCCCCGGCGGCCATCTCGAGCGCGCGGCGCTCGGCGCGATCGTGTTTCGCGACGCGGCTGCGCGCGCGCGATTGGGCGCGATCGTCCACCCGGTTGTCGGCGCCGAGATCGCCCGCCGCGTGGCGCAGGCGCGCAGCGAGGGCGTCGCGGTGCTGGTGCTCGACATCCCGCTGCTCTTCGAGGGTCGCAAGGCTGGAACCGGCAGCGCGGCGCGGCTCGAGTTCGACGTGACCGTCGTGGTCTGGGCGCCGGAGGACGCGCAGGTCGCGCGCCAGATGGCGCGCGATGACTGCTCGCGCGAGGTGGCGCTGGAACGCCTCCGCGCCCAGCTCCCGCTGCACGAGAAGAAAGCGCTCGCGGATTTCGTGGTCGACAACTCGGAAACGCCGGAGGAGACGGAGCGTCAGGTAAAAGAGCTGTGGGAGACGCTCAGGCGGAAGGCCGCGCGCGCAACGCCGCCTTGAGCTCCGCCACGAAGCTCGTCGCGGCATCGATCGCGGCCGGCCCGCTCCCCGCGCGCTGGATCGCGTCGATCAGCGCGCTTCCGACCACGACGCCGTCGGCGAAGCGCCCGATGTCCCGCGCGTGCTCGGCCGTCGAAACACCGAACCCCACGCAGACGGGAATGTCCGAGGTGGCGCGGATGCCGCGCACCGCCTGCTCGACGCCGCGCGCGAGTTCGCTGCGCGCGCCGGTGACCCCGGTGAGCGACACGTAGTAGAGGAATCCTCGCGTCCGCTGCGCGAGCATCGCGAGCCGCGACGGCGTCGTCGTCGGCGCAGCCAACAGGATCGCATCGACGCCGACGCCTGCGAGCGCGGCGTAGAGATTCTCGCCCTCGTCGGGCGGAAGATCGACGACGATCACGCCATCCACCCCCACCTCGCGCGCCGCCTCGGCGAAGGCGCGCTCCCCCATCGCGAGGATCGGGTTGGTGTAGCCCATCAGCACGAGCGGCACGTCGATCTGCGGGCGCAGCGCCTTCACGAGCTCGAGCACGCGACGCAGCGAGACGCCCGAGCGCAGCGCACGTTCGCTCGCGCGCTGGATCGTCGGGCCCTCGGCGAGCGGGTCGGAGAACGGAATGCCGATCTCGATCAGATCCGCACCCGCCTGGGCCAGCGCGAGCACGAGCGACTGCGTCGTCACGAGGTCGGGATCGCCTGCCGTGACGAACGGGACGAGCGCGCGCTCGCCGCGGGCGCGCAGCGCCGCGAAGCGCTCGCCGATGCGCCCCATCAGCGCGGGTCCGGCTCTCGAGCGCGCAGCAGCTCGCGGACCTGCGGGGCGTCCTTGTCCCCGCGACCCGAGAGATTCACGATCACGAGCGCGTCGCGCGAGAGCTGCGGCGCGAGCCGGCGCACGTGCGCCACCGCGTGCGCCGATTCGAGGGCCGGGATGATGCCCTCCATGCGCGAGAGGTAGACGAAGGCGTCGAGCGCATCGGCATCCGTCACAGCCGTGTACTCGGCGCGGCGGCTGTCGCGAAGGAAGGCATGCTCCGGCCCGACACCGGGGTAGTCGAGCCCCGCCGAGATGGAGTGGGCGGGAAAGATCTGCCCATCGTCGTCGTACAGCAGCAGACTCTTCATGCCATGCAGCACACCCGGCTCGCCGGCGCACAGCGCCGCCCCGTGCCGGCCCGTCCCGAGCCCCTCCCCCGCCGCTTCGACGCCGATCAAACGAACCGAGGCGTCCTCCAGGAAGGCATGGAAGAGCCCGATCGCGTTCGAGCCGCCGCCGACGCAGGCGACCAGCGCATCCGGCAGACGCCCGGTCGCCGCGAGGATCTGGCGTCGCGCCTCGACCCCGATCACGCGTTGGAAATCGCGCACGATCGTCGGATACGGATGCGGGCCCATCACCGAGCCGATGCAGTAGTAGGTGTCGCGAACGTTCGTCACCCAATCCCGCAGGGCCTCGTTGGTGGCGTCCTTCAGCGTCTGCGAGCCGCTCGTCACGGGCCGTACCGCCGCCCCCAGCAGCTCCATGCGGAAGACGTTCAAGGCTTGCCGCTCGACGTCCTCGGCGCCCATGTAAACGACACACTCGAGCCCGAACAGCGCACAGGCAGTCGCGGTGGCGACGCCGTGCTGGCCGGCGCCGGTCTCAGCGATCACACGGCGCTTGCCCATCGCGCGGGCGAGCAGACACTGCCCGAGCACGTTGTTGATCTTGTGTGCGCCGGTATGCGCGAGATCCTCTCGCTTGAGGTACACGGCGGCGCCGCCGAGATCGCTCGTCATGCGCCGCGCGAAGCTGAGCGGCGTCGGCCGGCCTGCGTAGCTCGAGAGCAGCTCCGCGAGCTCGCTGCGGAACGCCTCCTGCGCCGTGATCCGTGGATAGGCCTCGGCGAGCTCGTCGAGGGCCGCGATCAGCGTCTCGGGCACGTAACGGCCGCCGTAGGGTCCAAAGCGCCCGGCTCGCGCCACATCCCCTTCGGGTGCGATCGTCATTCGCTGGTTTCCGCCTTGCGCACGGCCTCGATGAAGGCGGCGATGCGCGCAGGGTCCTTGCGATTTCCCGACGACTCGACTCCCGTCGCGACGTCGATACCCCAGGGCAGCAGATCGCCGAGCTCTCCGAGCGCTGCGCCCACGTTCTCGGGCGTGAGGCCCCCGGCCAGGATCAGGTCGATGCCGCGCGAGATCAGCTCGGTCGCATCCGCCCAGTTCCAGGGTTTGCCGCGGCCCCCACCCTCCGTCGGATGGTCGAGCAATAGCAGCGTGCCTGGGTAGGTCTCCGCCGCCTCGAGGTCGGCGCCGCGGATCGCCTTGATCACGGGCAGGTCGAGAGCCTCCACCTCCTCTTCGCTCTCCTCGCCGTGAAGCTGCACGCGTTCGAACTCGATGCGGCGCAGGACACGCTCGATCTCGTCGGGCGAGGCGTCCTTGAACACCGCGACGCGTTCGACCTGACCGGCGACGCGCTCGGCAATCGCCGCGGCGTTCCTCAGATCGAGGCAACGCGGAGTACCGGGCACGAAATTCAGCCCGATCAGATCCGCTCCGCCGTCGACCGCGGCCTGCGCATCGTCAGGATGCACGATTCCGCAGATCTTGATCCGAATGCTGCCGGTCACGACTTCCTCCGTAGCCGCCGTAGGGCTGCCCCGACGTCGGACTCGCGCATCAGTGCCTCTCCCACGAGGAAGGCCTGTGCACCCGCCGCCTCGAGCCGCTCCCAATCATGGGGCGTAAAGATGCCACTTTCCGCAACCCCGAGGCACCCCTCCGGAAGCTTTTCGGCCAGGCGCTCGGAAACGCCGAGGTCCACCTCGAACGTGCGCAGATCGCGGTTGTTGATCCCGATCAGATCGGCTCCCGCTGCGAGTGCCGCTTCCAGCTCGCGCTCGTCGTGAACCTCGACCAGCGCGTCGAGTCCGAGCCTCTCCGCGTGCTCGCGCAGCTCGCGCAGCGCTCGCGGAGCCAGCGCCGCCGCGATCAACAGCACCGCGTCGGCCCCATGTACACGCGCCTCATCCACCTGGTAGGCCTCGAGGATGAAATCCTTGCGCAGCAGCGGGAGCGACACGGCGTCACGCACCTGCGCGAGCAGCTCGAGGCTACCACCGAAGTAGTGCGAATCCGTCAGCACCGAAATCGCGGCTGCCCCGGCCGAGGCAAAGGCCTGCGCACAAGCCACCGCGTCGAAGCCCGGACGGATCTCGCCCTTGCTCGGCGAGCGTCGCTTGATCTCGGCGATCACGCGCGGGCGCTCAGCGGTCTCGAGCGCGCGCCGGAACCCCCGCGGCAGCTCCCGCCGCTCGCGCGCTCGCTTCGCCAGCGCCTGCGCAGGGCTGCGCTCGCGCGCGAGCGCCAGCTCGCGACGCTTGTGCTCGAGGATCTCGTCGAGGAAGCTCACGCCGCGCTCCGCGAGGCGGCCGCCAGCTGCGCCAGCTTGCGCGCCGCGGCGCCGTCGTCGAGGCTGCGCTGCGCGAGCACGAGACCGGCCGCCAAGTCGCTCGCCGCCCCCGCCACCCACAGCGCGCCGGCTGCATTCAGCAGCACGATGTCGCGCCGCGGCCCGGATTCCCCGCCGAGCACGGCGCGCACGATCGCGGCGTTCTCGACCGCGTCGCCGCCGCGCAGATCCTCGGGCCGCGCCTGCGCGATCCCGAGCGAGCCCGGATCGATGCGCAGCCGCCGAACGCGGCCCGCCTCGAGCCAGGCGGCATCCGTGTGGGTCGTGGTCGTGATCTCGTCGAGCCCGTCTCCGCCATGCACGACGAGCGCACGCGTCGAACCGAGCTGCCCGAGAGCCGCCGCCAGCGTCTCGATCAGCGCCGCCGCATAGACTCCCACCAGCTGGAAGCGCACGCCGACGGGGTTGAGCAGCGGTCCCAGACAGTTCATCAACGTGCGCACCCCGAGCGCCTCGCGCACCGGCGCGAGCGCGCGCATGGCGGGGTGGGCAATGCGGGCAAAGAAGGGCGCGATACCGACCTCGACCAGCAGCTTTGCCGCGACCTCCACCGGCAGCTCGACGTTCACGCCGAGCGCCTCGAGCACGTCGATGCTGCCGGCGCGGCTCGAGGCGGCACGATTGCCGTGCTTCGCGACCGGGACCCCCGCCCCCGCGACCACGAAGGCGGCGGCGGTCGAGATATTGAAGGTCTGCGCCGCATCGCCGCCGGTGCCGCAGGTATCGATGGCGCGCGGATCCGGGCACGCCACCGCTTGCGCACGGGCCCGCACGGCGCGCGCCGCCGCCACGATCTCTGCGACCGTTTCGCCCTTCGTGCGCAGCGCCACCAGCAGGGCCGCGGACTGGATCGCACTCCCCCGGCCGTCCATGATCTCGCCGAAGGCGGCCTCCAGCAGCGGCGCCGGCACCTCCCGGCCCTGGATGGCGGCTTCGATCGCCGCTCGCAGGCTCATGCGGCCGCGCCTCGCGCACAGCTCTCGAGGAAACGCCGGAGCAGCGGCTTGCCGACGTGCGTGAGGATCGACTCGGGGTGGAACTGGACGCCCTCGATCGGCTTCTCACGATGCCGCACGCCCATGATCTCGCCATCCGCCGTGCGCGCCGTGACCTGCAGCACCGCAGGACAGGACTCGCCCTCGATCACCAGCGAGTGGTAGCGCGTCGCCTCGAAGGGATTCTCGAGGCCCAGGAACAGGCCGCGACCATCGTGCTCGATCGCCGACACCTTTCCGTGCATGATCGTGCGGGCGCGCACGATCCGGCCGCCGAAGGCGAGCCCGATCGCCTGGTGCCCCAGGCAGACGCCCAGCAGCGGCACGGCGTCGCGCGCGCACGCAAGCACCGTGGCGACCGTGATGCCGGCCGCCGCCGGCTCGCCGGGCCCGGGCGAGATCACGACGCCTTGCGGGCGCCGAGCGAGCAGCTCCTCGACGCCGACCGCGTCGTTGCGGAACACTTCGACCTCGGCGCCCAGCTCGCCCAGGTATTGCACGAGGTTGTACGTGAAGGAGTCGTAGTTGTCGATCATCGCGAGGCGCATGGCGATCTTTCAGTCGATCCCTTCGCGCGCGAGGTCGATGGCCTCGATCAACGCCCGGGCCTTGCTCAGGCACTCCTCGTACTCGGCGTCGGGATCCGAGTCGGCCACCACCCCCGCGCCGGTGCGCAGGAAGATCTCGCCGTTCTTCACGACCATGGTGCGGATCACGATCGCGGTGTCCATGTTTCCAGAGTAGTCGACATAGCCGACGCAGCCTCCGTACGGACCGCGCCGGAGATTTTCGAGCTCGTCGATGATCTGCATCGCGCGCACCTTCGGCGCGCCCGACAGCGTGCCGGCCGGGAACGTCGCGCGCAGTAGATCCAGCCAGTCGAGCCCGGGGCGCAGGCGCCCCTCCACGTTCGAGACGAGATGCATCACGTGCGAATAGCGCTCGACGCTGGCGTAGTCCGTCACCGCGACGGAGCCGAGCTCCGCGACGCGACCCACGTCGTTGCGGCCGAGATCGACGAGCATCAAGTGCTCGGCGCGCTCCTTGGGATCGGCTCGCAGCTCGGCTTCGAGCGCCCGGTCCTCCTCCGGCGTGCGGCCGCGCCGCCGCGTACCGGCGATCGGGCGAACGTCGATGCGCCCGTGCTCGAGTCGGCACAGGATCTCGGGCGAAGAGCCGATCAGCACCGCCCCTTCACAGCGCAGGAAGAAGAGATACGGGCTCGGATTGATCAGGCGCAGGTGCCGGTAGATCGTGAACGGGTCGACCTGCAGCGGGATGCGGAACTGCTGCGACAGCACGACCTGGAAGATGTCGCCCGCCTCGATGTGATCCTTCGCGCGCTTCACCATCTCGTGGAACGCCTCGCGCGTCGTGCTGCGCCGGACGTCCATCGGCGCGCGCAGCGGCTCGCGAATCGGCTCTTGCGCGAGCGGCTCGCGCAAGCGGCGTGCGGTCGCATCGAGTGCGGCGACGGCTTCGCGGTAGAGCGCGCCGAGGTCGGCCCCCGCTGCCACCTTCACGTGCCGGATCAGCAGGGCCGAGTGGCGCACGTTGTCGAACACCACCACCGTCTCCGGCAGGTGGAACCACAGATCGGGAAGATCCACCTCGTCGGGGTTCTCGTCGGGGATCGCCTCGATGAAGCGCACCCAGTCGTAGCCCACCAGGCCCACCGCGCCGCCGAGGAACGGTGGCAGCGTGACACCCGGAGGAGTCACGGCGCGCAAGGCCGCGAGCTCCTCTCGCAGCTTTTCGATCGGATCGCCCGTCGCGGTGAATCGCTGCGTGAGCCCGCCCTCGCTCCATTCGACTTCGCGGCCACGCGCTCGGAACACCGCGCGCGCTCCGGTCCCGATGAAGCTGTAGCGCGCCCACTTCTCGCCGCCCTCGACGGATTCGAACAAGAAGCTCGTCTTGCCGTCGTCGAGGCGCCGGAACAGGGAGAGCGGGGTGTCCTGATCGGCGAGGATCTCCCGCACGACGGGGATCAGGTTGCCCCGCGTCGCGAGATCCTCGAACAGTTCCTGGGACGGGCGAAGCAACTCGGCCTCTGGCGAACCGACGGTGGCGGGCTCGCCGGGAAGAAGGCACGCAATTTCAGGTTGTTATCAAACGGCTCAAGAACCGTCAAGCAAGCCGAAGCCCGGCACCCCGGAGGGCTCGAACGGCCTTTCGCGGTCGTCCCCGAGCCCTGAGAGTGTGTAGCGCAGGTTGAACTGCACGCCGCGCTCGCGGTCCTGCGCGACCTCGAGACGCACGGCCCAGCAGCGACAGCGCGAGAAGTATTCGATCCCGCCGAGATTGCGCAGCACCAGCGAGCGCTCGAACGAGTAGGAGCCGAGGTAGGTCGCGGCCCAGGTGTCCGTGATCGAGTAGCGCAGGTAGAGATCGATCTGGTTCACGTGGTTGAAATCGGTCTCCACGCGATGGAAGCGCTCGCGCACGTAGGGAAAGTCTTCGAAGAAGCGGGGGACGTCGCGCAGGTAGCGGTAGCGCAGCCCGACGCGGTGTCCCTTCTGGAACGCCTGCGCGACCTCGAGCAGAGTCTCTCCGATCTGCGCCTTCTCCGGGTCGAAGCCCAGAGTCGCACGCAGCGTGGTGAGCTCGAACGGAAACGCGTGTGCGTCGAGAGCGACGAGTCCGAAGTCGCGATCCGCGAAGTCGTACTGGCCGGAGAGCGTCGCGTCCCCCAGGAAGCGCGGCGCCGCCTGCTCCCCGAGTCGGCCCCAGAATCGATTCGCGACTGAAAAGGTCATGCCGTTGAACTCGGGCACCCGGTCCGCCGGATCGCGCGTCACGTTCTCGAGATCGAGCTCGCGCAGGCGCTGCTGCTCGACCGCTGCGCGCGGCACGAAGAGCGGATTCCCGGACTGCCCCACCTTCGTCACCAGCGCATAGCCGAGCCGGGGCTCGAGCAGGTGCGTCAGCGAATCCCCGAAGCGCCGGCGCAGACGGGTTCGCAGGTCCACGCGCGCGGTCGCGAATCCGCGCTGCTCGAATCCGGTCGCTTCGCTGTCGTAGAGCGCCTGGGACCAGCCGGCTTCCGGATACAGCTCGGCGAAGTTGCCCAGCCGGAAGGGCGCTGCCAGACGCGGCGTGAGCCAGGCGCGTTGGCCTCGATTGGCGAGCAGCTCGCCTTCCTCGTAGAGCAGGTCGCCCTGGGTGCCGCCGTTGTCCTCGTTCAGGTCGATGCCGCTGCCCGGATCCGCTCCCGTCGGTCCCCGCTCTCTTGCATCCAGGAGACCATCGATGCCGGTGTCGCGGAACGGCAGGTCACCGGTCAGGTCACCGCTCAGCTCCGAGCGGAAGTACACGTACTGCAGGTCGAGCGAGGGCACGAGCCGCTCGATCCACGGCGCCGCGGCGGGCAGCATGGCGAAGGAGATCTGTGGCAGGCGCTGCAGCAGGTAATCATCGCGGTCGGAATCGTCGGGGCTCTGGAGATCGTTGGCGTACTCCGCCGCGGCGAGCAGGCCGAAGCGGCCATCGGCGCCGAAATTGCGCTGCGCGAAAGCGGTCGACTCGAGGAAGCGGTCGTTGCGATAGGCCCCGAGCTCTGCGAAATCCGACGGGTACTGGTTGTCGGAGGCGAAGGTGAAGTCGCTCTTCACGCGCACGTCGCCCGGCAGTGCGAAATCCTGCTCGCCCCAGGTGGCCCAGCGATTGCGATTGAAGGGCTCGGACGGGGTGTTGGGATGGATGGCCTCGTCGTGGTGATACGCCCCGGCGACGCGCCCCCCGGAAGCTTCACCGAGCACGTACTCGCTCGCTGCCTGTACGGCAAAGCCCCGCTTCACCGACCAGCCGGGCGTGATCAGCACGTTCACGTTCTCGCGAGCGGCCCAGAAGAACGGCAGCGCCGCGCTGAAGCCCTGGATGCTGCCGACCGAGAGCAGCGGGAAGAGCAGCCCCGTCTGACGCTCCGTCTTGAGCGGATAGATCATCCAGGGTAGCCACGCGACGGGCACCCCGAGCACCTCGAAGGTCGTGTTGCGCGCCGTGCCGTAGCCGCCGATCTCGAGGTCGGCGTGCTCGGCCTTGATCTCCCACGGGTCGCGCTCGCCGGGCTCGCAGCGACAGGTCGTGAAACGCCCCTTCTCGAAGCGGTAGGTCTCCCTTCCGGTCTTGGCGATCTCCGCCCCCGACATGCGGAACTGGCTCTTTCCGGCTTCGAGATGCGCGTCGAAGAGCACGCCTTGCATCGTCGCGATGTCGAACTCGGCGAAGCTCGTAACCAGGGTTTCGTCGCCTTCGCGGAACGTCACGCTGCCGCTTGCGACACCTCGCTGCGTCGTATTGCTGAAGGCCATCCAGTCGGCCGTGAGCGTGCGATCGCCTTGTCGGATCTCGACGGCGCCGTCGGCGATGTAGAGGTCTCGGGGGCGATCGTATTCGACGGAATCCGCGCTGAGCTCGAAGGGCTCGTCGCCGGCGCCAAACGCGATGTCGCGAAGGTCGGCCCCGAGGGCCGGGGCGGCCCACGCGATGCACGTGATCCACGCCGCCGCGCCGCGCCGCAACCCGCTCCCCCTGCGCCCGCCGGACGCAGCGGCACGCTATCAGACGCGTTCTGGATGGGTCAATCGCGAGGCGGGAGCGCAGGGCGAGCGCAGCGGGCTCAAGCGGGAGCGTCGAGGCAACCCGAGAGCCCCTCGAGGTCCGGTGCGATCAGGCAGTCGTCCACGAGCTGAAGCAGCTTGCGGTCGAGCAGCTGGTGCAGCGCGCGGTGCGTCTCGAGCAGCGAGAGACCTGCCTCTTCCGCGAGCTTGCGCAGCGTGGTGGGGATCCGCACGACCGGGGGCGTCCCCTCCGCGGGCTGCGCGTGACGCACGAGCGAGCGCACCAGCGGGCGCAGCTGATCCTCCGCGCCCAGGGCGGCGAGCCGCCGCTCCGCCTCGATCAAGCGTGAGACCAGCACCCGGATCATGCGGATCGCGATCTCCGGCTGGGCCAGGCACATCGCCTCGAGCGTCTCGCGGTCGAGCTGGAGCACGCGCGTCGTCTTCACGGCGATCGCGCGCGTCGCAACGCGCTCGCCGAGCACCACGCCGAGCTCGCCGAAGAAATCTCCCGGGCCGAGTCGCACCGCGCCCCGCTGGCCACCCGGGCCCTCGCGGGACAGCTCGATCTCGCCCGACTGGATCACGAAGAGGTGGTCCGCGCGCTCGCCCGCGCCGAGGACGAGCTGACCGGGCGCGAACTCGCGCTGGTAGTGGCTGCGAATCCGGAAGGCGGTGTCTTCACCGGCTTGCAAGACACACCCCCGTTGCACCCGAAGCGGTTTCGTCGGATCGCGGCGGCGCCTTTAGCCGATTTCACGCCCTTGGAAGCTCGCCCCCCTTCAGCCTCCCGCACTCCGATGCGCTGCCAGGATCTGATCGAGCTCGACGAGCTCGATCAGGCCGACGTGGAGCGAATCGATCTTGCCGTCCGGCCGGACGACCACCAGCGTGGGGAATCCCAGGGCGCCGAAGTCCTTCGCGAGCGCTTCCGAGCCGAGCAGGATCTGGTACCGGACGCCCTGTTCCTTCACCCAGGGCGCCACCACGCTCGCGCCCTCGGCGTCGACGGCGACCCCGATCACCGTGACATCACCGGCATCCTTGTTCGCGTCCCAGAATTTGTTCAGCTCCGGAACCTGGAAGATGCAGGGGGGACACCAGGTCGCCCAAAAATCGATCACGACCGTCTTGCCGCGGAAATCCCCCAGTCGCACGGGCCGGCCCGCGAGGTCGCGCAGGTCGAAGTCGGGGGCCACCATCGCCTCCGCTTCGCCGGCCAGCGCGCTCTCGTCGCCCGCGGTCGGCGGCTGCTCGCTGTCTTCTCGCCCGCCACAGCCGATTCCGATCCCGCACGCGACGAGCACGCTCAGCAGTCGGCGCCAACCCATCCGCCCCCTCCTCCTCACTGCAGCGCCCGCTCAGCCGCACCGAGCACGTCCGTCAGGAACCGGAAATGGCTGTTCAGGCGAGAGAGCTGATCCGTCACGAGCAGGAATCCCACGCCGACGAGCATCAGACCCGACGCGATCTCGAGCGTTCGGAAGTAGCGCTTGATGCGCGAAAAGGCCCGAAAGAAGCGCTCGATGCTCCAGCCGGCGATCAGGAACGGCAGCGCGAGCCCGGCGGAGTAGATCATGAGCAGCAGCACGCCCTGTAGCGCGGTCTCGCGGCTCGCCGCCACGGTGAGGATCGTCGCGAGAATCGGACCGATGCATGGCGACCAGCCGAGCGCAAAGCCGGCCCCCACCACGAAGGAGCTGAGCGCACCGTGACGCTTCAGGCTCGGTTGGAAGCGCGTGTCACGATAGAGCACGCGAATCGGCGTGAGGCCGGTCATGTGAAGGCCGAGCAGGATCACCACCACTCCTGCGAGCTGCGCCACACCGAACTCGACGCCGAGCAGCTCCACACGCCAGCTGCGCACCAGCTGCCCGAAGCGCACGGCCCCCACACCGAGCAGCACGAACACGACCGAGAAGCCCGAGACGAAGGCGACGCAAGCCAGCATCACCCGCCGGCGCAGCACGACGTCGCGCGCGCCACCCTGCATCGCCTCCACGGAGATGCCGGAGATCAGCGAGAGGTAGGCCGGCATCAAGGGCAACACGCAGGGCGAGAGCACCGACAGCAGGCCTGCGGCGAACGCCAGATACGCGTGGGAGCCCAGCTCGGACATGGCGTCCTGCTAGCATCGCCGCTCCCCGCCGCCGGTGCCAGCGTCGGTGCCCGATCCGGCTAATAGACCGGCTCGGCCTCGGCGGGAGCTTCGCTGCGGTACTCCGGGTCCTTCCCGAAGAACTCCAGCGGTCGCTCGCCGCGCAGCAGCGCGGGCGTGATCACGTAGTCCCCGCGAACCGCCGGCGTGACGACGGCGCGGAGCACGTCGCTGTCGCCACCGGAGAGGCCCCAGGCCATGCCGCCGAAGATCAGGCCGCTGAGGGCGTAGACAACCTTTACCGGACCATAGAGAAGCGTGCACAGCGCCGCGGCCGCGCCGAGGCCCGCCTCGGACTCGATCGAGTCGTCGGCGCGGGCCGCCTGCGGAGCCAGAGCGATCATCAGGACACACGCGAGCAAAGCGCGGCGTGCGCGGTTTGAAACTTTCATGGCCTTCCTTCCCTCAGTGCGCGCGAGCGCGCAAGCTCAGTGCGCGCGAGCGCGCAAGTCGACGGAGCACGCCCCGGGCTGCGCCCGCCCGAACCTTCCCCCAATCCGGCATGATGCCGCTCGAGATCGGCGCGTCAAGGACACCGATCCGAAGAGCCACTCGGTATCGAGCCGAATGGCTACAGCGTCTCCTGTTCCGCGAAGCGGCCACTGTAGACGGCCTCTCCCTCGGTACGCAGCAGCACGAGCTGGCACAGGCGCACGCCGGGGTGGATGCGCAGGGAACGCTTCGACACGTTGCTCATCTCGAGCACCTGGCGGTTCGATACCCCCGGCTGCACGAAGGCCGAAGTGACGTGGATCATGAGACCCAACCGCGCGAAGCGGCTGCGGCCCTCGAGCAAGCCGCAAAGATCGGGCGGCAGGCAGATGCGTTCGCGCGTGATCCCGTGGATCGTACAGCCGGGCTCGAGCACGTAGGGTGAATCGAGGGGCAGACTGCGCGTGTGTTCGCGGTAATCCACCTCGCCGGAGAGCTCGATCGGCGCAGCATCGGGAAGCATCACGCGGATCTCGTCGCCGAGCGTCAGATCGATCGACGCCGCTCCGAGCTGATCGAGAGAAAACGGCTCGATCGAGAGCCGACCCGCCGAGAGCTCGGCGAGGATCGCGTCGCGCGTGAGCACAGGCATCGGGGCGCACATGATAACCTAGACGCATGCGGCACCCCTACTTCGACGTTGCGACACCGACCGTGATCGGGCACCGCGGCGCCGCCGGCGAAGCGCCGGAGAACACACTGCCTTCGTTCGCCCGCGCGCTCGAAGCCGGCGCGGCGATCCTCGAGAGCGACGTCCATCTGACGCGGGACGCGATTCCCGTGCTGCTGCACGACGAGGTCGTCGAGCGCACGACCGACGGCCGCGGCCGGGTCGCCGACCTCACGCTCCGCGAGCTACAGGCTCTCGACGCCGGGCACCACTTCAGCCCGGACGGCGGCCGCACGCACCCGTTTCGCGGCCGCGGTGTGCGCGTGCCGACGCTCGCGCACGCCCTCGCGGCCTTTCCCGCCGCCCGCTTCAACCTGGAGCTGAAGGATGGAGGCGCGGACCTCGTCGGGCGCGCGCTCGACGTGATCGAGAAGACGGCGAGCGCGACACGCACGTTGCTCACGGCGGGCGACGACGCGCTGATGACGCAGCTGCGTCAGGAAGTGGCCCGTACCGGCGCGTCCGTCGCCCTCGGCGCCTCCGCGGGCGAGATCGCCGACTTCCTACGCTGCGCCATCGCATGCAAGCCGCCCACGCCGGGCCCGATGGCGTTGCAGGTGCCACCCGACTTCGCCGGCCGACCTCTGGTGACGCGCGAGTTCGTCGATCACGCGCATGCGTACGGTCTGGTCGTGCACGTGTGGACGATCGACGAGCCCGCCGAAATGCGCGCGCTGCTGGCGCTCGGGGTCGATGGCATCGTGTCGGACTTCCCCGCACGCCTCGCCGCGGTGATTCGCGAGCAGCGCCGCTAGCGGTGCACGGCGCGTCGCCGCCCTCGTCCTGGTTCCTCGCGCAGCGCGCCCGCCTCGCGGACGCGGCGCGCCTGGGACCCGTGCTCGACCTCGCCTGCGGCCGCGGGCGCCACGCCCTCGCCGCCGCCGAGATCGGCGCCGCCACGTTCGCGATCGATCGCGACGCCCAGGCGTTGCGCGCGCTGCAGGCCGAGGCCGATAGCCGCGGGCTGCCGCTGCAAGCGCTGCGTGCCGACCTCGAGACGCCGTTTGGAATCCCTGTGCGTGCCCAGAGTTGTGGCGTGATCCTCGTGTTTCGCTTCTTGTTCCGAGCGCTCGCCCCAGCGATCGTCGAAGCGCTCGCGCCGGGTGGGCTGCTCCTGTACGAGACGTTCACCATCGCGCAGCGCGCGCTCGGCACGGGCCCCCGCCGCGCGGATTACCTGCTCGAGCCCGGCGAGCTCGCCGCGCTGTTCTCGGGCCTCGAGCTGATCGAGTACGCCGAAGGCCGCAGCGACGGCGACGCGCCCGAGTGTCTCGCACGCCTCGCCGCACGCCGGGCCTAAAGAAGGCTTGCGCGGGATCGGCGCGCAGTGCTCACGCGAACCCGAGGCGCGCCAGCGCCCAGCGTGCGTGCTCGGCGAGCAGCGCATCCGCCGACTCGGCGTGGCGCCGCACATGGGGCGCGAGCGACGTGTCGCCCGAGTTGCCCGCGGCCACCAGCGCATTGCGCATGAGACCGCGGTACTTGGCGCGGCGCAGCGCCGTGCGCCGCGTCGCCGCGCGCCACGCATCCTCCCGCAGATCGAGGAGCCATGCGAGCGCCGGTGCCGCCCACTCCGGCCGCGGCGCGAGGCGCGCGCGAAGCCCCAGTGGGTCCGCGGGCAGGCTGCGACGTTCGCGCGTGTTCCAGGGACAGACCTCCTGGCAGATGTCGCACCCGTACACGAGGTCACCGAACGCTTCGCGCAGCTCCACCGGCACGCCCTCGCGCGACTCGATCGTCAGATACGAGATGCAACGCGTGGCGTCGAGCACATGGGGAGCGACGAAGGCCTGCGTCGGACAGGCGTCGAGGCAAGCCCGGCAGCTTCCGCAGTGATCCGGCTCGCGCGCGTCTGGCGCGAGCGCCAGATCCGTGAGCAGCGCGCCGAGAAACAAGTAGGACCCCAGCCGCGGATGGATCAGGCAGGTGTTCTTGCCGATCCAGCCGAGCCCCGCGTAGGCGGCAAAGACACGCTCCTGCACGGGTCCCGTGTCGACGTAGGCGCGCATCGCGACGGGTTCGCCGGCCAGCGGCTCGAGCGCCGTTCCCAGCGCGCGCAAGCGCTCGCCGAGCACGTCGTGATAGTCCTCGCCGCCGGCGTAGCGCGCCACCGCGCCACGATCCGCAGCGGCCGGATCCCGTTCGCCCGGGTCGTAGACGAGCCCGACCATGACGACGCTGCGCGCCCCGGGCAGCAGGCAGCGCGGATCCACGCGCTCCTCGACGCGCCGGGCGAGGTACCCCATTTCACCGGCGTACCCGCGCGCGAGCCACTCGCGCAGGAACTCCGTCTCGCGCGTGGCCTCGGCCCGCGCCACGCCCACCAGGTCGAAGCCGAGGCCGAGGCCGAGCGCCTTCACGCGATCGGCGAGCTCGAGCGGACGTGAAGGCAGGGGCTGTGCGCCCTCGTCTCGCATGCGCACCTCCGGCCGCATCCTAACGCGACACGCGCGCGGGCGGATTTCCGTATGCTCCCGCCCGGATCCGGAGCAAGGAGGCGTGGCGATGGCTCGTGTGCAGTTTCCGAAGGGCTTCCACTGGGGCACTGCCACGGCCTCGTACCAGATCGAGGGCGCGTGGCAGGAGGACGGCAAGGGAGAATCGATCTGGGACCGCTTCGCCCACACGCCGGGCAAGATCAAGAAGGGCCATACCGGCGACGTCGCCTGCGATTCGTACCATCGCTTCGGCGACGACATCGCGCTCATGCGCGCGATGAATCAGACCAGCTATCGATTCTCGATCGCCTGGCCGCGCATCCAACCGAGCGGCAGCGGGACGGCGAACGCGAAGGGCCTCGATCACTACCGCCGTTTCATCGACGCGCTGCTGGACGCCGGCATCCGCCCCTTTCCGACGCTCTACCACTGGGACCTGCCACAGGCCCTCGAAGAGCGCGGCGGCTGGCCCGAGCGCGACACGGCCGGACGCTTCGCCGACTACGCCGAGACGGTGATCCGCGCGCTCGGCGATCGCGTCTCGAACTGGATGATCTTCAACGAGCCGAGCATTTTTACCGTGATGGGCTATCTCGCCGGGATTCACGCACCCGGCCGGCGCGATCGCGACGCCTTCCTGCGCGCGACGCACACCGTGAATCTCGCCCAGGGCGAAGCCTTCCGCGCGATGCGCGCCGTGCGCCCGGACGCCGTGATCGGCACCGCCTTCAACATGTCGGCCTGCGAGCCGGCGGGCGACAGCGAGGCGGATCAGGCCGCGGCCGAGCGCTGGCACGCGTTCGTGAACCTCTGGTACCTCGAGCCGGCGCTGCACGGCCGCTACCCCGATGCCTTCGTGGGCGGTCCCCCGCTCGAGCGCATGGGCGTCCGCGACGGCGATCTCGAGCGCATGCGCGCGCCGCTGGACTTCCTCGGCATCAACCTCTACACGCGTACGCTCGTGAAGCATCACGAGGACGACACGTTCGGGTTGAAGGCGCTGCCGGTCGGTCCGCTGGGGGGAAACGACGGTCCCAAGACGGATTTCGGCTGGGAGGTCTGGCCGAAGGCCCTCTACGACGTGCTGATGCGCATCACGCGCGATTACGGCCGCCCGGTGCTCGAGATCACGGAGAATGGCTGCTCCTACGGCGACGGCCCGGATGCGCGCGGCGCGATCCAGGATTCCCGCCGCATCGAGTTCTACCGGGGCTTCCTCCAGGCGGTGGCGAACGCGATCGAGCACGGCGCCGATGTGCGCGGCTACCACGCCTGGACGCTGCTCGACAACTTCGAGTGGTCGGAGGGCTTCGAGCAGCGCTTCGGACTCGCATGGGTCGACTTCGCCTCCACGAACCGCACGCTCAAGGCATCCGGTCGCTGGTACGGGCACGTGGCCGCCGAGAACGGCTTCGACGTCTGAGGCGCTGCCAGCAAGCGGCCGAGCCCGCTGCATAGGAGACGCGGGTGCAGCACCACCTGATCTTCCTGATCGGATCCCCGCGGTCCGGCTCGACGCTGCTCGCGCGCATGCTCGGCGCTCATTCGGCGATCCACGCCCCCGCCGAGCCGCATCTGCTGACACCGCTCGCGCACCTGGGCTTCTACGAGACAGTCGAGCGCGCCCCCTACGATCCGATCATCAGCCAGGCTGCCATCCGTGAGCTCGTTGCGCAGCTCCCGGGCGGCGAGGTCGACTACCTCGAGGCGCTGAGGGCGTACTCGGACTGCCTCTACGCGCGCCTGCTCGCAGCGTCGGGACGCACGCACCTGCTCGACAAGACGCCGGCCTATGCGCTCGTGCTCGACTTCGTGGGCAAGCTCTATCCGGAAGCGCGCTACGTGGTCCTGACCCGGCATCCGATGGCGATCTGGAGCTCCTACGTCGAGTCCTTCTTCGATGGGGATTTCGAGTCCGCCCACCGCTTCAATCCCCTCCTCGAGCGCTACGTGCCCGCGATCGCGCGCTTCCTGCGCGAGCGACCCGTCCCGCTGCAACATGTGCGCTACGAGGATCTCGTGCGCGACCCGACCGTGCAGAGCCAGCGACTGTGCGAATTCCTGGGCCTCGCCTGGGAACCACGCGTCGTCGAATACGGCGCCGAGGGCGCTTCAGCCGCCGCGGGCCGCGGGCTCGGGGATCCCATCAGCGTGGCCC
>Ga0210377_10000800_pt1 | contig 29858 bp, 18 predicted proteins | sample PLM4_65_b1redo_FD_155480 | JGI IMG/M metagenome (GOLD analysis project Ga0210377, IMG submission 155480) | Groundwater sediment microbial communities from an aquifer in East River, Colorado, USA - PLM4_65_b1 redo | ecosystem: Environmental > Terrestrial > Soil > Riparian zone | place: USA: East...
GGTGCCGCGCCAGCGGATCGTCTCCGACCGCGCGAAGCGCGCCGCCGCCGCGGTGCGGCCGATCGCGATCGCGAGGACCATCGCCCCGAGGCCGCCACCGCCGACCGCCTGCAGCGCCATGGCGAGGATGAACGGCGGGAAGCAGGAGAGGGTCTCGATGGCGCGTGACAGGAGCAGGTCGGTTCCGGCGCCGCGCAGACCGGCGGCGCCCCCGAGGATGATCCCGAGGCCGAGAGCCAGGAGGGTCGCCCCGAGACCGACGGCAAGCGAGATCCGCGCGCCGTGGAGCATGCGGGCCATGAGATCCCGGCCGAGCAGGTCGGTCCCGAACAGATGGCGCGCCGAGGGGGGCTGCAGCGTCGCCGCGAGGTCGACGTCCCGCCAGGAACGGCGGATCGGCGGCCAGAGGAGCGGCTCATCACCGGATCGGGGCGCCACCCCGCGGTCTGCGCGCAGGGCCGGGAAGATGATCCGTCCGGTGCGGTTGCGCGCCATGATCGGCCGGTCGTTCACCAGGAGAGGCGCCAGGAGGGCCACGGCGCAACCGGCGGCCAGGACGGCGATCCCCGCGCGGGCGCCGCGTCTATCCACGGACATTCTCGTCACGGGCGACCAGGTCCCGGAGACGTGGGTCGATGGCGGGGAGTACCAGGTCGGCAACCAGCTGCCCGGCGAGGACGGTGACGGCGGAGAGGAGCATCAGCGCCATGACCAGGGGGTAATCGCGCCCTTCCACGCCGCGCAGGAGGACCTGGCCGAGCCCGGGCCACGAAAAAATCGCCTCGATGACCACGCTCCCGGAGACCAGGGCCGGGACGATGCCGGCGACCATCCAGACAAAGGGGAGGGCGCTGTTGGGCGCAAAGTGGCGCGCCAGGGAGATCCCGTGCAGGCCGCGGGCGCGCGCCGCGGCCAGCGCCTCCGGGGCGAGGATCGCCCGGAACGCGGCGCGCGCGTAACGCGCGGCGTAGGCCCAGCCGGCGAGCGCCAGGCAGGTTGTGGGCAGGACCAGGTGCCGGAGGAGATCGACCCCTGCCGCCACCCCCGGCGCGTCCCCGGCCCCGGTTCCCTGCAGGGGCAGGAGGCCGAGGCGGACGGCTAAGAGACGTTGCAGGAGCAGCGCGGCGGCGAATGGTGGCACGACCGACAGGATCAGCAGGAGGGCGCGGCCGGCCGCGGCCGCGCCGCCACGCCGCCGGGCGCCGATCCAGCCGAGCGGAAGGCCGACGGCGTAGATCGCCGCGAGGGCCGACAGGTTCAGGACCAGGGTCCACGGCAGCGCCTCGGCGAGCACCGCGGTCACCGGTCGGCCGTCGCGCAGGGAGCGTCCGAGATCGAAGCGCAGCAGGCCGAACAGCCAGGTCGCGTAGCGCGTGACCGGCCCGCTGTCGGGTTGCAGGGCGTCGCGCAGGCGGCTTGCGGCCTCGGCCGAAAGCGGCGCCGTGCCGTCCGACCAGGTCAGGAGCGGGTCCGTGGGGAGGAGATTGAGGATCGCGAAGGCGACGAGGGTGATCCCGAGCAGGGTCGGCAGGGTGACGAGGGCGCGGCGCAGGATGTAGCCGGTCATCGTCCGCTCACGACCCTCCCGCGGCCGGCCGCAGCGCGAACGCACCCGGCATATGGCCGAGGATTCCCTGCGGCGACGCCTTGGCTCCCTCGAAGCGCGCGCTGACACCGGCGATAACAGCGGGCGCGAACAGGAACGCATACGGCTGCTCCGTGGCGATGCGATTCTCGATGCGGCGGTAGAGCGCCTGGCGGGCGGTGTCGTCGAGCGTGCGGCGGGCGGCAAGGAACCACGCGTCGGTGTCGGGATCGCGGAAGGCGGCGTAGTTCTGGCCGCCGTCGATCTGCGACGAGTGCAGCAGGCCGTAGAGCGAGTCGGCGTCGGGGCCGGGGATGAAGCCCGACATGGCCGCCTGGAAATCGCCGCTCCTGAGGCGCGACAAGAGGGCCTGCCAGTCGAGCCTCTCGATGGTCATCTCGATACCGAGGCGGCGCAGGTCGTCCTGCGCCACCTGCGAGAACTGCACGTGGTCGTCGCCGCCGGCGAACACGAGCAGCTTGAAGCGGAACGGTGTGCCGTTCCGCCGCCGGAGGCCGCCGGTTGACGGGCGTCGCCAGCCGGCGGCTTCCAGGAGTGTCGCGGCGGTCTCGAGGTCCGGGGTGGCGGCCGTCGCCGCGCCGGCGGCGGGCGTGTCGCCGGCGGGCAGGGCGCCGGAGGGCGGCAGCAGCCCCCGGAACGGCGACGACACCACCTCGCCCAGCCCGTGCAGGACCGAGCGCACGTAGCCCCGGCGGTCGATGGCCATTCCGAGGGCCCGGCGCACGCGCGCATCGGCGAAGAAGGGGTTCGATCCGTCGCCGCGCCAGGCGATGTAGTTGAAGAACAGCGGCACGTAGCGCACCTCGCTGAAGCGTCGTCGGAACTCCGGGTCCTCGGCGCGCGTCGCGGCCACGGCCTGCGGAATCCGCGCGTAGTCGACCTCGCCCGCGAGGAGCGCCTGGTAGGCGGTGTCCGCCGACGGGATGATGGCGAACTCGAACCGGTCGAGCCCTGGAGGGCCGGCCCAGTAATCGAGATTGGCCGCCAGGACGATTCGCCGGCCGGCCTCCCAGGAAACGAACCGGAAGGGACCGGTGCCGACCGGGGCGCGGTTGGCCGGGGCGGTGGCGAAGTCGGTCCCACGGTAGAGGTGCGCCGGCATGATCGGAATCTCCCAGCCGCGCAGGGCAGGGGCGTAAGGCTCGCGATAAGTCACCCGGACCGTCACCGGATCGGGCGCCTCGACCTTTTCGACCGGCAGGAAGGGGTCCACCCGTCCGACCGCGTGGCTCGCCGGGTCCATGATCCGTTCCCAGGTGTAGACGACATCGGCGCTCGTGCAGGCCACTCCGTCGTGGAAGCGGACGCCGTCCCGCAGATGAAACGTCAGGACGCGGCCGTCGGGGGAGATCTCCCACGAGGCGGCCAGCCGCGGCACCACGCGCAGGTCGGCGTCGTGGTCGACGAGGGAATCGGCGACGAGCCGCTCGACCATGACGCTCGCCTGATCGGTGCCGCTGACGAAGTTCAGGGTCGCCGGCTCGATGGCGAGCGGGAAGACGAAGCGCCCGCCGCGGCGGGCGGCGGCGCGCCCGGCCGGCTCGTCCCGTGCCGGGGAACAGCCGGTCGTGGTGGCCGCGACCAGGGCGGCCGTGACGAGAGCGGCCGTGACGAGCGGCAGGAGGGCGAGACCCGCCCGCGCTCTGCCGCTCATGCCGCAGGTCACGACGGTTCTACTCCGTCGTGAAGGTCGCCTTGCCGGCGGCCACGTTGCCGAGGAGATCGGTGACGCGCACGATGACGGTGTGCTCGCCGGGGCGCAGACCCTCGAGGGTGAGGGTGTAGCTCTCGGTGCGCGCGTCGCCGAGGCCGTCGGTCGGGCTGAGCGGCGACCAGCGCGCGGCGTCGAGCGACGCGTCGGCGCGCGCCAGCGGACCGATGTTGTCGTTGGCGCTGATCTCGATGGTCGCCGAGGCCGGGCGCGGGCCGCGCTTCGCCGCGACCTGCACGGCGGGTGGCGTGTTGTCGACGAGGACGGTGGCGCCGGTCAGGCTGGTGAGGCGCGCCTGGTCGCCGGCGTTCGAGGGGGCGTCGCTGGCGTCGAGGCGGATGCGGTAGAGACCATCGGGCAGCAGCATCGAGTCGAAGGCGAAATAGCGGTCCCGCAGGCCGCGCGCCAGGGGCTTCCAGGCGGTTTCCGCCTCGCCGCGGAACATCAGGTCGAATGCCAGGGTGTCGCCGTTCGGATCGTCGGCCTCCCATTCGAGGGCGCGCATGCCGCGCACGTAGACGCGCTTCTCGGAGAGCGGCGTCGGGGCCGACCCGGGACCCGGGTCGCCGATCCTGATGCCGGTGAAGGCGAGCTGGTCGGGGTCGGGCTCGGCGGACATGGTCGGGCGGTCGCGGATGATCCCGGGAGGATGCACTCGCAGCCCTTTGATCACCGGCGGGAGGTTCGACTGTACGTAGGCGACCGAGACCGCCGAGAGGACCGGGCCGTCGCCGGGCCCCTGCCGGCCGAGGCGGGCGCGCCACTGCAGGAAGCGCCCCGGGGGACTGGCGATCAGGCTGCCGTCGGCGCCGGCATACGGCTGCGACCAGTCGCTCCAGGTGTCGTCGGGAACGGCGCTGTTGCCGGTGCGGGTGGTGATTTCGATCTTCGCCCCCTGCGGCAGCGTGGCGCGCCAGCCGATGCGCCCCCAGCGGGCCACGGTCTGGGCGTCCCGGGCTTCGGAGAGATAGCGCCCCGATTCCGACAGCGTCGGATCGAGCGCGAAGACGCGGCCGACGTTGCTGGTGGCGGCGTACATGGGTGTGCCCGAGGCGACGAGGGCGGTGACCTGCGACGGCGGCACCTGCGCCAGAAGCGTGCTCTGCTGTGGCCCCGTGACCAGGCGGATGCGGCCGGGCTCGCCGGTGCCGATGATCGGACGGCCCTGCGGATCGAGGGCCAGGGCGAGGGCGGTCTCGGTGGCCGACGACCAGAGGGTGACCACCGTGCCGTCGGGGTCGACGCGGTACAGCTCGCTCTTCGGCGGCGGACCGGAAGGGGTGACCACGGTGCTGACGGTGGCGATGGTCACCGCCGAGGTCGCCTGCGACTGGTCGTCGATGCCGGGCACGGTCACCGGCGGCTGGCCGGGAAGGCCGGCGGGCGCAATCTCGCGGGTGGTGGCACCGGCGAGCGGCAGGCCGAGCGGCAGGGGAGGCGGCTCGCTCTCGAGGCCGACCGCCACCGCGTAGACCGCCCCCTTCCCGTCGACCGCCACCGCGGCGATCTCGCGCAGGGACGAGTCGTACAGGACCGTGGCCTTGCCCTGCGGGGTGATCCGGTAGAGCAGCCCCTTGCCGTCCGACCCGGCGACGATGTTCCCGGCGCCGTCGACCGCCAGGCTGACGATGTGGAATTCCTCGCTGTCGAAAACGATGTCGGCCTTGCCAGGACCCGCCACTTTGTAGATGATGCCGCGCTCGCCGGTGGCGGCGTACAACTCGCCCTTGGGTCCGGTGGCGAGCGCCCAGATGTAGCGATCCTCGGGCTGGTAGTAGGTCTCTCCCTTAGTCTCGCCGGTGATCCGGACGATCCTGCCCTGCGGCATCGTCCCGGCGTAGAGGACGTCGTTGCGGTCGACGGCGAGGGCGCGCACGGCCAGATCGCCGGTCTCGTACCAGAGCGAACCGGCGGCGCCTTTGGCCGCCCGGTAAACCGATCCGCTCTTGCCGCCGCCGGCGTACAACGTCCCCTTGCTGTCGACCAGAAGCGACCACAGGAAGGGATCGGCCGACTGCTCGAGGGGCGGGATGTTGACCGCGCTGAGGGCCGGGCTCAGCACCAGCTCGCCGGCCGGGCTGACCGAGACGCCGTCGGGCTTGCCGCGCTCGAACTCCTCGAGGGTCTCGACGGTCCACAGGATCGGCGTCACCGCCGGCAGGCGTCCCGTGGCGGCGCCCCAAACGAGCGCCGCGGCGAGGACGGCGTGGATCCGGGTGCGGCGACTCATCGTCACGTCAATCCTCCACGTCGATGGAGAGGACGCGGTATCCCTCGACGGCGTAGCCGAGCGGGATCGACTCCTCGGAGACGCCCCGGTACCACATCCGGAGGTAGTTGCCGCGTGTCTGCGGCCGGGCCATGACCTGCGACACCGAGGGCGGCAGGTTCGGCAGCCGCTCGCCCTGGAACACGAGACCGTTGTCCGGGCGGGTGAGGACGGCGTACAGGCGGTCGTTGCGGCGCAGGGTGTTGATCAGCCGGATCAGCTGGCCGAGGTCGTGCGGGACATAATCGTCGGCGTGATCGGTGTCGGTGCGCGCCAGGGCCATGGCGTCGCCGACCTGGAGGAGGAGCCTCCCGGGCGGGAGCTCGCGCGGGATGGTGACATTCAGCTCGCGGGTCACCTCGGCGCCGCGGAACGGCTTCAGGCCGACCGAAACCTGCACGGTCTCGCCGGGATGGGCGCGATCGCGGCTCACCCAGGCGCGCAGCAGGCGCGCCGTGCGGCGCTCGTCGGAGACCCCGAGCACCAGGTCGATCCCCTCGATCTGCACGGTGCGGTACTCGCTGTCGAGAAGGATCTCGGTGAGGAAGGCGACGGTGCCGGCGGCGTACAGCCGGGCCTGGTCGCCCGCGAACAGGTTGCGCAGGTTGATGTCCTCCTCGCCGGCGATCCGGATCACCGAGCCTTCGTTGTAGGTGAGGCTCATCGTGCCGTAGTCCTTCTCCTCGCTCGACAGAACGCCGTTCAGGGCGGCGAAGAGCAGGTACGGGGCCAGGAAGGGATCGGCGGCGATGCTGAAGGCGAGCCGTCGCGGCCGGCCGCGCTCGGGCTGCAGCTCGAGGCGCACCGGGATCGAGCGCGCCTTGCGGCCGACGAAGCCGAACAGGCCGGTCGATCGATCCTGGCGGAAGACGCCGATGTCGTCGCGTGCGGTGGCGAACTTGAACGACGACTCGAGCGACGGCAGCAGGCCGCTGACGGTGGCCGTCGTCATCGCCAGCTCGGTCGGGCCGAGGCTGAGCAGGGGATGGCCGCAGGCCCACAGCCGGTCCCCTTCGCGGTGGGTGACCGTGCAGATGGCGGAGATCTCGACGTCGCCGCGCACCAGGCCGATGCCGACCGCGCTGCCGGGCTCGATCGCGGCGTCGACGGCGGCGGAGCGGCCGGCGGTCCCCCCGGGGGCGGCCACCAGGCCGGCGCGCCGCAGCCCGTCGCTCATCTCGGCGATCGCGGCAGCGGGGAAGCCCCCGAGCAGGAGCGGCGTGCCGATCGGCGCCATCGAGCCGGCGTCCTCCGGCCGCATCGTCGCGCGCTCGAGGTACGCGGCGAAATGGGTGGCGATCTTCGCCGGGTCACCGAGCCACTCGAGACCCGCCGGTCCGGCCTCGGGCGGCAGGGCCAGCGCGGCGCGCGGCGAGGCGGGTATCTCGCGCCCCTCGATGGTCATCATCTCCTGGAACGGTACGATGCCGGCGATCGGCTCTTTGGCGAAGCCCCAGGCATAGGCCACAGCGCCCGCCAGGCGGTTGCCGAAGTAGACCGGACTGCCGCTCATTCCGGCGATGACACCGGTCTGCGCCAGGGGGCCGCCGGAGAGGCGGCCGAGGATCAGGTTGCGGCGCGGCGCGATGTTCTCGAGAGTCCCGATCACCTCGACCTGGAATTCCTCGATGCGGGTGCCGCTCCAGACTGTGCGGCCGACGCCGGTCATTCCGGTCTTGATCTCGCTGAACGGGATGATGTCCTGCGCCGTGGCCGGCGCCGCCGTGGCCGCCAGCGCCACGGCGATGGCCATGGCGACCGCGAGGCGGATCGAGGGGGAGGTCGTGGATCGCGCTTCTGTCATCCGGTCGGCCCCGATCTCCCCCGTCGATAGGGCGACGGGCATGATAGCACAGCGAACCGGGCCTCCCGGGGAGGGCGCCGTGAGGTGACCCGGGTGATCGTGGTGCCGGTGGTGGCGCGCGCGTCCGCCCGCCCGCCGGCTCACATGCGGTCGGGGATCGGGATGCCCATCAGGTCGAGGGCGCGGCGCATCTGGGCGATGAACATCCAGGTGAGGACGACGCGGGCGCGGCGCCAGCGCGGGTCGGGCTCCTTCATGACCGGGTAGCGGTGGTAGAAGGTGTTGAAGCGCTGCGCCAGCGTGAATGTGTATTTGGCGAGCAGCGACAGCTCGAGGCCGGCGATCGCCTGCGCCACGGTCTCGCGGAAGCGGGCGACCTGCGTCGCCAGGGCCCAGTGCTCCTCGGCGTCCGGGCCGTCCGGCAGATCGAAGGGGGTGTCGACCGCCAGGAGGGCCGCTTCGCCCTCGCCGGGGCCGCCCGCGGCGGCCATCTTCTCGAAGATGCCGCGGGCGCGCACGACGGCGTATTGAAGATAGGGCCCGGTCTCGCCTTCGAACGACAGCGCCTCGTCGAAATCGAAGGCCAGGACCTTGTTGCGGGTGAACTTGATCATGAAGTAGCGCAGCGCCCCGACCGCGATGGCACGGGCGAGCGCCGCCGCCTCGGTCTCCGCCAGCCCCTCGTGACGCTGCCGCACCTCGCGCAGCGCCTCGGCCTCCAGGGCATCGAGCAGGTCGTCGGCCTTGACCCCGAGCCCGCGCCGCCCGGACATGCCGATGTAGGCGCGGCCGCGATCCTCCTCCGACAGGGCGACGCCGAGACGAAGGGCGCTCTTCGGCGTCAGGGCCACCATCTCGTAGGCGAAGTGGACCGAGCGCTCCGCCTGGGCGTGGTGTCCGAGCGCCTTGAGCCCCTCGGCGACGATCGCCTGCAGGTATGACTGGCGCACGTCGATGACGTTGTAGACCCTGTCGGCGCTCCCGAACGACGGATGGCCGGGAGACCCGGTGCTCCGCGTGCTGGTCCAGACGCGGTGCCCGTCGGGCTCGTCGCGGAAGATGTCGTAGCGGAAGTCGATCGGCAGGAGGCCGAACTTCCACATCTGGTAGGCGATGTCCTTGCCGACGTAGGTCACGGTGCCGTTGCTGCGCACGATGATCTTCTCGGCCTCCTTGAGCTCGGCGAAGCGCTCCCCCTCCAGCGCCATCACCCAGCAGCCGGCGCGCTCGCCCGATTCGACCCTGACGACGGCGCCGGACGCGCGCAGGAGGTCGAAGGCGATCTCCCAGAATCGCAGGGCGAGGATATCCCCCTCCCACGGGAGCAGGTCGTAGCGCACGCCGATGCGCCGCATCGTGTCGAGGTGGCAGGTGACGAGGCTGCGGGTCAGCCAGTCGGCGAAGTCGCCGGTGGCGCCGCGGCGTTCCTCGAGCTCCTTGAGCATCTCCGCCTGGCGCGCGCGCTTGCCGGGCTCGGCCTCGTACATCGCGGTGACGCGGGCGTACAGGTCCCAGCAGAAGCGGTCGAGCGGTTCGTCGATGGCGCGGGCCTGCTCCAGGCCCCACCCGAGGATGTCACGGAAGCCGATCAGGACGTCGGCCACCTGCACGCCGGTGTCGTCGATGTAGTTCTGCACCTCGACGCGGTGTCCGAGGAAGCGCAGCATGCGCGCCAGGCTGTCGCCGAGCACGGCGTTGCGCAGGTGGCCGATGTGCGCCGCCTTGTTCGGGTTGATGTTGGTGTGCTCGACGATGATCGATTCGCCGCCGGCGGCCGCGGGCTCCGCCGCCAGCTCGCGCGCCATGCTGGCAACGGCGGCGCCGCGCTCGACGTACAGGTTGAGGTAGCCGGCCCCGCCGGCATCGACGCGCGCCAGCCAGTCGAGGCGCGGGAAGGCGGCGGCGAGCTCCTGGGCGATGGCGCGTGGCGGGCGCTTCAGCCGCCGCGCCAGGTCGAAGGCGATGGGCGAGGCCAGGTCGCCCATGTCGGGCCGCGGCGGGTACTCGACGACGACCTTGTCGGGCGCCGCCCCGTAGAGCCGCTCCGCCAGGTCGCGGATGACCCGGACGCTTTCGTCCTTCAGCGCTTCCATCGCCTGCCTCCGGAGCCGCGGAGTCTACCACGGTGGCCCGGAGAGGCTCGCGGTGACGGCGGGCGGCGGCCGGCAGGCGGCACCGCCCGCGCGCGACGACGTGGCGGGGGAGGGAAAGACGGCGCGCGAGGTTGTAGAATCGCCACCGTGCGCCCCGCCCACCGCCCTGCCGTCCACGCCCTGCTGGCCGTCGCCACGGGCGCCATGCTCGCGGGCTGCCCGTCCGGGCAGGCGACACGCGACACCCCGCCCGACGGTGGAGCGCAGGGCGCCGGGGCGATCGCCCCCGGGGCGCCGACCGGGGTGCCGGCGGCGGCCGCCGGCATCCGGCTCGCGCAGCAGGGCGATCTCGACGGCGCCGAGCCGTTGCTGGTCGCGGCGCTGAAGGCGGCGCCCGACGACACCCGCCTGCTCGAGGCGCTCGGATTCGTCTACGCCCACACCGACCGCTGGCAGAAGGCGGAGGAGACCTACCGCCGGGTCGTCGCGCTGCGGCCCGGGGCACCGGGAGGGCTGTACGGCCTGGCCTCGGTGCTCGCCGACACCGGGCGCTACCCGGAGGCGCTGGCGACGGCGCAGGAGCTCCTGCGCGCGCAACCGGATCACCTGCCGGCGCGCATGAAGGAAGCGCTCCTCCTCGTCAGGACCGGGCGCGCCGCGGAAGGGGAGGCGCGCGCCCGGGCGGTGATCGAGCGCGCCCCCGACCAGGCGGAGGCGCATTACGTTCTCGGACTGGCGCTCGAGGACAAGGCCGACCTGGCGGGGGCCGCGGCCGCCCTCGAGCGGGCGGTCGCGATCCAGGCCGACCACCTCGGGGCGCTGGCGCGGCTGCAGACGGTGTTGTCGCGGCTGGGGCGCAAGGCGGACGCGGAGCGCGCGCGCACCGCGCACCGCGAGGCGCTCGCCCGAAGCCGCGTCGACGAACGGGTGCGCGGCAATCGTGTCAGGGGTGTCGAGGCCTTCAACCGCCAGGACTATGCCGCAGCGCTCGCCGAGTTCGAGTTCATCGCCCGCGAAGACCCGACCGACCCGCAGGCGTATCTCTACATGGGGTCGGCGCTGATGGCGCTCGGGCGCATGGACGAGGCGCGGGCGGCGCTGCAGAAGAGCCTGGGCCTCGAGGCGCGCAACGAGCGCGCGTACATGGAGCTCGGGCGTCTCGAGGCGCTCGCCAACCGTCTCGACGACGCGGTGGCGGCGTTGCGCCAGGCGATCGCCATCAACCCGGACTTCCCGGAGCCGCACTATTTCCTCGCCGCCGTGCTGATGGCGCAGAACGACGCCGCCGGCGCGCGCACCGAGATGGCGCGCTTCGAGGAGCTCAAGGCGCGGGCGCCGGTCTCGGCGATGGAGCTGTCGGGCGCCGCTGCGGGTTTCCCGCGGTGAGCCGGCCGGCGTCGGCGTGCGGCCGCGGGTGCGGCGCCCCCGGCGGGCGCGCCGCCGCAGTTCTCCCGGTTCTCCTCGCGGCAGCGGTCCTCGGCGCCTGTTCGCGTCCCCCGGCCCCGGCCGGCGCTCCCGATCCGAAGGCGATCATGGGTGTGACACCGGGCGGGCCGGCCACCGCTCCGGGGCCCTCGGCCGGCCCGGGCGCCCCGGCGCCCGGACCGCAGACCGGTCCGGTGTTCCTCGAGGTGCGCGATGTCGCCGCCGAGGCGGGGGTTGTCTTCCGCCATGTCAACGGCGCGACCGGCGAGAAATACATGATGGAGACGCTCGGATCGGGAGTCTGCCTCTTCGACGCCGATGGCGACGGTCTTCAAGACATCTACTTCGTGCAGGGCGGCGCGCTGCCGGGATACCGGGGCGCCCCGGCGCGCGCCGCGCTCCTGCGCAACCGCGGCGGCCACTTCGAGGACGTCACGACGGCGGCCGGTGTCGCGGCCGAGGGGTTGTACGGCATGTCGTGCGTGGCCGGGGACGCCGACGGCGACGGCGACCGGGATCTCTTCGTCGGCGGCTACGGCCGCAATCTCTATTACCGCAACCGCGGCGACGGCACCTTCGAGGAGGCGGCGGCGCAGGCGGGCATCGCGGGCGGGTTGTGGGCGGCGAGCGCCGCGTTCTTCGACGCCGACAATGACGGCGATCTCGATCTTTACGTCACCACCTACGTCGCCTACGACATCAAGGCGAACCTCTACTGCGGGGAGAATCGGCCGGGCTACAGGACCGTCTGTCATCCGAAGAACTTCGACAGCCAGCCGGATTATTTCTTCCGCAACCGCGGCGACGGCCGTTTCGAGGACGCGGCGCGCGTCGCCGGGATCGTCGACCGCACCGGCAAGGGGCTCGGCGTCGTCGCCGGGGACATCGACGACGACGGCGACGAGGATGTCTATGTCGCCAACGACGACACCCCGAACTTCCTGTGGCGCAACCGGGGCGACGGCAGCTTCGAAGAGATCGGCGAGGCCGCCGGCGTGGCGCTGTCCGAGGACGGCATCCCGCAGGCCGGCATGGGGACCGACATGGCCGACTACGACGGCGACGGCCGGCTCGACCTCTTCGTCTGCAACCTGTCCGAGGAAACCAACGAGCTGTACCGCAACGAGGGGGACGGGTCGTTCTCGAACGCCACCTACATCTCGGGGCTCGGCCCGCCGTCGCTCCTGACCCTGGCGTTCGGGACCTTCTTCTTCGACGCCGACGCCGACGGCGACCTCGATCTGTTCGTCGGCAACGGTCACATCATCGACAACATCCACCTCTACAGCGATTCGGTCACGTTCGAGGAGCCGCCCTTCCTGTTCCGCAACCTCGGCGACGGGCGCTTCGATCTGCCACCGGCGGCGCCGGCGCTGCGCGCGCGCTACGTGATCCGCGGTGCCGTGCCGTTCGATTTCGACGACGACGGCGATCTCGACATCCTGGCGTCGCAGAACGACCGGCCGGCGATCCTGCTGCGTAACGACGGGCCGGCGCGCGGCCACTGGCTCGGCATCGCGCTCGCCGGCCGGCCGCCGAACCGCGACGGCATCGGCGCCCGGGTCACCGTCGAGGCGGGCGGGGGGCGGTTCCTCCGCTATCGCCGCACCGCGTCGTCGTACGCGTCGCAGGGCGACGGACGGCTGCACTTCGGGATCGGCGCGGCCACCGCGGTCGACCGGATCACGGTCCGCTGGCCGGGCCGCGGCGGCACCGAGGTTTTCTCCGCCGGGGGCGTCGACCGCTACATCAGGCTGGAGCAGGGCACGGGGCGCGGGGCCCCGGGACGGTGAGCGCGGTCAGCGGCCGGCGACGCGGGCGCTCGCCACGTGCGAGCGTTCCACCAGGCCGGCGGCGGTGAGCCCCTCGACGAGGTAGTAGTAGCGGCGGCCGGGGCGCGCCCCGTCGTCGACGAAGACATAGCCGGTGTCGGCGCCGCCGTCACCCCAGGCCGGGATCGCCACGCCGTTGATGCGCGTGAACGGACCCTCGGGCGTCTCGGCGCGCAGGATGTTCCAGCCGACGAGCCCGCTCTCCGAGGCGGTGACCCACTCGAGCGTGACCGAGCGCAGGAGCGGTGTCGCCGTGAACGAGGCGAGATCGAACGGCGCCAGCGGATCGCGCGCCAGGTCGAGGTCGAAGCGCGCCGCCGCGCCGCCGGACTCGGTGTCGTTGCGCAGGACGATCCAGACCTCGCGTGCCTCGCCCCAGGGCAGGACGGCCCGCCCCTTGCCGGCCGACAGGTCGACGGTGACCAGCGCCGGGCGATCGTCGCCGGCGTAGAAGACCAGCAGGTCGGCGCCGGGACGGCCGCCCTCGGCATCGATGGCGACGGCGAGGGAGCCCCGGCCGCCCTCGGACGGCAGGCGGAACGCGACGCTCCCGGCCGGCGCGACCGGCTCGACCGGGCCCAGGGCGAGCGGCAGCGCGGGTTCGAGGGCGATGAGCGCCGCTTCGGGGATCGCGGGCCCGCCGGCGTAGTGGCGTCCATCGTCGCGGGCGCCGGTGCGCAGGTTCCAGATCGCCATCTCGCGCAGGGCGCTGTCGCGGTCGAGACCGAAGCCGCGTTTCAGGACGAGGTCGGTGGCGCCCGCCGGGTCGAGATCGCCGGCCGCGATCTCGGCGGCGATCTGGCGCACGACATCGGGGTCGCCGGTGCGCTCGGTGAGAAACAGCGGCCAGAGCAGACCGCCCTGCATGCGCAGCAGCGCGTCGTCGTCGAATCCGCGCGCCGGCTCCTGGAGCCAGGCACGCAGGGCCTCGCGCTGCGCTTCGATGTCGCCCGTGCCGGTGAGGGTCAGGAACGCGGCCACCGACTCGCCCCAGCCGATTCCCGTGCGCGCCGCCGCCGGCAGCGCCAGGTGGGCCACCTGGTGCAGCACCGCCGGCATGACCCGGTCGGCCGGCAGCGTGGTGTCGAGGACGATCGACGGGGCGCCGCCGCGCGGACCGGCGCGGCCGGCGACGATGTATCCCTCGAGGCCGTGCCCGAGACCGGCGAGAAAGACCGCGATCCGCTCGGGACCCGGCGCCGGATCGGGGTAGCCGAGCGTGCCGGTGAGATAGGCGCGCGACGCCACCAGCGCCTCGGTGACCCGGGCGACATACTCCGGTCCGGGGTTCGCGACGCGGCCCGGGGCGGGCGCGGGGATGCGCACGAGGAAGCGACCGTCCCGGGTCGCCACGACCCGATCATCCGCAGCGCCCGCGGGCAGCGAGACCAGCAGCAACGCCTGACGCAGCGCCGAACCCGGCGCGGCCTGCTCGGCGACGGCCAGCACCGGCGTGGCGCAGGGGATCGGGAAGGTGTCGACCCCCGCCGCCGCGGCCAGCACGGCGCCCGGACCGTCGATGACGGCGCCGGCAACGGGGCGCGCGTCGGCGCCCTGCAACAGGGTCGACAGGCGCACATCGGCGGGTGCCGCAGCCGCCGCGTGAACGGCGCCGGCCAGCACAGCCATCAGGACACTCGTCAAGTATCGGCGCACTGGGTTGTTGAGGCTCCTCGAACGAAGAAATATAGGACACAAACCCTTACCGGTCAAGGCATTCCGACCATACCGGCTGCCCCCGCGTCGGTCCGGCCGGGCGCGGAGCCGGCTCCGCAGGCGGGTGCCGACAGTCGCGGGAGGGGGCCGGGGAGCCCTGTGTACAATGGACTGGCACCCCGGGGGACATGGACGTGCGGGTTCCAGGACCTCACTGCCTTCTGCTGGCCGCCCTCGTCATGGCGATCCCGGCCCCGGCGGCGGCGCAGACGGCGGGGGCGATCCGCGGCGCCGTCACCGATGCAGCCGGGCGCCCGATCGAGGGCGTCATCATCGCGGTCGGCAGCGCCTCCATAGGGGTGACGGGGCGCGGCGCTCTCTCCGATTCCCTCGGCCGCTTCCAGGTCGGCAGCCTGCCCCCCGGGGGCGACTACCAGATCGGCGCGACCTACCCCGGGTTCGCCTCCATCACCCTCACCGACGTCGAGGTCTCCGCCGGTCATGTGACCAATGTCGTCCTCACCCTGCAGAAGGAATCGGAGGCGCTCCGGGAGCATGTCGAGGTCCGCGCCACGGCGCCGATCATCAACCTCCAGGACACCACCTCCTCGGCCCGGTTCACCTCCGAGTTCATCGATTCGCTGCCGATTCTCGGGCGCAACTACCAGGACCTGCTGGCGCTCGCCCCGGGGGTCAGCGACGTCGACGGCGACGGCAATCCCAACATCCACGGCGCCCGCGACACCGACGTCATCACGCTCGTGGACGGCGTGTCCACCACCGATCCGCTCACCGGGAAGATCGGCGCCCAGCTCAACATCGAGTCGATCCAGGAGATCGAGGTGAAGACGAGCGGGGCCACCGCCGAGTACAGCCGCGCCCAGGGCGGTTTCGCGAGCATCATCACCAAGTCGGGCGGCAACGACTTCGAGGGGACCTTCAAGGTCTTCTGGCGCGGCTCCGCCCTCGACGGCGACGGGGCGGGCACCGACGACCCGCAGCTGCATGCCGGGCTCGGGGAGGCGGGGCTCAGGGACCTGCAATTCAACGACGTCATGCCGTTCCTGTCGCTCGGCGGGCCGATCGTGCGCGATCGCGCCTGGTTCTTCCTGGCCAGCGAGTACATCAAGGTGCAGGAGCCGGTCAACGCGCTCAGCGCCGCCTACGTCGCCGAGGAGCGCGAGACACGCCACTTCGCCAAGCTGACCTGGCAGGCGGCCCCGAGCCACCGCCTGGCGCTGTCGTTGAACTACGACCCGCAGGAGTATCTCAACCAGGGGATCAACAGCTTCACCCGCCTGGAGAGCGGCTACACGCTCGAACAGGGGGGGCCGATCGTGACCGCCCGGTGGGTCGGGGTGCTGTCGCCGAACGTGTCGCTCGAAACCGCGCTGAGCAGCTTCGACGAGCGACCGCAGCGCTGGTCGACGCTCGACCCCGACACCAACGGCAACGACTACCTCTGGGGCGATCGCAACGGCAACCAGTTCAGCGAGGTCGCCGAGTACGACCCCGGCGAAGACTATGACAGCGACGGGGTCTTCGACGTCTTCGAGGACTTCCTGCTGCCGCGTGGCGCATTCGATCCGGCGCGGGAGGATGTCGACCGCGACGGCCGGCAGACACCGCCGATGGCCTGCGAAGGCGCCGGACGCGAGGACACCGATTGCGACGGCCGACTCGACGCCATCCCCGAGGACCTGGACGGCGACGGCGTGCTCGACCCATTCGAGGACATCGACTCCGACGGCCGGCTCGATGAGGGGCTCGAGGATCGCAACGGCAACGTACAGATGGACGACACGCCGCGGCCGCAGTCCGCCTACCCGTACGGCCGCACGCAACCGATCGCGGCCGACCGTTTCTACACCATCGACCAGAGGCGCGGCATCACCAGCGGTCCGTACTACGAGGATTTCTCGGACAGCCGCAGGCGCGTCACCTTCCGCCAGGACCTCAGCCTCTTCGTCCCCGACTTCTACGGCAGCCATGATCTCAAGATGGGCCTCATCGTCGAGCGCGAGAACTTCGACCGGGTCACCGACGGCCGTCCGATCACCGCACCGCTTCTGAGGCGGCAGCGGGAGGGGCCGAGCACCGTGCGCACCCTGATCCCCGCCGACACCCAGGTCGAGAACGAGGCGGAAGCGCTCACCGGGGGGATCTATGTCCAGGACGCCTACAAGCCGTTTCCCAACCTGAGCATCGGTCTGGGGCTGCGCTTCGATCGCGAGACGACCGACTCGTTCGGCTACACCTTCTTCGACCCGGCCGCCGAGCGGGCCCAGTTCGATCGCCTGAACGCCCTGGCCGGCTATGAGCGCAGGGTGGAGGACGACAGCTCGGTGGGCAACGACGACGGCATCCTCAGCCGCGGCATCCAGAACGACCCGATCTTCCAGGAGAAAGCCAACCGGGAGGGTATCGACAAGGCGACGGGGTTCATCGTCGACCCGTTGCGCACGGCGGCGCTGGCCCGCATGACCCGGCACCACACCGAGGCCTCGTTCGTCTCGCAGCGGCTGGCGAGCCTGTTCCCCGACGTCCGCTCCGGGGACGAGGTCAGCGCCGAGCTCCTGCTGAGCCTCGGGGTGAAGCCCCAGAAGCAGGAGGCCTTCAGGCTGACCAACAACAACCTGGCGCCGCGCCTGTCGGTCGCCTGGGACCCCCTCTCGGACGGCAGGACCAAGGTGTTCGCCACCTGGGGGCGCTATTACGACAAGCTGTTTCTGAACACCATCGTCGGCGAAGAGGGACCGGACACCATCAACCGCTACTACCTCCTCGACCCGGACGGCGTCAGCGGCCAGGGGGTTCCGAACCGGCACATCGGCCAGGTGGTATCGAAAGCGCCGCCCTCCGCGACTCAGGTCGACCGCGGGCTGCAGACACCCTTCAGCGACGAGTTCACCATCGGGTTCGAGCGCGAGCTGGCGCCCGAGCTGGCGCTGTCGGTCATGTTCATCCGGCGCGACTACAGGGAGCAGCTTCAGGACATCGACGTCAACCACGCAACGCGCCTGAACCCGGTGACCGGCGGGCGGCTCGACCAGATCGGCCGCCTGCCGGCCGGCTTCGGCACCGGGACCCCCTCGGACAACCGACTGCCGGACGGCCGCCCCGATCTCTACATCAACAACTTCTTCTTCAACCAGGTCCTGCGGGTCGGCAACTACAACCAGGCGCGTTATCGCGGCATCGAGATCGAGCTGGTCAAGCGGATGTCGCGCCGGTGGGAGTTGCAGGGGTCGTACGCCTATTCGCGCGCGACCGGCGACGCCGAGGACTTCCAGTCGCGCCTCGGCAACGACCCTTCGACGGTCGAATCGGAGTTCGGCTACCTGGACTATGATCAGCGCCACGTGGTGAAGTTGAACGCCAGCCTGTACCTGCCGCGGGACTGGCAGATGGGGTGGACCGCCGCATGGGGCTCGGGCCTGCCGTACTCCGTGGTGTCGCGCTTCTTCGCGCTCGACAATGTCGACTATCAGCAGTTCCGCACCCTCTACGGCTATACCGTTCCCGGGGAGAGCGGCCCGCTCTTCCTGTCGGAGCAGCGCAACACCCACCGCAACGACGCGACCCTGATGATCGGCGCGCGCGCCCGCAAGAGCTTCGTCATCGGCGGGAACACCGCCGGCCTGTTCCTCGAGGTGTTCAACCTGCTCAACAGCGACGACCTCCGGGTGCTGACCTACGAACCGGTGCCGCCCGAGCTCTCGAGCTCGGGCGACGACCTTCCGCAGGGGCCGCTGCAGCTCAACGGCCTGCGGCAGTTCGGCAGGCGGTTCCAGGTCGGGTTCCAGATCGCCTTTTGAGGGTGCGCCCCTGATCCGCCTCGAGGACCCCCTGCGCTACGTCAAGGGGATAGGCCCCCGGCGCGCCGCGGCCCTCGAGGAGGCCGGGCTCCGGACGGTGGAGGACCTTCTCTTCCACCTGCCGTTCCGCTACGAGGACCGCAGCGCCTTCCTGCCGATCGCGGCGCTTGCGCCCGGCGCGCGCGCCACCGTCCGCGGCCGCGTCATGACCGCCGTCCTGCGCCGCACCCGCGCGCGCGGATTCACCATCTTCGAGGCGGTGATCGAGGACGGCTCGGGGGCGATCCGCGCGGTGTTCTTCAACCAGCCGTACCTGAGAACGCTCCTGCCGCGCGGCCGGGACGTGATCCTCTACGGCGAGGCGACCCCGGCGCGGCACGGGCGGCACGGCCTGGTGCTGCAGAGCCCGCAGATCGAAGTCGTCCCCGCCGGCGACACCGAGGCGATCCACACCGGCCGGGTGGTGCCGATCCACCCGCGCCTGCCGGAGATGTCGCCGCGCACCATCCGCGGCGTCATGCACCACCTCCTGCGCGAGCTGCCGGCCGACCTCGCCGATCCGCTGCCGGCCGGCATGGCGGCGGCGCGCGGCTTCCCGGAACGGCGCCGGGCGTTCGCGGAGGTCCATTTCCCCTCTCCCGAGGCCGACCCGGCCGATCTGGCGGCGTTCAGGACCCCGGCGCACCGGCGGCTGATCTTCGAGGAGTTCTTCTTCCTGCAGCTCGGGTTCGCCCTGGCGCGCTCGAAGAGCGACGCGCAGGGCCGCCCGGGGCCGGGGCTTCGCGTGAACGATGCCTTGCGCGCGCGCCTGCGCGCAGTGCTCCCGTATCATCTCACCGGGGGGCAGCGCCGCGCCCTGGCGGAGATCGCAAAGGACATGATGTCGCCGCGGCCGATGAACCGCCTCCTTCAAGGAGATGTCGGCTGCGGCAAGACGGTGGTGGCCCTGCTGGCGATGCTCCTGGTCGCCGAGAACGGGCTTCAGGCTGCGTTCATGGCGCCGACCGAGATCCTGGCCGAGCAGCACCAGCGCGCCTTCCTGCGGCTCCTCGAGGGGCGCGGTGTGCGCGTCGGCCTGCTGACGGCGTCGGTCACCGGCGCCGCCCGCCGCCAGATCCTCGCCGGTCTGAAGAGCGGCGATCTGCCGCTCGTCGTCGGCACGCACGCCCTCACCGAGGAGGCGGTCGACTTCCGGGCGCTGCGCCTGGCGGTGATCGACGAGCAGCACCGCTTCGGCGTCGCCCAGCGGGCCCGGCTGCGGGCCAAGGGGGAGAGCCCCGACGTGCTGGTCATGACCGCCACGCCCATCCCGCGATCGCTCGCCCTCACGGTGTACGGCGACCTCGACATCTCGGTCATCGATGAGCTGCCGCCCGGGCGTCGCCCGGTCAGGACGGTCCTGCGCGAGGAGGCAGCGCGGCATAAAGTGGAAGATTTCGTCCGCCGGGAGGTTGCCGCCGGCCGCCAGGTGTACGTCGTCTACCCCCTGATCGACGAGAGCGAGGCGCTCGATGTCAAGGCGGCGGCCGCCATGGCCGAACGCCTGCGAAAAGAGGCGTTTCCGGGCATCGGCGTCGGCCTCCTGCACGGCCGCCTCAAATCCGAGGAACGCGACGCCGTGATGGCCGACTTCGTCGCCGGCCGGCTGCCGATCCTCGTGGCGACCACGATCATCGAGGTCGGGATCGACGTGCCGAACGCCACCGTGATGATCATCGAGCAGGCGGAGCGTTTCGGTCTGTCGCAGCTGCACCAGCTGCGCGGCCGCGTCGGGCGCGGCGCGCACGCCTCCTGGTGCGTCCTCCTCGCCGGTGCTGCGATCGGCGAGGAGGCGCGCCGGCGGCTCGAGGTGATGTGCGAGACCGGCGACGGCTTCGAGGTGGCGCGCCGCGATCTCGAGTTGCGCGGTCCCGGCCAGTTCTTCGGCACCCGGCAATCGGGCTTCGCCGACCTGCGACTCGGGGACATCCTGCGCGACCGCGACCTGCTCGAGGACGCGCGCGCGGCGGCGTTCGAAGCGGCGGCGACGGCGCGCTCCACGACCGGCGGGGGAGCGCTGCTCGAGCACCTGGGCCGCCGACTGGCCGGCCGGCTCGGGATGATCGAGGTCGGTTAGCCACCCACCTTGGCCGCCGACCCTGGCCGCCGACCCTGGGCCACCACCCCGGCCGGTCGCCGCCCGCGTCCAGGTTGACATGCCGCTGCGGCCGCCACGGCGGAGCAGCGCCAGGGTACCTCCAGGAACTACCACGACGCCCTGCTGCGTTCCTCCGCCCCCGATCGGGCAGCGCGCGTCGCCCCGACGGCCGGCCTCGGCCTCAATCGGGATCGCTTCGCGCGCGATGTCGACGACCCGGAGTCGCGCGCCGGGGGAGTCGCCAAGGCGAAGGCCGCCGAGTATGCCGGCGCCCGGGTGCACATGCGCTGAGGCCCGGCCGCGCGCCACGCCGGGCGATCAGCCGGCGCGCGTCTCGGCCTCCGGCGGCACGGCGGCCCGCGCCGCCGACCACAGAACATCCTCGACGTAGGCGGCCAGCGGCCCGCGCAGCGGATCGGGGGCGAATTCCCAGGCGAGCAGCCCGTCGGGCAGCGCGTGGCAGCGCACTCGCCCGCGGTGAATTCCCTGGAGATGATGTGTGGCGCACAGCACCGCGAGATTCGCATCGTCATCCGTGCCCCCGTGCGAACGGAAATCGATGTGGTGGACATGAAGGTTGCGCCGCGACGTGCAGCCGGGAACCCGGCAGCGCCAGCCGTCGCGCTCGAAGATGCGGTAGCGGCGGCGCCAGGCCGGGTCGGCGCGCACGCACCACGTGTCCAGAAACGACGCGAGGATTGACTGAATGCACTCCCAGTCGTCGAGCGGCCGGCCGGCGCGCAGGCGGCAGATGGCAAGCGCCTCGTGCCACAGCGAGGCCACCTCGTGTGGCGCCCAGAAGCGTATCCGTGTTCGCGGGCCGGGCTCGGGCGCCTGCCCGGCCGCTGGAATATCCGCCGGCGGTGTCCCTGCGGGGCCTCTGGTCGGCGTCGACAATTGCACTCGGCCGTCGGCGTCGAGGCCGCGGGGCCCCCGCGGGGAGGCGCCAGTCTCGGCCAGCGCCACCTCTTCGAGCAGGCGGCGCACGGTCACGGCTGCCGCAAGTCGCAGCCAGCGCTGCTCGCTGACCTCAGTGGACACGCGGGCGAGAGCGGAGGCCTTCACCCACGAGAGCGCGCCGGATCGGTAGGCGCCCGCGATGCCGGGGAGCATCACGAGGCGCCGCTCGAGGGCAATCAGAAGCCAGGCGCGGCGGACCCCGAGCCCCAGCCGCTCGCGGCAATAGCGCGAGAACGACATGAAGCCGAGCTCGCGGTGCAGCCGGCGATCGGCGAACAGGCGCAGCAGCCGCCCGAGGTTCCATGAGACGTTCTGGCGCAGCCGGACCAGCTCGCGCAGCCGGGCATCGTGGTCGATGGCCGTATCGGCGGAATTCTCCCGAACGGAATCGGGGAGGGCCACGACGGGACTGTCCGTGGGGATTGCGGCGTCGCCGCTCGCCACCTCGGCCGCCAGGCCGGCGAGCACCTCTTCGAAGAGCTCGACACCAGCGCCATCGAGCGCCTCACCAGGGCAGGACAGGTCACCGGCGCTCCGCACGGGGGAAGCGTTGGGCGCCGACGGATCGCCGCCGCTCCGGCCATCGGTCACTTGCGCCAGCAGCGCGGCGAGATCCGGTACGCCCGAGAGATAGTCGGCCACGATGAACTCGACGCTGCGCCACGCGGGATCGCCCGCGCCGGCCGATCGGCGCGCGATCTCGAGGGCCTGCTCCCAGCGGGCGCTCATCGCGGCCGGTGCGTCAAAGGCGATGAACTCGCCCGCGGCCGGGGTGTCGTCGTCGACGGCCCCATCGTCGTTGATCGCCCCATCGTGGTCGCCCGCCGCCTCTCCACCCGCGTCGCCAGCCTCGGACGCGGCGTCGCGCGCCCCGGAACAGGCGGCGCGCACCTCGATCTCGAGCCGCCTGACCGTCGTCGCCTCCGCCCGCGCGATCCACGCCGCTTCGTTCGCGGCGGTCGCGACGCGCAGGAGCACCCGCACCTGGCTCAGGGACACGGCGCCGGCTTCGAACGCGGCCGAGAGCAGCGGCAGTTGCGCGAGACGGCGGGCGAGGGCGAGCAACGTTTGCACCCGGCGCGCCGGCAGCCCCAGCCGCTCGGTCGCGTAGTCGGACAGCCGAGCGAAGCCGAGCGCCAGATATCCGGAGCCGGCGTCCATCCGAGCGAGGATCCGCCCGAGGCGCAGATCGACCGGCTGGCGGATGCGGACCAGCCGGCGCAAGTGCCGATCGAGAAGCAGCGCTGCAAGGTCACGGAACATTCCGCGCGAACCATCACGGGGCGTCGCCAGGATCTCGTCGGGGACCAGCGCCAACCCGGGAGCGAGATGAACAACCGGCTCCGCCGCGGGCGATGCGGCGGTTCGAGCGGCACTCATTGGTGGCCGACCTCCTCGCGCGACGCGGGGCGGCGGGGCGTCGAGGCGAGTGTAAGTTACGACAACTATCTTCTTCTGTCAAGCAGTTTCTTGAGGGGTTTCTTAGCATCGCAGTCGAAGTTCTTCTTCACGCAGCGAGAGATCTTGCCCCCGCGGTGAGGATCGCAGTCCGCACGAAGAGGCCCTCGAACCTGGCCCCTCTCCCTCGGGGTAACCGGACCGCGTCTCTGACGAAGTACGGGACATCCGGGTGGTCACTTGTCCTCCCGCGGGATCAGGTATGCGGCCTCTGCCCAGCTCATCCGGGACCCGCATCTTCGGTTACACGTCCTCCGTGTACCGTGGGCTCCGCTTCTCCCGCCAAGCCCATCTCAGGCGTCGATCCCATGCGCCTCAGCCTCCCCGCCCTCGTCAGTAAGCTTCATGGAGGTCGGTGTCTCAGCAATGTCGGCACAGAGGGCTCTTCGGTTTCCGCGCTCGGCAGAGCGCGGCCCCGTTGAAGTTCTCTCATCCCCTTCCTCCCGAGTCAGGTATCCCTCTTGACGCCGAGGCTCCGAAGAAACGCCGCCACCACCGGGGCGCGCCGGCGCCGGCGGCCGGCGAGGGCGGCGCGCAGCCAGGCGAGATCGGCGGGCCGGTCGATGTCGCGGGCGCGCGGCAGGACCAGCACTTGGAGGCGCGCCCGCCGCAGCCGCGCCCGCGTCGCGCGCAGGACCCGCCCGGTTCCCCATGGAATGCCGGTGAAGAGGTCCGGCCGGTCGGAGGACAGGCCGATCAGGTAGTAGCCGCCATCCTCGGCCGGCCCGATCACGGCGGGGGCGGCGGCGGAAGCGCGGCCGACCCGGGCGCCGATCGCCCGCACCGCGCGCGCGATCCGATCGGCGTCGACCAGCGGCGCGTCGCTCCCGACCACGACGACCCCGGCATGCCCGCGCTTCAGCAAGTGGCGGATCGCGGCGCGCATCCTGCGGCCGAGGTCGCCCCCGGTCTGCGGCCGGCGCGCCCATCCCGCGAGCGCCGCCGCGAGCGGGGCGAAGGGGCCGCGCGCCGGCGGTCGGAAGGGACCGCTCCAGGCGATCACCGCGACCGCGCCGGTGCGGCGCGCGGCGCGACGGACGACGCGCGCGGCGTGGGTGACCAGCGCGACATGCAGGCCGAGCGCCGCGCGCGAGGTGAGCGGCGGCACCAGCCGGGTCTTGACCCGGCCGGCGCGCGGGACCCGCGCGAACAGGACGATCGCCACCGGGCGGCGGCGCGGGCGCGGGTGTCGGGCGGCGGCGGCCACGGCCAGGCTACGTCCCGAAGTGGTACAGCATCACGTAGACGACGACACCGGTGATCGAGACATACAGCCAGATCGGCAGGGTGACGCGGGCGATCCGGGCGTGCGCCGCGAAGCGGCCGCGCAGGGCGCGTGTCAGCGTGACCGCCGCCAGCGGCAGGATGACGATGGCGAGCGCGGTGTGGGTGATCAGGATGGCGAAGTAGACGACACGCGGGGCGCCGGTGCCGCGGAAGGGGACCGACCCGACTCGCGCGTGGTGCGTCAGGTAGCCGGCGAGAAAGAGCGCCGACGCTAAGCAGGCCGCCAGCATGCAGGCGCGGTGCAGGGCCTTGCGCCCGGCGCGGATGGCGGCGTAGCCGGCCAGAAGGCAGCAGGCCGCCAGGACGTTCATGGCGGCGTTGAACGCCGGCAGCGGCATCGGCGTCACGCCGGGGCGGCGCCATCGGCGCGGCGCGCGACCAGGAGCGCCGCGGCGAAGGCCGCGACCATGAAGGCCAGAGTCAACACCAGGGCGGGCGCCGGCGCCGGCAGCCCGCCGCCCGGCCCGCCGCCGGCGGCCGGCCCCAGGGCATGACGCAGCGCCGCGACGCCGTAGGTGAGTGGGTTGATGCCCATGAGCCACCCGAGCCACGGGGGGACGCCGGCGGCGGGGAAGAAGGCGCCCGACAGCAGCCACAGCGGCATCAGGAAGACGGTCATGATGGCGTGAAAGCCCTGCGTCGATCGCATCCGCCAGGCGATCGCGAACGACAGGGAGGTCAGGGCGAACCCGATCACCACCACCAGGGCGAGGCCGCGGGCGACCGCGGCCGGCCCGGCGCGCACGCCGACCAGCGGCCCCGCCAGCAGGATGGCGCCGGCCTGCAGGGCCGCGAGCGTCGTGCCGCCGAGGATCTTCCCCAGCACGATGACGGCGCGCGGCACCGGCGCCACCAGCGCCCCCTGGAGAAACCCCTCGCGCCGATCCTCGATCACCGAGATGGTCGAGAAGATGGCGGTGAACAGGAGAACCAGCACCACCGTTCCGGGAAAGAGCCAGGCGGCGTAGCCGGGGCCGCCGCCCGGCAGACGGAACGAGGCGGCCAGGCCGCCGCCGAAGAAGGCCCAGAACAGCAGCGGCTGGAGCACGGCGCCGACGACGCGCGTCCGCTCGCGCCAGAAGCGGACGATCTCGCGCCGGACGAGCGCCGCCACGGCCGCGGCGTGCGTCGTCATCGCGGCGCCTCGCCGTCGAAGGCGTGGCCGGTGCGGTGCACGAAGACGTCGAGGAGCGTCGGCCCGCCGAGCGTCACCGCGCGGATCCGCCCCGGCAGCGCCTCGATGACGCGCGGCACGAGAAGGTGCGCCTGCGGCGCCTCGACGCGCACGGTCCCGTCCAGTTCGATGGCCGCCATCCCCAGCACCCGTTCGATGTCGGCGCGCAACCCCGCGAGTCGATCCCGGGGAACGATCACCAGCACGTCGCCGCCGATCGCCGCGGTCAGATCGCGCGGCGCGCCGTCGGCCACCACCCGGCCGGCGCTGAGGATGGCCACCCGGTCGCACCCCTCCGCCTCCTCGATCAGATGGGTGGTGAACAGGATGGTCACCCCATCACACCGTCGCAGGGCGCGCAGCTCGTCCCACAGCGCCGCCCGGGCGGCCGGATCCAGCCCGGTGGACGGCTCGTCGAGCAGGAGCAGGCGCGGCCGGTGCAGGAGCGCCTTGGCGATCTCCACGCGTCTGAGGAGTCCGCCCGACAGCGTCCCCGCCAGGTCGCCGCGGCGATCGAAGAGCCCCATGCGCGCCAGCAGTGCCGGGATCGACGCGCGCAGGTCGGCGCCACGCATGCCGTACAGCCGGCCGTGCGTCACGAGGTTCTCGCGCACGGTGAGACGGCGGTCGACCGCCGGCGACTGGAAGACGACCCCGAGGCAGGCGCGCACCGCCCCCGCTTCCGTCACCGTGTCGTGCCCGCACACCAGCGCCCGCCCGGCCGTCGGCTTCAGCAGTGTGGCCAGGATGCGGAAGAGTGTCGTCTTGCCGCCGCCGTTCGGACCGAGCACGGCGACGAGGGCACCCTCCGCCACCTCGAGGTCGACGCCCGCGAGCGCCCGGCGGTCGCCATAGGCGTGCTCGATCTTCTCGATCGAAACGGCCCGACGGGCGCCGCTCATGTCCGGGATGGGGGCAGGGGGCATGGCCGCCGCATGATACATGCTGCCACCGGCGACCGCGGGCTTGACGCCCCCGCGGCGGTCCTTTATAAAGGCCGTTCATGATTCCCGGGGCGGTCCCTTCCGCCTCCGGTCCCGGACGACATCGGTGTGACCTACGACCCCTGGCGGCATCGCTTCACCCTCCTGCTCGCGGCGGCCACCATCGGCCTGCTCGCCGCGGGCGGGCTCGTGACCAGCACCGGCTCCGGCCTGGCCGTGCCCGACTGGCCGCTGTCGTTCGGCCAGGTGATGCCGCCGATGACCGGGGGTGTCCTGTTCGAGCATGGCCATCGGCTGATCGCGACCACGATCGGGTTCCTGACGATTGTCCTGGCGGTCTGGTACCAGAGACGCGAGTCGCGCCGCCGCGTGCGCATGATGGCCTGGGTGGCGCTCGGGGCGGTCATCGTCCAGGGGCTGCTCGGCGGCCTGACCGTGCTGCTGCGCCTGCCGCCGTCGGTGTCGGTGGCGCATGCCTGCCTGGCCCAGGGGTTCTTCGCTCTCGTCGTGACGCTGGCGGTGATCACGGCGCCATCGTGGGCCTCGGCGCCGGCAAGCCGGCGGACCCCCGGCACCCGGCCGCTGCATCCGGCCGCCATCGCCGCCATGGCCGTCTTCGTGCAACTGGCGCTCGGGGCCGCCATGCGCCACACCGGCGCCGGTCTCGCCATCCCCGATTTCCCCCTGGCCTTCGGGCGGGTCGTGCCGCCGTTCGCGTCGGCGGCGATCGGTGTTCATTTCGCCCACCGCGCGCTCGCGGCTGTCATCGCCCTCCTGGTCGCCTGGACGGCGATCGTCGCCGGTCGCGATGAGGGACGCCACGACGTGGCGATCCCGGCCCGCCTGGCCGCGGCCCTCGTGTTCATCCAGATTCTCCTCGGCGGGGCCGCCGTCCTGAGCCGCCTCGCGGTGATCCCGACGACCGCCCACCTGGTGAATGGCGCGCTCCTGCTCGGAGTCCTTCTGGTCACGGCGCTACGCGCCAGCCGCGTTCCCCGCCCGTCCGAAGTCGCGCGCGTGACCGCGCCCGTGGCCGCGGGGAGCCGCGCATGACGCCCGCCGAGCCGATGACCGCCGCCGCCGTCGCCCCGTCGCGTCTCCTGCGCACCCGGCTGGCCGACGCGCTCGAGCTGACCAAGCCGCGCGTCACATCGATGGTCCTGCTGACGACGCTCGCCGGCTTCTACATGGGATCGCGGGGGACCCTCGACTTGGCGCTCCTGCTGCACCTCCTGGTCGGCACCGCGCTGGCGGCCGCCGGCGCCAGCGCCCTGAACCAGTATGTCGAGCGCGACGCCGACGCGCGCATGCTGCGGACGCGCGCCCGCCCCCTCCCCGCCGGACGGATGGAGCCGGCGCACGCCCTGCTGTTCGGCTGCCTGCTGTCGATGGCGGGCCTGGCGCAGCTGGCGATGGCGGTCAACCGGGTCGCCGCGGGGCTGGTGGCGCTGACCCTTCTGACCTATGTCTTCATGTACACCCCGCTCAAGACCCGCAGCGCCCTGTGCACGCTGGCCGGAGCGCTGCCGGGCGCGCTGCCGCCCCTTGTCGGCTGGGCGGCCGCCGACGGCGGGATCACCCCGGGTGGCGTGGCGCTGTTCGCGATCCTCTTCGTCTGGCAGATGCCGCACGCCCTGGCGATCGCCTGCCTGTACCGCGACGACTATGCCCGTGGCGGGTTCGTCCTGCTGCCGGTGGTCACCGGCTCGAACGCGGTCACCGGGCGGATCGCCATGGCCAACGCCGTCCTGCTGGTGCCGCTGAGCCTCCTGCCGGCTCTCTGGGGGTATGCCGGCGGTGTCTACTTCTGGGGCGCCCTGGCGCTCGGCGTCGCCCTGGCGCTGACGGCGGTGCCCCTGATGTTCGACCGGACATCGCGCGCCGCGCGCCGTCTGCTGCTGGTCTCGGTCGCCTATCTCCCGGCGCTCCTCGGGCTGATGGCGCTCGATCGGCAGATCCCCGTCCGCTGAACGCCGCGCTCGTCGTCGCCCTGGCGTTGAGCGTCGCGGCCTGCGCCGGCGAGCCGTCCGGCGGCGGCCGCGGCCGCGGCGACGGCGTCGCGCCGCCGGGTATCGCCGCCGCCGGCCGCGACGGGCCCGGCCGCCCGCTGACCACTGAGGAACAGATGGGGGAGGCGATCTACCGCCGCGAGAACTGCGCCCGCTGTCACACGCTGTTCGACATTCCTCCGGTCGAAGGCCCGGTCATCCTGCCGGCGCCGCAGACACCGTCGGCGCTCGATGGGCGCGTCGGGCCGGACCTCGGTCTCGAAGGGCACCGGCGCAGCGATGACTGGCACCAGGCCCACCTCTACGCCCCGGACGTGGTCGTTCCGGGGTCGCGCATGACGGCCTCCCGGCACCTGTTCCGTCCCGGCCCCGACGGGCGGCCCGAGCCGACCGCCGAGGCGCGCTCCCTCGTGGCGTGGCTGCAGACCCTGGGCCGCGATCGACGCGATGTCTGGGCCGAGAGGCGCCTCCGGGATCCGGCGATCCCGGCGCCGGACGGGCGGCCCGACGACGAGCGGTTGGCACTCGGTGAGCGGCTTTACGCGCGTCATTGTGTCGCCTGTCACGGCGTCGCGGGCGACGGCCGCGGTCCGGCGGCGGAGTTATTCGCGCGGTCGCCGCGCGACTTCACCACCGGCGCCTATCGCTTCCGTTCGACGCCGGCAGGGGAGCCGCCGCGCGCCGCCGACCTGTTCCGGTCGATCACGATCGGCACGGGCACCGGCAGCGCGATGCCGGGATTCGGCCACCTCGAGGTGGAGGAGCGCTGGGCGCTGGTGCGGCGGATCAGGGAATTCGCTCCCGGCCTCGGCGGCCGCGGCGTGGCGCTCGACGCGCGGGGCGAAGGGCCGGCCGCGCCGGTGTCGGCGGGCGCGGAGGCGCCGGGCCCGGCGCCGGAAGACGAAAGCGTCGCCGCCGGTGCCGCGCTCTTCAGGGAGCTCGGGTGCGCCGCATGTCACGGGTCGGGTGCCGAAGGGCGGGCGGCGCCGGGGGATGGATCGGCCTGGCGCGACGAGGGTGGCCGCCCGATCCCGGCGACGGGCGACCTGCGCCACCCGTGCGGTCTGCGCGCCGGCGCCTCGGAGGCGGCGCTCCGGCGCGCGCTCGACAAAGGCGTGGGGCCGGTGATGCCGTCCTTCGCCCTCGCCCTCGAGGGGCGGCCGTGGGCGCCGCGGGCGATCCGCGCCTGGCTCCTGGCGCTCGACGCCGACCGGAGCGCGACCGCTGCTAACCCTGCGGGGCCTTGAACGCGAGGTCGACGGTCGCACCGCCGGTGGCGGGCACGGTGACCGTTTTCGTCTCGCGGCCGAGTTTCTCGTGCCAGAACTCGACAGTGTGGCTGCCAGGCGGCACGTCCTTCAGCGTGAAGGCGCCCGACTCGTCGGTCAGCACGTTGTAGGCGTCCGCCGCCACGATGATCCAGCCGTTCATCCAGCTGTGGACATCGCAGCTGATGCGGAAGATCTCCGGCTTGCGGAAGGTCTCGGTCAGCACCTTCTTGAATTTCGGCTGCGCCCGGTTGAACGACGGGTTGTCCTTCGACCAGGTGTGGATGTTGTGCAGGATGCCGTCGCTGTTGACGATGTCGATCGGCGCCCCCACCGGGACGATCCGCACCCGGGGAACGAAGCGGCAGCCGTTTTGATCGATCGAGGCGTTGGGTGTCGGGGCGGGC
>Ga0210377_10000801_pt1 | contig 29854 bp, 44 predicted proteins | sample PLM4_65_b1redo_FD_155480 | JGI IMG/M metagenome (GOLD analysis project Ga0210377, IMG submission 155480) | Groundwater sediment microbial communities from an aquifer in East River, Colorado, USA - PLM4_65_b1 redo | ecosystem: Environmental > Terrestrial > Soil > Riparian zone | place: USA: East...
CCAGCAGAGATTTGGCATTATGTCATCACGAGTGTTTCGTGTTCGTGTAATGCTTTCTACATTGAACCAGGCAACAGGTTCATCTCGTAATGGATTACTAATGGCACTTGTTTCAAAGGACGGATAGTTTTTTGATTCTCTGATTGCCGCGGTATACCAATACACTACCCATGGTTTTTTTGCTGGCCCAGTTTCAGTTCCGGTAATTGTTGCGAAGTGTTTCCATTGCCAGTTGCCAATGTCTATCGGGTCTAGTCCAGTTTCTTCGGCGAATTCACGACACATTGCATATTCAGGCAGTTCACCTTGTTCAATGTGCCCCCCAATTCCATTGAGCTTACCTTTCATCCAATTAGGATGGCTCTTGCGAATTAGTAGCACTTCAACGTTCCAAGCTATTCTACTGCGTATGTTGCCAAACAGTAGACCTGCAACGTATCGTGTGGGTTGGTTCATGGTATCCCCTATTTAGGCTTTGATTGCCCTATGGGACACACATTCCGTGGAATATGTGTCTGAACGACGGTCAAGTATGTTATACTCCACAGGTTGGGACGATTGCGTGTTTTGCCGTTGGTCGATGGTATCGCCCGTTGACTCGTGTGATGTAGAATTGTGATTCGAGATGGTCGAGTATTTGAGCAAGTGTACCACGTTCGATGCCAGTTTCTTGGTAGATAGCATCGATTGTGTGAGCTCCTGTCTCGATGCTTAGCATCGTAACAGTGTGCCGCCAGGTTGGCCGTTTACTTTCAGTTTTGAGGAATGGTTCAGTCGGTTTAGTCGGTTCAACTGTCATGGTATCTTGGTATTGTGTATCGGGGCTTGATTGTCCCATAGAAGGACTATTCTACGTACCCCTTCGCACCCCTCCACACCCCTTTGCACCCCTTCGGGTGTTTCCCAGGGTCCGGTGTTTCTCAGGGTCTGAATAGTCCTTCTAGCGACGGTCAAGCGTAGCAGTTTTTCTTGATGCTTTGGATTTGCCCTTTGAGGATTTCGATAACGGAATCGGCATCCTTTTCGGTAAACGGTTCTGGCCATTTCGTGTGTGAGTCAATAGGTGTATGTCGTTGTTCGAACAGGTCGATGATAGTCTGTTTCTGCGCTTCTGTTGCTACGGCTGCTTTGCTCATGGTTACCCCTGCTTGAGCAAGTCGGTCAGTTCTTTGATGTCTGCTGTGTATTCTTCAATACTGATGAAGATCAGTTCGACTTCTTCTGAGAATGAACCTTCTGGTATTTGACAGTTTCGGACTCGCTGAATGTCGTGAATGAGCTCCTGTCTACCCAATGTTTCCTTGATGAGTAATGTGTATACTCTCGGGTCGAATGGACAGCCGACAGTAGGCTCAGTTTTTTCTGGCAAGGTCATGGTATTGGTCCCCTTGTATCGTGTATCTCAAGTGGTTTATGGTTGACAGTTTGACAGGCACTTGCGTTCGATGTCTGTCAGAATTTCTTCAACCGAGTCTCGCTGGCTGTTTAGGCCTAAGTCGTTCATGCCGGCAATGGTCTCTTGGATTCCTAGCTCAACCGAGACTAGTAGTTTAGCTCCTTTGCTCGGGGGAATCGTTGGAGCCAGCTGTTCTGTTGGCGCTGGTCGTGGCGGTTGGTAGACTGGTCGTGGCAGTTCGCTTGTCATATTGGTAGATGGTAGGTAGGAGTTAGGAGTTATTTGGCGATCCAACTTGGGTCTTTATTGATTACCTGTATAATGGCGCGTTGCGCCGTTTCGTTCCTTTCCAATACTGCTTTCCGCAGCAGGAATCGAACGTTCAGGTCCCCTCGTTCGATGGCCAACTTTTCTATGGTTTCGAGACTGGTGATGGTCAAGTTGTTGAAAAATTGTGGTAATTTATACATGGTATCTTGTATCCAGCACCCCTTCGGGTGTTCCGAGGCGTCCGGCTTGACTACCCCATGGGACGCCTATTCTCACATTCTGTGGAATAGACGTCCGAACGATGGTCAAGCGGCTTGCGCCATGGTTTTCGTGAGTTTTACCCATGAATCGCCAAAGAACCTTTGCACGCGCGCGCCTGTTCGTTTGCAGGTCTTATGCATTAGTTCGACTCCCGGGTCGTTCTTACCTTTGCTGTACTGTTGAAGAAAGTCCCATAGGCTTAGTTCACCGTTTTCGATGTCGTCAGCTAAGCACTGTATGACCATTGGCATGGTCGGTTCTACCGGTGATAGCATTGTGAGGGTTAGTTTGAGGGGTTTATCTTCCCCTTTTACCTCTTTACTTAGCGTTACGCGCCAAGTTCGCACATTGAGTGAGAACCCACGAGCCGGTGTGCCAGCCAGTTCAATGACTTTTACAGTCACTTTCATTCGATGCAATGCCCTATCTAGTTCGATTGTTGCCATAGTGTATCCTACGAGGGTTTAGGGGAATTACCTGAAACGACACAATCCGCTAGCCTAGGAATAGGGTTAGCGGATTGTGTATTCTGCACATATTGACAATTCTCAGCTTGCGTTCTTAGCTTGCGGTTTTTATCCGCGGTTCTGCCCCCTTGGCACCTTTGGTCGCTTCACGTTCGAAGGCTTCTTGCGCCGCGTCCCCTAGTTCAAGCAACCGTTCCTGCGATGCGTCCTTTCCGCAATCGATTGGATAGTTGTTCTTTTTCAGCCCGATTACTCGGGTCCAATCGAGTGAACCGTTGTCCAACACTCCGGCGCGCACCATGCAACCCATGAGGGCTGCAATCTCCTGGACGTTGGCTTTGACCTTATCGCTTGCGCTAGGCCCGTCTTCACTTTCACCTTGAGATGGTGCCGGCTTGACCAGCCGGATATATCGTGCGGTAACTTCTTCTGGCGTCCCCTTCAGTTCCGCTAATGCTCGCATTTCCGGTTCAGTTGGGTCTTTAGCTCCAATTACCCTCCCGTTCGGTCCCGCGTCCAAACGGAACACACCATCCTTGGTTTGGACTGGCGCGATAGGCTTTTCATCTCTCCAATGGTCCAGAACGGCTGGTGGGAGCGTTGCAACTTTGAGCAACTTGGATACCCAACCTTGGGTGATACCAAGCGCTTCAGCAATTGGAACTTGGGTCATTCCTGTCTTCGCCAGTGCCCCTGCCAAAAAAACCATATCGGGTGCTTTGAGGTTCTTGCGGGCCGTATTCTCCTGGCCATTCAGGATACGTGCTTCCGTCGCATCCTTGCATTCACGTACCTCGGCCAAGATGCAACCGTCTGGCAGACCTGGCACGCAAGGCTTGGTAGCCTTTTTGGCGTTCAGGTCGCTGATTGCGCGGAATCGCCGAAAACCGCACACTACCTCGAATTGCTTGTCAGTCTTTTGGCCGCTGAGTGTCTTGCCGCTAGTATTCCGTAGAATAATTGCGGTAATCTGGCCGGACACACGGATGTTTGCCTCAAAACCGTCGAAACCAGCCGATTCGGTATCGGCCATGTCTTGGACATTGCGCTCGGCTCTTGTGTTCCAGGCATAGTCGGCGTGAATCTTGGAAATCTCAACTGGACTTGCCGTATGTACTACGGCTGCATTGCTTGTTGCTGCCATTGGCGTAACTCTACCTTTCATTTGGGTCATTGGGGCGTATCTTTATCTGCCCCGCTTAGAATACTATACATTCTAGCAGGGCTGTTGTGATTGTCAAGCGGTGAATGTGGGTTATTCTACGGAATATAGCTTAATCCACGTTGGGTCGTTTTTTCAGTATGACTATAACTCGCTGTTGGGCGGCTTGTCTACTTGTTTGGCTTTTGCGGGTGTCATTGGGCGGATGACCCAACCAGACCCGATAAGGTGTGCCTGTAGCGAGTTATTGCGCCGTTCTAACGACTTAGTGACTTCTACGAGGCCTGGTGCAAGTGCTTTTAGGCGCATAACGGCTGATGGGCGTAATTCTTTCACGGGTACCCCCTTGGTATCATGGTATTAGGGCTTGACTGCCCCATGAGATACGTATTCTATTCTGTGGAATACGTATCCTAGTGATTGTCAAGCTTCGGCTGATTCTTCGTCCGATTCTTCAGCCGGTTCGTTTGATTCTTCAGCCGGTTCGTCGCATTCATGACACCACAATTCGCCATCCCCCATAGTGTAGGACGGTTTCCAGGGCATCGAATCAGGTTCGGTCCGTACTAACTTGCCACAATGTGAGCATTCGACCCATTCATCCGACCATTCAGTCGGAATTCCGAGCTTTTCGAATAGTTTGGCTATCCGGCAAGCTATGTCGCTAATGGTGGATATTTGCTCATTCTGCCAACTGGTTATCTTGTTCCAATTGCCAGTTGCAACGATTGCGCATTCAGGGTCGGTGCAGCCAGGTTCGGCATATCCGTTGTAATGTAGCTGTATGTCTTCTAGTACGTTTCGAATCCGCCAGTCGTTCGAATTCTTAGCCTTGTTGCTGGCATCATACTGGGCGGCCGCTAGTATGCGATTGGCCCGGTTGAATGTCCGTGACCGTAACTTTTCGATTCGAGCCTTTTCGGCTTTAATAGGTGCTTCATGTTGCTCGACCAATCGGTCAAACACTTCGCGAGCACTTTCGTCCAGCTGGTCCGGGTTCTGCGAACTGGCACCTAGTCCGGGCTTATAGCCGAGCTTGCCCAATCGGCTGAAGTAGGCGTATTCTTTGGACCCCTGTCCGCCATGGTATAGGCTGGCATACATGTAATAGGCATCGAATATGGCATAACGGTTGAACATTGGGTATCCTTTCGGTTTGAACCTTATTCGGTCGGCTAAACGTTTTAGCCGGTCTCAAAGCATCAAACAATAATACGTTTTTGGACCAGTAAGTCGCGTATCATCGGCTCGGCTATCCGCTTAGCTTCGGTAGACCGTTCGCCTGGCGTCCGTCCACCTACAGTGACCTTGACGTGTAGGTCATAGTTTTCCTTATCTTCCGCTCTGAATACCCAAAAGGTAGTCAGAGTGGAACTACCATACCTACGTTTCGCACCTACACCGCCATTATAGCGACCGTCTGATATTGTGAGTAGTTTCATGAGGTGTTTCCTAGGGTTAGACCCTTATTCGGATAGCCGATTGATTCGGCTACCCTCAAAGCATCAAACTATTCCGCGGAATATAGGCCGTCACTTTGGACCATGAGCCTGGACACTTCGGCCCAAGTCTCAGATTCTTTTAGGTCCTTCGCCCGTTCAGTTTCGCTTGTGGCTGTAAGCTTAGCCAGATAATCGGCTTTACGTTCGGCCCAAACGCATAAGCGGAAAGAGCCTTCACATTTTGGGCCGAAGGTTCGGGCAAAAGTCAAGGCTTCTGCCCCGTCCGTATAGGGACTGACACCCGTCCAGGCTACGTGGCCTTGCTCGTCAAGATACAAGCAGGCTGCAATGTCAACATACGTGCTAACGTGAGGCTTGTTCCAAACTTTTTTGGTTGGGTGTTCAGTTTGGCTAACGAACCTAAACCCATGGTTCGGTTTATATTCCAACCAAACCTTACGGCGGCATCTAAGTGTCCGGCCGTACGGGTAGTCGTCTATCATGTATGCGGTCGCTTGGCTGGTATGACCATATATCGGTGTCATCGGATGATTCCTTTCCCCCGGCCCATATCACACTATATGGGCCGTACGGAAGTGAATTATCTTTCTTTCGCTGGCCGAGCCACTTAGGTCACTACTCCTAAAGGCCGTTCGGTCGGCTTTACTGTTCCTTCTATCGCGTACGGATCGGGTGGTCAGACTGGCAACGTGTTAGAGCTAACCGGACGGTATTAGCGTCCGAGATAGATGGCACGACTTATGCGCTTACATCTTGGCCGACCTGTTGTTTGACAGGGGAGCGCGAAACCTATATGGTCCCGCCGCTTGACCCGGCTGGGCTTGTCCAGCTGGCCTTGCGTTACGAAAGGACTAGTTGCAACGGTCATGCCAGCCGCTAAGTATGCGATATCTGGTTTTATTCCGTGGCATAAGCGTAACAGGTTACGCACCTAGGCGCGTAGCGCGTTACGCGGTTTAGCTAAGTATACGAAACTACTAGGGTTGGCCGTTGGACTGGTGCGTAACGTTGGTTGCATCCCGCTGGCCGGAACGCTAAGTATGCGAAACTACTAGGGTTTTCTTTTGAGGCCGGTTGACCGGCACTTACAGAAAGGCCAAGGGCAGCTGCCCGCCCGGCTTATGCATGCGCGCGCGTTAGGTGTAGGTACACTTCTTACGTTTACCGCACCTACATCAGATGCCGCTGAACACCCGTAGGGGTGTAGATAGGTCGGACAGACAGCCTGACAGCCGTTCTGTTCCGTCCGGCCGGTTTCTTTACATGGGGTAGTCTTCATGACGTTATCCTACCTTAGCTACTCGTCCCAAGGGTCGTAGTTAGTGAGGTCCCCACCGTCCGGCTGTTCGCTTTCTTCTATCTGTTGTTGTAGGAGGAGTAAGGCTTCTGGCGACAGTATCCCCTTGTCGTACGGGGCACTCTCTAGGCCGTCCAGTTTTCTTAGTCCTAGTCGCCCCCCTTCCAACACTCTAGCCTCACGTTTCGGTAACGGACTAAACGTCATATCTATCGGTCTGTTCAACCAACGTCCGTACATATCAGAACGTTTATACACATATTGTCCTGGTTTACCGCTACGAGTGATACTAGTCTTTATTCCACGGAATAGGCTAAGATTCTGTATTCTGATGCCAGGTTCCCCTTGTTCATAAGCGGTTATAATCTTCGCCCAATTGTCCCACACAGCAGCACGACCTAAACCACGGGCTCTAATTCGTTTGACGTCCCCCTTAGTGGGTTCTAGTGGGAAGTAGATACCCGGGCGCGCGAGAAATAAGCCCTTATCGAGTATCTTTTCTTCCCAGCCGCCAAGTGGTTTATTGACGAGCCATTGGATACCATTCTTACACCCCTCCGGGTGTTTCCCAGGGCCACGGAACAATTCGGGGTTTTCATTCACATCTTTAGAGTCTGGCTCGGGACAAGGGAGCCAATTGGTACCAGTATTAATGGGTTCAGGAAGTGTTATCTGTTCTAAGGTTGCAATACCATCAGTTGCAACCATAAGCATGTTGTCGAGGTTATGGTGTGCAGCCATTGCATCTAGGACTTGTGCGCGACAGCCGCTAGTGATGAGTCCTGCCCACATCCACGATTGGAATGCTCCTGGTTCACCACCAATAGTTTGAGCAGTCTTACCGTAAACGGAATTGACGCCAAGTTTGACGACAATGCCCGGACCTTCTTTCCCGATTGAGATTCGAACAGTATAATACTTGGGAATGTCTTTGAAGGGTTGGCAGTCGCAATCACAGTGATAAAGCCATGCTTCTTGAAAACACACATTAGGGAACAGTCGTTCACCAGCAAGATATTCTTCACGCCATACCCACCCACCGCCACTACTTTCAGGAAAGGCAATGCTGCCGTTCTTTAGTCGGAAGGGGAACGGAGCCCACGGTTGTTTAATTGCGGGTTCTTCAAGTGTATAGTGAACAATGGCTGTTCGTGCACGTTCAATAGCTTTACGGTCAGTAGTGTGTTCCCAATGACCGTGAATGAGACAAGGTAAGAATGCTAACTGGTATGGGTAAGCTGACGAGATATCTTTGCTATAAACTTTACTAGCTACCGCTCCAATGCGCCCATTCTCAAAGCGGCCTCCGAAGAATGCACAACGTTGAGTATATTCCACAGAATCTGGTGTCGGGTTTTCTTCTCTTGCTCGTTTGACGTGTTCTTTCACGTTCATTACGAGCATCATTGCTTCGGCACTTGAGCCAGCACCAAAGTAATTCTTGAGTGGAATTTCTGCTTTGATGTGAGCTTCAGTTAGCTTTCGTGAGAGTGTTGCCATATAACGACACTCTTCAAAGCAATAATTCCTAATTTCTTCAGTCGTCAGTTGGTCAAAGTTGGAACGCTTATCTTTCATCTCTCGCATTTGGTCAAGGATGACTTTGCGTTCCTCTTTTGACACATGGTCTGGAACCTTCCAATCTTCAAGAGCTGCGGTAAATTTTCCTTGAAAGAACTTCCATATATCGTGGATAATGGTAGCTGGCCCCCATTCATAAGCGGTCATTGGACCGCCTGTCATAGGGTCAACAACAACAGTTTTTCCTTTTAGTTTTTTGACAGCAAAGCGACCGTTCATCCAATTGAGGCAGTACTTTGGATTATGAATGGGCCAATAAACAGGCGCTAAAACCTTCTGGGTATGACCCTGGGAACGTATGGCTCGTCGTAATTCTGGGCGAACGAGCTTATATAATGTAAAGTCGTCTATATCCTCAAGAATCTTCGTCAGGTCGTAGCCGAAGGAGTAGGCAAAGACCTTGGTATTCTCTTTGGTAGGTAGTGAAAGAATGAAGTCTAAACACTGTCTAGTGTTCAATCCTTTTGGATTTTCGATGATGTATTTACGGCCGAATTCATCGGCCGCGCAGAGCATTGTATAACGATGTTTTCCAGGCCAAGGTCCAAAGTGGTCTGTTGTGCCTTCCCCGTCGATACCAAGATAGGTTGTAGATAGAGCGCTTTTTGGTTTACGGGGGGTATATGTTTGATGGGCTTTACGAGGGGCCCCACATTGTGCACACCCCTTCGAGTGTTTTCTAGGGTCACAGCAACGGTCATCTTGACTTTTGAAACTGTGTTGTATTTTCATTTTATCGTAATCTAAATGGTGTATATGTTGTTGGGTAACAGATGTATTCAGTATCCACCCATCGTCCAGATGTAACCTTGTAACATGTTAGGTGGTAGAATATGAGGAATTGATTAGTGAGTCCCCATTGTGGAAGCCAGAATTGACGTTTCATGTTTATGGTTTCCAAGTTCCATTGTCCCAAAATTGGACTTTACCACCATAGTCACGAGCTATGCTTCTAAGTTCTTGTTTCCACAACCACGCCCACAGTTTAGTTCTGTGGAGGGTAGAACCATATCCAAGAGATCGAAAACATAACGATAATATGCATAGTATGAGGCCTAATAGTTGTGATTGTATACTGGGTTTCATGCAACACCCTCACGTTCAAAGTATTCCCCAATGTTTGATAGGTCGAGATATTCCTCTCCGTGCATTGTGCGCCCTGTTATGAGCACTTCGATTTGCACATCTGAAGGTACCCGACGGAAGAATGACAGGTCTTCACTCCACCAAAGTCGATTCTCTAGTTGCTCTCGGAAGATTGCTAACTTTTGGATGCCATCGTCATCATTCCAAAGTTCACCATCATTATCAGCTGCAATCTTTATCATGGCAAGTTTGGTCATGGCAACGAGCCCGAACCCTCCGCCAATTCCTCGTACGACTTGTCCACCGTTTGGAAGTCTTCGAGGGTTATTCAGTTGACATGAGTGTTTATCGACACTTAGTCGTAAAGGTTCATCTGATGACCCTTGCCGCAAGAGGTAGGGCGCAATACAGATGCCGTTGGAGCTCCGAACGGCCTCGATTAGAGCCTGACAAGTCTCTAAGGTGCATTCGATATCGTCATCAACTGCTACCCATACGTCACATTCTGTGGCAGCTAATGCGTCGTGAAATGCGCGTGACCGAGTTTTGGCAATGCAAGTTGCCCCGGTATCGATACGAAGTTGTATAGGTTCAATTTGCCTGAGACGCCATATTGTCCGTACGGCTGGCAAACTTTCGCTGTCCGGACATTCAATTTGAAGATTGATAGTACGCATTGCGCGAGCGATGCCGAGCTGTCTTCCGAGTGCATAGAATTGTGAACTAACGAAGAGCATGGGTATCTCCTTTGTATTATTCCGCGGAATACAAGATTTTACGAACCTGGCGCTTTTCGTTCATCAATAACACTTCTAGCGCCTTCATGTTCTGGTAACGGTATTTCCGTGAGGTATACACATTGTAGGTTAGTACGGCCTCTCATGAACGTATTGCTCAAAAGGCTGCGTTTAGCAGCCTTCTCATCTTCAGCGTAGACGATAACCTCATGTTGAACGAGCATCATGTATCTTTTCACGTTCTTTTCCCCTTCGTGTCATACTTATTGCACAATTACCTGCCCAATGTAAAACGATATCACGAGAACTGTCATACTCGTGTTCAAGCACTGGCATACCGCAATTAGCGCATTTTACATTGTGATATCGCTGTAGTAATGCTTCTCGAACACTAGGTTTTAGTTCTGTGGATAAAACTAATGTGTACGAATGAACGCGTTTGATATCAAGTATGCCAAGGGTTACAACATTGTTTAGCGGTTTCATGCTAACTCCGGACTGAAGTATAGTGTATAGAGTTCCCGAATTGAATAATCGTTATCTTCCATTTCATTCAACGTTTCCACCATTTGGTCAACGTCTTCGAGATCTGAAGCATGGTAATAGAAGTTATTGAGCACGAATGCGCCATGACCTTTACCATACAAGCGGTCGAAGCGGGGAGTAATGATATCTGGCGGGTTTAGCTTCAATTCGATAGCTTCTTCTAATTCAACTTTCCCAAGTTGTAGTACTAGCCACGCCTTGTAAGCAGCTTTTCCAACTTTCGGGTAAATTTCTGAACGGTCAGCGATACCACCAAGAATGTGTACCTTCAACCCTTTGGGTATAAGCCCTTCAATTGGTATTGAAGGTGGTGGAGCTATATAACCAAGGTCTGGCCGTTCAATAGCTTTAGCACGCCGTGTTTTCCACCCTCTTTTTGAGGCCTCAGAACGTTTCTTGTGTGTAGATACACGTGTTAGCTTTGATTTTGCCGTCTTTGGTATTCCACGGAATACCTCTTTAGCAGCTGCTTTTCTACGTCTAGTACGCTCCTGGGTCGCTTTAAACACAGAAACTCGCTTACCGGTACGCTTATCAATAGCATAGCGTCGGTCAAGCGAGTCTTTTCGAATAGTATATCGCGGGGCAGCCTGTTTTTTCTTAGGCTTCCTAGGTTCTGTCCACGAGGGTTTTGGCTTGTTTACCCCCTTGACAGAACGCGATTTTTTTGCTATTCTAGCCATAATTCATAAGGCGTATTGGGTGACCCTCAGTCCTTTCCCAAGGCGTCAGACGGCCCCAAGTGCTTCAACACATGGGGCCGTCGTCTTTTGACGCTTTACTCCTTTAGCTCAATGACTGGCTTGTCACTGACCCTGGCTTTGACCTCCCACATGTCACCATTTTTCACAGTAACCTTGTTACCGGTCCAATGAAGCAGGACAAAATGACCCTTCTTAGTTTTGAGCGCATTGATTGCGCCTGAACCAGAGATGCCAATACGGTTTCCAACCTGAACTGGCTGTTTGAATTCCTTGTTCTTCTCGTCACGCCCTGTGTATTGTGTACCAGGAACAACAGCAGTAGCTTCAAAAGCAAACCAGAATCGTTCCTTTCCACGGTTGTCAGTCCATGGAATAACATCATGAAGAATTCCCGCAAACGTTGCAGTCATTGGGAATATCTCGCCAGTCTTCTTATTGAGTCGTGGGACCATTAGGAAGCCTTCAGGTCGTACGAAGTCTGGAGTTAGGGCAACTAATTTGACCCCTTGGAGAATCAGACTTGAGTCGAATTCGAAGTCATCTCCGTCCCAATCGTCTCCGTCAGCCTCGTGGTCGAGATTCGGGTCCGGTATGTTATCGTCATCAGGTAACACAACTTCGCCATTTTCGTCAACATGTATAGTTGCATCGCCAGTCTTCTTCTTTGACATGGTATCTCTTCTTTCTTTCACGGTTCATTCCGCGGAATACGCGATGAAGAGATAATCCTCCTCATTCACGAATTACAATCATACCATAATAATTATAGTGTGTCAATACCCTAAACTGTAACAAGGATACATAATGAAACGTACCGAAATGCAGCTCAAAACACGGTCCAAAATTATAGAAACTAAAGAAGGTTATGCTTTGACCTTCGGTTTTCGTTTGGGGCCAATCGCCATTTTCGTTATTGCAAACTTACCTGAAGAACGTGGAAAAAACCCAGAAGGTCCGCTCGTTTACATCAAAATGGACTTACGAGTAGGTGAAGATTGGCAAGATTCCACGGAATTATCAAGTAGGCGAGGATGACTACAACTAATATGCTTGAGTGGTGCGCGACATTCTGTGCATGTATTATTATGTTGACTTTCACAGGTTGGTTTATCTGGTTTGCCTGTAAAGGACCGCGTAAATGAATTGCATACATTGTAACAAGCCGTTGGTAGACGGTAAGTATCGATGTGCGAATCCAAAGTGTCGCATGTGGAACGTTGCAGCTAGTGTTAGTATGGAAGATAGTACCGTTCTATTGAGTGACGCTAAACTCTTGAAGGTTGAACGAATTCATACTGGAATTGTTGACCATTGTTTTGGCGGAGGTGTAGCCAGAACTTCGGTTGCACTTCTTGGCGGTGACCCTGGAGCAGGAAAGACAACATTGTGTTTGCAGCTCTCAGATATCTTTGCCGGTATCTTCAAGAGGGAAGTTCTTTATATCGCAAATGAACAACATGCCCCCGAATTGAAAGAGACTGCAGAAAGGTTAGAACTCAAAAATAATAACTTGATTCGTATTGTCAAAGCAATGGGCGGTGTGACTCATGATATTGGCACGTTGTTACTCCATTATGCACCTTGTTTGACAATTCTCGATTCAGTAACGAAATGGACAGGAGAAGATCTAAATGAAGCGGTAGTTATCTGCTTACGGCTCAAAGATTATTCAATCCGTCTCAACGCTCCAACCATAGTCATAAACCAAGTTACTAAGAGTGGTGACCATTCTGGACTCAATAAAATGCAACACGGTGTGGATTCCACAATGTTGTTTGAAACATTAGGCGAGAATCCAGAGGACCCACGTCGGTTACATGTACGAAAGAACCGTCAAGGCCCTGCCCCAGTTTCTCAGTACTACGAAATGACAGGATTGGGGTTGTTTGAGATTGACGAAGATGTAGCAATGGGCCGTCTAAGTGGCCCTGCAAAGCCAGAACCACCTATACTTGAAGATGGTGAAGAAGACTAGGAATAGCTTATTATTCCACAGAATAACCCTTGACTTTACAATACAAATGTGCTATACTCATGGGGCATGAGTGGAATAGTACCTTGGGAACGTGGGCGAAATGTGTACACACAATACCCCACTGTAGCACTAGCACCATATCAATCAAATAGCACCCCTTCGGGCGTTTCCCAGGGTCACAACCTCCCTACTGCTCCGACTGCACCAGGTTCTCTTCGGGATTGGTGGCGGGAATTGCGTGGAGAGGTTCAGCCCGAACTTCCTGGCCCCGTTCAGTCTGCCGTTGTGGGCTTACGGCATAATGCAGAGAGTGCAGCTATTGGCGCATTACTCGCAATTATCGATTCAGACCTTGGTGGTTTGGATTTAGGTGGTCGCATCCCCCTTGATTGGGCTGGAGCGGCCATTTTTTATGCATTGAGCATTCAGGGGTCATCTAAGCCAGATAGTCTATCAACGGATTATCGTGCTATGGGCCAGGCTTGTACGAGTGTTGCAATGTATCGCACGGTTCATAATTGGCGTGAATCAAAAAAGGGTATTCCACGGAATACTCCACAAATGACTGGTGACCCAGTTCTTGCAGCTGGCGCCTCTAAAAAATGGTCCACCCCTTCGGGTGCTCCCCAAGGTCCAAAGGACCAGTTCTGACAGTTCTGAAGGAGAAAACACAATGCCATCAATGACAGAATACTACGGCCGAATGAAGTCTGGCCTTGGTTCAATTGACCCCAAAGACATGGCTCAATTGAGTGAGGACTGGATGATTGCAACCGCCACTGGCGCAGCCATTGGTTTGATGTCAGGAGCTCTTGGTGGCTTGGACAAGAAGGTTGCAGGAATGAATGTTCCACTCGATGGTCTGTTGGCTATGGGCCTTGGGGTGTTCGGACTTCAAGCGGGTGGAGACACCGGCAAAATCATGAAGATTGCCAGTATTGCTGCAGGCGGCTCAGCTGCCGTACGAACATTCGAAAAGTTCTTCAAGGCCGGATTCAAGGTGAAGGGCGAATTCGAAGACCTCGGTTCAACAGGTTTTTCTGGTTATCGTATGCATGGCCAATTGCCTGGTTATCAACAAGTTGGCCCAGGAGTCGGTTTTGGCATAGGCGCTCAAGACAGACTCGTTGAAGCGTCAAGATATCTTTGAGTCGCAACGTTACGAAGTAGTCGGAGGGCCATGTGGCATTGGTCATTCAGACTCGTTAGCTGTCTGTTTGGATGGCATCGACGTACTCATGATAAAGACGGATGGCCGCGCTGTGCATTCTGTTGCACTGCATTACCTATTTGGTCGTCCGTAAAGACTATTCCGTGGAATAACTCCATGGGCTAGATAGGTCAGATAGAAAGGTGGAAAGTAAATGACAACTTCTCAAGAATTGCTCATGCGTGAACCAGCAATGGCCATGCTCATGGGTGCACTTCCTCAAGGGGACCACTTTGGGTTTGGTGGAGCAGTCCAAGAACCGCAATATGGGTTCGGGGACGATTATGGCTATGGCGAAGACTATGGCTATGGCGAAGACTATGGCTATGGTGAAGACTATGGCTATGGTTTTGGTCTAGCATCGGCTTTTGATCCGTCAATGAACATCGGTTTGCCTGGTATGGGCTACGGTTATGGGTTCGGAGCTCCGCCCGCTGGACCAGCAGCACCGCCAGCGGCATTAGTGCGCCGTCCAATGGCACGCCCTCGTGGACCAGGACCACGACCGATGGCAATTCATCCGGCACATCCGGCGCACCCGGCACAGGTTGCAAAGCGCTTCGCTATGCAGAATCCGGCAAGTACAGTGTCACGTTCGTTGTTACTTGACCCGAACCGTGATTCGACGGTGAAAGTGGAACGTTATAGTTTCTCTTTCTCCCCCACACAGAACCTAGTACTCGGTACGGCAAGCAATATCCCAACGTTCACTCAACAGCCCTCGACGTCAATCAAGGGCCAACGCGTCGTGATGAACGCGCCAGTTCCCGGTTTCCTTCTCATCTCATCGCTGCAGATTGCGAACGTTAACGTGCTAGTTGGTGGTACCGAAGATGCCTTCACGTATAGTGCTGGCGCCCAAGGTGTCATGCTCGACTTGCCACGTCTCGACCCGCAGAACCGTGCAACGTCAGCAGGTGCATACACTGGCGTGCTACCCACTGGTTACACGCAAGGGAATAGTTTCCAATTCATCATTACTCTTCAAGGTCCGGCGACGCTTGCTGGTGGTTACGGCCAGTAATTAGCTTGGTTGACACATAGGTGTCATGATTGAAGGGTGAGTCATGAACATTGCGTTTGCGCTTCCGCCACTCCTCGTGGACCCAGGTTCAAAAGAGGGGCAATTAGCGCGGAACTGTATTCGTAAGTGTGCATTGGAAGTTGGTCGTGCGAAGATGCGCCCAGACGGCGTAGTATTTGGTATTGACGACGCGTTCCACCCGCGTGCGTCGAAAACAGCCAATGCTATCGCTTTACGGGCGCTTCTTGATTGTCTTATTGAGTTAGATAGTATCTGTTTAGAATCTGACCCAACATTACCACCCTTGTATGAAGCGGGGGTGGTTTATCGTTTGATGCCTACTGCAGCTCCATGGGACACAACTCCGACAATGTTTCGCCGCAGGTTCAGCGACTGTAAGAGTTTAGTTGCCGCTAGAATCGCCGAACTACGTCGTGCCGGCAAGAATGCCATGCCAGTGTTCCGGAACATTACTGATGGTTGGGGTACCATGTTCCACATTCTAATTCTCCATGGAAATGGTCAATGGGAGTGTCCGAGTAGACTTCTTGGAATGCTTGGCCCACAAGAGTTACCCAGGGCACCATATTCCATAGAATAGTTTTTGGTGTAAAGCGGCTCCATTGAAGCATAGCTTCTTTCCAAACAGCAACGAACAGCGTTCCGCTTTACACCGAATTACTTAGGAGTATTCAACAACGTTAGTCAAGGAAAGGTGAGTAAGTCATGGCAATCAACAATATTCTTCTCTATAATGCAGCACTCAGTGGTTATATTTCAGGGCAGCTTGCAGGCTCCTACCAAATTGATCCGACACAAGCCGACTATGCGGGCAATGTTAGCCAAGCTGTCATATTTGCAACGGCAATGGACGCTGCAATTGCTCCTGACATAGCGGCTACACCTCAGCCAGCAACTACGGGTCCTATCTCCACAACTAGTACGAATGGCATAGCTATTCCACCAACCACTGCCGCAATTACTGAAGCGATAATTGTGAAACCACAGCTCCTTCAAGCGCTCTGCTTTGGTTTTTCTTTCCAAAGATATCAACAGACCACTCCAGCAGTACCGGCTGCCAATTTCACAGTAGCCATTGCAGCTATAAAGGCTATATACTTCCAAACGTTACTTTCAGCTTCTTACAGCGCAACTTAGTATCATGGCACCATTTCTCTGGGCTCTAGGCGGCGCTCTAGGTGGAGTATTAGCAATGCACTTAGTGCGCCGCCAAAGTCAGACTCACCCCTCTGACGTGTTAGCTACGCCCCCCGTATCACCACAAGCTGCCCAGATAACTCCTGCTCGGGTGGCAATTCATGGGGAATTGATGTCTAATTGCATTGACCCCCAAAAACTGGTACGAGGGGCCGCGCTTTTTGGTCATGAAGGGTTACCACAGCATGCACAAGCTCTTTTACAGAAGGCTCAAATGCTTCATGAAATGATGCATGGAGCACAATCTATTGTTGAGCGGTGCCGTGCTGGCGACCAACATGCAATGGCGTTGGCAAAGGGCATTGGCGAACAAGCGCGTACTGGTAACAAGCGTTCACAAGTCTCAGCGTTCTTCATCGAAGAATATACGAAAGCGCATCCTCAACAAGCTAGTTTGGCTGCTCCTAAAGCAGCATAACTCAATACCAAATACCATTAGGAGATACTATGTTATTTTACAAGGCCGCTTTCTTAGTTCTAATTACTAATTGTACCTATAATACGAATATTGAACAAGGTGATAACATGAACCTAACAGCCTCGCAGATTACAATACTTACGACCTCACGTAATGCACTTGGTTCGTTCGAAGGTCAATTATTGAACAATGTTCAACAAGATGACTTGGAACCTGGTGAGTATACTATTCAGTTTCAGATTGTTGAACCGGTTGTAGATGGTTCAGGTTCTGCTACCTACGCGTACGTTTTCTGGAAGGTTGATGGCCAACAAATTCAACGCATTATAAGCGTATTTTCTGGGTCAGCAATTAGCGGTGTTGCTAACTCTGTCCATGTCCAGTTACTTGACCAATCTGATAGGGCAAATCACCATTTTACGGGGCTTGTTGGACCTACCAATGGTTCGCCAATCGTTACTACAGCACAGCCTCAAACACTTGCGCGAGATGAAATTATATATTTTACCTCTCAACCTGATTTAGGATACCAAATACTTGCACCAACTATAAATGTAAATGGGTTCCAATTACTAACACCGTTTACCGGTCCTACAGGGGCTACTACAGCTTACGGTGTTACCAGTTACAAGGTTGCTGTAGCTCTTTCAAAAGGAACACGAGCGGCAACAATGCAACCGCCCGTTCTGTTGACGCAAGAAAGCGTAGATGTTCTCTCAGGCGCACAGACGAATATACCTTTCCCACCCGACGCAGGTATCATTTCTGTTTTAGCTACAGTAATTGTTAATGGTGCCAATATTCAATCTGAATCGGTCAACGGGACAATAATGTTTTTTGATGCCAACGGAAACCTTCTTGCTGCTTTTATACCATCGTCTTTCCCAATGTGGTATCCAGTACCACCTGGTTCTGAACAAGTGGTGTTTTCTAACTTTAGTGCCACTCAAACATTGACTTTTTCAATCCAATGGGGCATTGAAGGATAGTATTCCACAGAATACCTAGTTGAGTAAAAAGCCATGGTTGCCACACAATCTGTCGAAGTCATTGAGTTCCCTTGTGAAGAGTGGTTCGCTACACGAACCCCCCAAGGTGAAATGATAGGGGTCAATCCCCTTCCGGGTACTTGGACATTGATAAGCGGTGAGGACCGACGAAAGTTCGCCGAACGCGGACTTGACGTGAAAGCGTTCTTCGCTTGTCCACGGTGCAAGCAAATCGGATTCATTCCAGAAGGGTTCGGACGCTGCGGAACAGCTGAAGGGGTGAATCCTCAACCAAAACTTGGCGACATCAAACTTCCCGAATTACATTGTCGTAAGTGTGGATTCGGGTGCCGCATTATCCTGAAGAATTGGGATAAAAGACGGCTGTATTGTGCGTGTTACGAGACAATTGAAGGTGGTAATATCCAAGCACATAAAGATTACCTACATGCCGAAGACGAAGTGGAAGCTACCACTTTCTTTTGGGCTCAACATGGTCCTGGAGTAACACCTGTAGTAAGAAACTTCATTGGCATCGCTCCTGTTATCGGTTTCTTCTTGGAAAACCCCAAGAATGATAATCTCTTGATTGTGTGACGATATCGCGAAATGTATACCTATGATTGACCCATTGACTCTTATTCTAGTTGGTGTAGGGGTCGTAACCTTTCGAGAGATGAATCGAAAGGATTATGGCGTTCTTACTCCTTCACGGGATGAACGTTACCGCAATGTGATGGAACATTGCCACCAACCAGACATGCTTCTTCAAGAAGCACGGCTTTTCAATGAGTATGGGTTGAAAGCTCAAGCTGGAATGCTCAAACGGCGTGCAGAATGGAGGGGGAGACCTGGTGAATTGAAAACTGCTCATGAGGAGGTCTACCAAAAGGCTATCAACAGCAAAAACATACCGGCTATCTTAGAAGTGGCTCAAGCATTCGAGGGGTGGACGGCCACCAAAAAAGCCGAATATTTACGCGACCATGTTCGCATTCTGCAAGAGGAATCGATACAAGAAGCAGCTCAAAAAGCCGCTGAAGCCGCCTTAGCAGCTGAAAAACCTGCTAAAAAGGGTAACGGTGCAAGTGATGTTGCGACACCGTTCACTGAGATAATCGATACATCAGCAATTTCAATGGAAGATGATACATGACACAACCAACACAGCCAACACAACCAGCGAATGAAACTGATAGCCTTTCAATGGCTCAACTCAAGGTACTTCTTCGGTCATCCAACAATGAAGCCTTGGAAGGATTCTTACACGGCTACTCTGTCGGCTTTGCAGCACACCAGTTCATTAATATCATGGTCGGGCCTAATCAGCGGATAGAATTCCTCATTGCGATAGCCAAAACCTATCCCGAAGATTGGAAACAGGCTGTCGAGATTCTCGGTCGTTGAACATTCCACGGAATAATCATGAACACACAACATGAGACAATCTTTCAAAAAGCTATGACTTCTGTGAAGCCTGAAGCTATCATTGAGGTTGCTCAGGCTTTTGAAGCACTAATGGTTCATGATAAGGCCCAATATCTTTACCAACATGCATCTGCTTTACAACACTTTGGTTTTGGAGCAATGGCACGTGGCACTCGCATTGAAGGCACCAACGGTGCAGTCATCCCACCCGGTCGTTACTGGATTGACGTGGTAAACGATGAAAAGCGTAAAGCATGGGTCAATTGGACCATGGATAAACCTGAAGTTACCATCGAAAAAACTGAATGGTCCACAGATGCTGATGCCCAACATGTAATTTCAACGGTTATCTTTACAATACCGTCAACAGCAACGAATTATGGCTTGGCTGGCGTATTCTTCCCAACTAATGTCTTAGGTTTTCCCACTATCGCTGGTGCAACAATACAAGGTAAGGCTGATACTGTAAAAAGACCTGCGCCAATGACCAGTCTTGAAGCTCTCGCTGAGACTCCCACCCTTTTAGGCCAGGGAATACAAAGTGGAGTGCAATATACAGCCGAAACCATTGGCACAGCCATAAAAGGAATTGGACAAGGATTAGGTATCCCAACTAGTACACTTGCAATGATGGGAATAGGTCTAATTGTCAGTTTAGTATTACTCAATCGTCTCATGATACCAAGAATACCTATCTAGATATTCGGACCCTGGGAAACACCCGAAGGGGTGTATAGAATAATCCTCCAATGGCTAGTAAGAAACGTCAAACAGTAGATACTTGGGTTGAATCGGTCACTCTAGAGGTGATTGATGGCAAAGGCTGTTCAGCTATTGCCTTGTTGCATCTCAAAGGTGTAGGCGGAGCAACTGAAGAAGTAACAACGAAACCCATTGAGGGAACGGTTAGTCATACCGACCTCGCTAACTTCTTGATTGGCCGGGCCGAAGGGTTCAGTCAGGACTTAGCCGGCCTCCAAACATTCAAGCTTATTGCGTTTTACGGAAGTAACGAACCGCATAACCCATTCCATTTCACAACGTCAGACGGTACTGTCATGTCTCGCTCTGAGACTATGATGTCTGCTCATGAGCCAACACCAACAGGTCTTCTTGGCCAGTTGATGAAGCATGTTGAAAATCTTGTGAGTAAGAATGACCAATTAGTGGACGCAAATATGACCATGGCTAATGGCGTCATAGGCATGTGTTTTGGTCCACAAGGTTTCGTTCAAGCTGCTGTTCGAGCCCAACTTGAAGCCGTTGAAATTGTCAAAGATGTAATGCTTGACATGTCCAAACAGCGCAAAGAACTCGTCATTGAAGAGCACAAGGCAGCTCAAGACTTGCAAACCCGCAAAGCCGTCATTGACGCCATTCCACAACTTGTCAACCGATTCACTGGACATGAAGTGTTTGATGAGAAAACCAATCGAGCAAAAGTTTTTGAAACACTTGCTCTGAAATTTACTCCTCAGGACCTAGAAATGCTTGTGGCATTGGGTAAGTTGAGTAAAGAAGAAGCACTCATCCTTTCCGCTCAATTCGCGGCAATAGTCGAAGAAAAACGAAAAGAAGTTGAAGCCTTCAAAACGGTTCCAACTGAAGAAGCGCCTAGTAGGGCTCTCGCCACTGTGCGACCTAGGGAAGTACCCGAAGGGGTGAAAGGAAATGGAGGATTATGAATCCACTGATTATTGCGGCGGGAGCCGCGGGACTAGGCTATTTAGCCTACAAAAAGTTCTTTCCAAGTAAGAACGATTATCAAACAATGCAAAGTGTTGGGCCAGGAGGTATACCAATCATGGTTGCAACCCCTGTTTCCAATGCAGTAACGGTTGCCCAAGCCACAGGGACCCCCCAAAGTCCGCTAACGGTAGGTCAATATGTTCCAGTTCCAACGACTATTCCAGGGCAAGGTGTTTTTTATGCACCACCCGGAACTATGACACTTGCATCTGGCGGAGGGGTCTTTCAGCCAGCACCAATTCTTGTTACTCCAGCAGGTTCAGCAAGTATTGCTGTTGGTTCAGTAAAGGACGTTCAACACGCTCTAAACACACTAGGTTACTCCAAACCGCCACTAACTGAAGATGGCAAACTTGGACCTCTAACCACAACTTGTATCAAGGCGTTTCAGAATAAGAATAAACTCGTGGTAGATGGTAATGCCGGTCCTGCAACGAAAGCCGCTCTATCTGCTGCACTAACAAATATGGCTGGTGGGGCAAGTGTTACTGGTGCAATGGTCCAAAATGGCCGCCCTGAAACAGGGGTTGTGACAACTGCAACAGGTGTCCCTGTCAACACCACTGCTGCTTTGACAATGGTTGTCAAGGATGTTCAACACATCCTAAACATCCTTGGTGCTTCGCCAAAGCTTGATGAAGATGGCAAACTTGGGCCAAGAAGCGTAGCAGCTATCAAAAGCTTCCAAACATCTCACGGTCTTACGCCAGATGGCGTTGCAGGACCAAAAACGAAGAGTGCACTCTATCTAGCTTCTGTCCAAGCGACACACTAATGGCCACAAGACGTAAAGCCATTCGGAAAAGAAAAAAAGTCCGTCGAAGTATAGGTATACCAAAAAGTATTCGTCATATAACTCTTCAACAACTATGGGATAATGGTGCCTTGTCACCACAAGAACTAAAAAACCTAGTTGTTTCTTTACACAACAATCGTGGTATAACCATCTAAAGACTATTCCGCGGAATACCGCAGTATCACACCCCTGGAGAAGACCAATGGCATCAAAGAAACGGCGTAAGAAGGCTTCAAAAAAGGTTGGAAAGAAAGTAACCCGCCGCCGTAAAAAAGCCTCTGTCACCCACGCTCCAAAGGTGGAATTAACACTTCTCCACAAGATAGACAAAAAGGTCAGTCGTATTGACCGCACGGTCAATGCAGAAAAATGGGCGAAACATAGGGCCAGAAAAGCCAAGCGGAAGTCTGACCTTGACACCGCATGGGCAGAACGTGAAGAAAGTGGTTACGAATAACCTACTACGGTAACTACGAGCCACGTTGGCCACGTTGGCCAGCATGGCAATGCATCAAAGGTAACAAGAAACAAGTTCGTTGCGATTGCAGCGCTTGTGAAGTGACTCGGAGAATACCAATGAACACAGATACCAAGAATACCAAAACAGAACACACTTCGTCCAGCCCGGTCGAAGACGATCCTATTCCTCAAGATAGTAAAGCTAGAAAAGCTTGGCTTGATGAAGCATGGGCAGAACGTGAACGAAACGGTTTGGAATAACACCAATTTAGGTGTTCAGTAGTATTAGGAGAAAAAAGACAATGGCTACTCGTCGCAAGAAGACTACTCGTCGCAAGAAGACTACTCACAAGGGCACGTCCACTGTGAAGACACAGCTTGCACACGTCATCAAGAGCCTACAGACCATCAAGAAGCACGTCTGACAATGGCCAAGAAACGCTCCAAACGTGGAAAACGGTGGATTCAAAAGGCCCTCCGTAAACACAAGAAGGGGGCGTTGCATCGTCAACTTGGTATTCCTGAAGGAGAAGTTATCCCGCTCCTTCTCCTTCGGGATGCCGCTAAAGAACCAGGTTTACTTGGTCAACGAGCTAGATTCGCAATCAATGTTAGAGGCATTAGGAAGCATAGGAGAACGTAATGGCAAAACGTGGACGTAAGAAGGGAAGTAAACCCCACGCTAAATGGCATCTTAGTGGCAAAAAAGCGTCACTCGCACGAAAACGGGGGCATAAACCCGTGGCATTACTCAAGCTTTACCATGCACGGATGGAAAAGAACCTAGGTAAACTCGAAAACGTCATTCAACGACGTGAGGCTGCAGGCGAGTAAAACGTATTCCACGGAATATCTGACCACCCAAAGGAACGACATGTACCCTTACAACAATGAACATTCTTTCGACCAATTTGGTCGGTATCTAGACACAGAGGGGTGGTCGATTATTGGAGTGGAACCTATTGCCCTATTTCAGGGTGAAGAATACGCTCAAATCGTCGTATTCGGTTGGTTTGGTTCCAAACTTGTAAAAGGTGTATCACACTTCGCATCAAACGCTGTGAAAACAGCGGGACGCGCAATTGGAACTGTGTCCCATGGTATTCAAGATGTAGGTGGGCTCGTTGGTAAAGGTCTTGGAAAGATTCCTATCGTTGGGGGTCCACTTCATACCGTGTTTGACGCAGGTTTTCATTTAGCAATGGCACCTACAAATCTAGCAATAGCCGTTGTCATTGAAGGGAGACGCATCGACAAGGCGGTTCTAGACAACATCAAACAGCAACTTCACGACTTCAAACAAGTTGCCCCTTACGCCCAAATGGTCATTAGTGTTATCCCTGGCATTGGTCAAGGGGTAAGTGCTTGCTTATCTGCTGGACTTGCTTTAGCTGAGGGCCAATCTATCACCGACGTTCTCAAAGCAGGACTTATTGGAGCAATGCCCGGAGGTCCACTTATCAAAGCTGCAGTAACAATGGGTGTTGAAACCATTCAACATGTGGCTAGAGGGGATAAATTCACCCTTCAAACCCTCGGTCAAACTGCGGGAGGCGTTGCTAGTAGCGCCCTTGGACTCCCATTAGCAGCAAAAAATGCTTTAGTAATAGGGGTGGGAATCATTGGTAACGTCGCTAAAGGTAACCCCCTTGATAAAGTGGTCACCGATGGGGCTATACAAGCATTACCACTTTCCGACCAAGTAAAAAAAGCAATGACAGAAGCATCAACACTGAGCCTTGACATTGCTCATGGTAAAAAAATTGATGCTGCATTCACTGCCCGTATCAATACCGTAGCATCAATGTTACCATCAACGAATCCTCTGTCTGATAGTATCAGAACAGGATTGGCTACAACACGAAAAGTTGCAGGTAAAAATGAGCAGATTATGCTTGCTGCTCTACAATCAGGCCTTGGGGACACATTGGTCAGCATGGGTGCCCAACCGTTAGCCCATGACGCCCAAAAAGCAATCAAGTCGGGCGTTGCCGTCGGTTCAGGAGTAGTTTACCAAGCTAATCGTACTATTGCCATTGGTAAAGTTACTGGCAAACTCATTGAGAGTGGCGTACAACTTTCAAAGACTTCCCCCGTATTTGCAGAGGCTCGCAAACTTGCCGCAACGAAAGGTGCAACACAAGGTTTTGACCACGCTACCGGTCTTTTACAACAGAAGATTGGCATTTTCGACTTAGCTACTGTTCGCAATAAGATGAATCCTACCCAAAAAATAGGGTTCGACATGGCTACATCACTTCGCATTGGCGTTGTTGCTAACCCAAAACCGCCAACTGTTTCCCCCGCCGCTCAAGCTGGTCACGCTATTACCCTTGGTATGCAATCCTATGTACCAGAACGAAAAGCCGTTCTGATGCAAACAATTCAATCGAACCCTAGCGCAACAGTGGGAGCTACTGTTGCGGTAAAAGAAGTAGTGGCCAATCGCGAATCTTTCATTGCTCGACTACTTAGGGCCTTAGGAATTAGGAAGTAATAATGGCTAAAAAGAAAAAAACTCGTGGTAAAACACGACGGCGACACATTTCAGTCAAATTGCCAAGTCTAAACGCTCTAATGATACAACCTGTAAAAAACCTTACTGCAGGAGTTAGGCGGTATGAAAAAGCGCTCTTTATGAAAAAAGAAAGAGCGGTCATGGATAAAAGACCAATTTTAGACACTCAGTTTGACTAACCGTAAATATTCTGACCCTGACCCTGGGAAACACCACCCCTACGGGTACCGACCAGGCTGGCCGAAGGGGTGCGCGGAATACAACACATCAAAGAAAGAAACAAGACCATGTATAGAAATTATGGCTGCGGTTACGGAACAGACCCACTTCCACCAGCGGCAATATCTGCCAGCCCTATACCATCGATTTTACCCCTTTCGACTCACCCATCAAACATTACCTCCCCCGCAATACCAGGCATTCCACCCGGTCCAGCCCCGTCCATCCCAGGTGTACATCATGGAATGCAATACGGGATGGTATGTGTTCCCGTGGCGTTCTTTCCGTTCGACGACTTCTAACAACGGGAAAGAGCACTGACATGCGCCATCACTACGACATAACGGGGTACGGATATGACCCGGATGCTGAACAGCCAACGGGGTGGAATGAACCTGGCACACCGGGCTACTTTTTGGACGTTCAGGAGGTAATACAACCTGAACGTGAAACAGTGACCTTCGCGGGATTCACTCCAGCACAACTAGCTTCCACTGGCATCATTAGTTACGTCATTGTCCGTGCCCTTGGCGCAAGTGTTCCAGGTGCCATCGTCATGGGCATTGGTAACGTATTATGGGAAGCGGGAAGTCTCGGCGTTCCAGCAGGTTGGAAGCGATACGCGCTTGGATTGTTCAGAAAACCTGAGTAATGTCATAACTTATGACTCTAGTTAGACTGTTACTACAACCCTGAAGGGTACCCCTACCATGTTCGGAGAAGGCATTTCACTACTTGACCTAACCTCATTGCTCAAAGCCATTCGTGACAAGAACCTTGTTCTACAAGTCAAGGTTCTTGACGGACAATGGGAAGACATTTCTAAAGATGTAGTCAGCAAAATGGTCAAAATGATTACATCAGGTAGTATCACACAGTCCAACGACATCAAACTACGACTCTTTGCTAATTAGTACTCTAACCCATCCACATTCCACGGAATAAACCATGCCCTACGTTCCTATCAACACATCTGCATTCGTAGCATCCTACGCTGGAGCCATAGCTGGTATGGCCGTGTCTGGATGGATTATCGACCCAACTTCAGCTGACTATTCAGACGTCACAATTATTGCGGGAGCATTCGCACAAGCCTTCGACATAGCATGGGACGATGCTACTCAGCTCAACGACCTAGAGCTAGCATGTATGACCTCAGTGGTTCAAACAGACTTCAACGGTCGTGGACCTGGACCGTTCACTAGCCCAGCGTTCAGAGACCCTACTAATTGGAACGTTGCGGCAAGAGCTTGTGTAGCCCTCATTCTCGAATGTGACATCTTCTTCGCTAGCCAAGGTATCACCCCGCCGACTCCTGGAACAGCTGCAGATATCCATGTCAACCGCGTATTGTTCGTGGATACCGCCGGAGTAGCACTCGGTGCAAACGGTACGCTAAACCATCCATTCTTGACCATCAATGCGGCTATAACCGCTGCCGCGGCACTTACCATCACTTCGATTGTTATCAAGATTGCACCTGGTACATACGCTGAAGAAGTACACGTGCCGCCCAGTACTCTGACTACCATTTCATTTGACGGGTGGACTTCTGCTGGACCAGAAGTACCGAATGATGACTTACCAATACTATCCGGAGGAATGGTAATTTGGCCGATAGCCGCACCACCTGACTCACCAGACATCTTTCTATCAAATTTGCTTTTCACCAGCACTATTGCAGGGACGGCATCAACCGACTTGCAAATTCATCTCCACAATGTACGAGCACTTGGTTCCATCGAAGGGGCAATACTATACCTCTATGCAACGCAATCGAACATTGGAGGAATTGTGGGTGGGTCTGACGACACCTTCCTTTTCCTCGATGGCTACACCTGGGGGCAAATTGTCTATAATTCGACGGTTTTAGCGCCAGCAGCTAAACAATTCTTCGACCATGGATGCGACGTCGCGCCATCAAGTCTCAACGTTACAGGGTTGGCAATCGGGGCTAGTCAAGAGGTCGCGTTTCCACACCCGGCAACATTAAACAATGAATTTGCCATTATCACCAAAACTGGCGTACCAGCGGATGACTATTACTTGACTTTCACGCACACCGAAACCGCTTCGGTGCATGCAATGATAACGAACCTCTCACGCACCCCAGGTGACTTCGCAGACACTGTTGCAACATTGGTGTTCCACGGTACAATGCCAACATTCACACCGCCCTGAAAGTAAGACATAGCTACAGGGCACTTGTATTTACCCACAATTGTGTTATAATATAGGAATACCAATGGCTGGAGAAATTGTCAAATTCCCTGTGCAAGGGTTGCCTAACCAGACAATTGGGGGTATAAGCTCTCAAAAATGGATTGGTAACATCATTACCGTTGAACTTTCAACGGGTCGCCGCGTACAGGGAAAAATCCTTGCCCTCAACGAAAAATGGATAGATACTGATAACGGTGGATTCAGAGTCGAAGACATTGTGTTTGCTAAATGGGTAAGTGAAGAAGAAGCCCAAATTATCCGCGGTGGACCCCTTGGGTCTTACAACCCATACACATTACCACGACGTTAGGAGATATTCCATGGAATGTTTACTTTGCTCAATATGGAATCAGATGAGCTACTCCAAGAGGCCAACGACGCCCGTAAGTGCGCCGGAAGCTGAAGGGGTACTTATTGTGGGATACTGGATAACCAGCCGTCAAACAACAGTTCCTCGTATCTGTGAACGGCACATGAGTATCCTTGCAAGACTCGACCTCCAAGAGAATCAGCGCGCTGAAGCAGAAAGAGTGACACGAGAAACGGCAAAGCTGTCAGAACCCTACCAACGTCAAATTGCAGACTTTCAAAGGCGGCGAGAATTAGTCTATGTAGCTCCACAACAGCCACAACAAGACGAACCAATCGTCTCATTTGGAATGCCTGCGCCCACAATGCCCGTTCCAATTGCTACAGATGGCCAATTCAAACTTGGACCAGGGCCACTAACCAACGAAAACAACATAACCCCACATCCAGGATTAATTCCTGCCGCCCCTCCACAACCTCTTCACGCTCAACCTGGTACCATTGAAGGTGCCCTAGAAGCAGCACGTATGCCACCAATCGAAGGGGGAAAAGTTATGTACAAGTGCCAACTATGTGGAGAAGAAGTAATCACTGGGGACGTTCATGCTTGCTAGATAATCAGGAGTAAGATAAGCGTTACTATTATACTTAGACCCTGATTGGCTACCTTACCAGTCAGGGTTTTCGTAGTTAGAGGATAACGGCACATCCTGCTTATTCCACGGAATACAACGCATCAAAATAGTTGAAGAACTAAAGTTCATTGATTCAAAACATTGTCTAATATGTGGATGGATTCCTCTAACACCAAATGTCAACCGAACTTAAACTAACTGATGCCTTCATCAAAGGTTGTATCAATTCAGGAATGCGCGAAACCCACTGTGAACAATGTGGGTGTTACCTATTGACTCGTAACACTTTGAACCTATGCCCACCTTGCCGAGAAAATACCAGATGTCAAATAACCGAACAATCCGATTCCACGTTGTAACTGTTACCAAGAAATCTTCCGCCGAGGTGTCAACTATTCATTATACCTACGGGGAAGGGGAGGAAAGGAAAAGCTCCCGAACTGAAGGAGCTGAATGGGAAGAGATTGAATTCACTGTCGAGACAGAAGAGAAACCTGTCATACAAATTGCAAACGTTGTAGGCAATGCCCTTCTTGTAGGACAACCTAAACTCATTGTGAACAACCCCGACCTCTTTGGAATATACAAGATAGGGGATATCATTGAATTCATACCAATACGCGTCAAAGAAGAAAAACCGGAAACAGACCTTGTAGCACTTGCTAACTCGCTAACGAAGAATAACTAACCCCTCAGGGAACCTTCATCTCGCTCCGAACTGCACGGAGGTCCTTGGAAAGGTGACCCTGGGAAATACTTGAAGAAGTAGAATCAGTAAAGAAAAGAGATATCAATGGCTACCCGAAAGAAACGTAAGAAAAGAACGCTAAAGACCCATGGTCACGGTTTGGGAAAGAACGTACTAGGCATGTATTACTACAAGATTAGTATGCCTAGCAAAGCTATATCTGGAGCTACTCCGTTCATGTATCGTGACCAGGCTGAAGCTAAGATTGACAATCTAGCTAAAGAACTAGGGGGAAAAGTAACTCGGTTCGAACGGGGGTAAGAATCAATGAAAAGTATAGCCCTGGAAAACACTCGAATGGACTGTGTGCTCTGTGGCGAACGTTCTACACACGTCCAAACTACGTCTAATGACGAAAAAACAGTCATAATCCTTGATGCCGGCTGGTGTTTCGAGCTAATAGTCGTTATGCAAAGCTTGCAATTGACTGTACGTTGCCCTAAGTGTTCACTAAGAACAATACTACATCCAGCAAACTACACTGTTGGACCCAGACTTCCTAAATCAATGGAGCCGACGTGAAAACACAGAAAATATGCACTTGCAATCCTGGGTCTAGTGGACTTCACATGCCATGGTGCCCACAATTTTGGAAGTTCATTCGGATGCTACGGAGGGGTGATAGGTAGTTCCAATGAAATATGCTACCTTTGCCCCTGTCAACCTTCTCATGGCTATTAGTTTCGTAGCCATAGGACTTATGTTCGTCAACAAGATGCGTAGCAGCAAAGGGTAGAAATTCTCCAATGAGCCAAGCAGCCTTTATCAGAAGTCTTCTAGGACATACAGCAGTAGTTGGATTCGGCGGTCCACCACCAAACATCCAAGTAGTTCCAATACCAATTGGATATCGTCGGGCAACAGCCAAAGAAATTACCAAACCAGTACTCAAGTTTGCTCAAACGGCACTGAAACATGCTACACCTGTTGGCAAAAAACAGACTGCAACAATAACTAATCCCGACA
>Ga0210377_10000802_pt1 | contig 29796 bp, 30 predicted proteins | sample PLM4_65_b1redo_FD_155480 | JGI IMG/M metagenome (GOLD analysis project Ga0210377, IMG submission 155480) | Groundwater sediment microbial communities from an aquifer in East River, Colorado, USA - PLM4_65_b1 redo | ecosystem: Environmental > Terrestrial > Soil > Riparian zone | place: USA: East...
GAGTCGAGCGAAAAGATTTATGTCCCATCTCAAGCCCTCCGCCACTCACCGCTCCCGGTACCGGTTCGTCACCGGCATCCGCCGGTCCTTGCCGAGGGCGCGGGGGGTGAGCTTGATGCCGATGGGGGATTGGCGGCGCTTGTACTCGCTGCGGTCGACCATCCGCGCCACGGCGGTCACGGTGCGCCGCGGAAAACCCTGGGCGATAACCGCGTCGAGATCCTTGTCCTCCTCGACGTACGCCTTGAGGATCGGATCAAGGACGTCATACGGCGGCAGCGTGTCCTGATCGGTTTGATCGGCTTTCAGCTCGGCCGTGGGCGCGCGGTCGATGATCCGCTGCGGGATCACCTCGCCGGCTCGGTTGCGGTCACGGGCAAGCGTGTAGACCATGGTCTTGTACACGTCCTTGATCACGGCGAAGCCACCCGCCATGTCGCCGTAAAGCGTCGCGTAGCCCACGCTCATCTCGCTCTTGTTGCCCGTGGTGAGCACCAGCCATCCGAACTTGTTCGAGAGCGCCATGAGCAGGTTGCCGCGGATTCGCGCTTGGATGTTCTCCTCCGTGGTATCCGGCCGACGGCCCGCGAACGTGGCGGCCAGGGTCTTCTCATAGCCAGCCATTAACTCGGGGATGGGCAGCGTGATGAGGCGGATCCCCAGGTTGCGCGTCAGCCGCTCGACATCTTCCCGGCTTTGGGTCGCGCTGTACGGCGACGGCATGAAGACGCCCGCCACGCGCGACGCGCCCAGCGCGTCGGCGGCGATCACCGCCGTGAGCGCCGAATCGATGCCGCCGCTCAACCCGATCAAAACGGTCTCGAACCCGTTTTTCCGCACATAGTCGCGCACGCCGGTGGTCAGCGCCCGATACACCTCCTCGTCGGGCGCGAGCAGCGGAGCGATGGGTCGGGGCGTCAGCGGCCGTCGCGGCTTCGGCTTGGTCCGCGGCATCTCGAACCGCTGGATCTCCCCGTCCCGCTCCAGCAGCGCCAACTTCTTCTTGCGCCGCCGGGTGTCGTGGAGCCGGGACTGAAAGACCGCATCGACATCCAGGTCGACCACCAGCAGCTCTTCGACGAATTGCCCGCCCCGCGCGAGCAGAACCCCGTGCTGGTCGACGACCACGCTGTGGCCGTCGAATACCAGTTCGTCCTGCGCGCCCACCATGTTGACCGCCGCGACCATCACGAGGTTGTCGGCCGCGCGCGTCGCGTACATCCGCTCGCGAAACGCACCCTTGCCCTGGTAGTACGGCGAGGCGTTGATGTTCACGATCACCTCGGCCTCGCCCGCCAGCGCCTGGAGCTGCGTCGGCCCCTCGGGGTACCAGATGTCCTCGCAGATGTTAACGCCGACCGTGACGCCGGCCACCTGAAAAACGGCGCAGCGCTGCCCCGCCTGAAAGTACCGGTCCTCGTCGAACACGCCGTAGTTCGGGAGGTACATCTTGTGGTACATCCCCACGCGGCGGCCGTCAGCGAGCACCGCGGCGGCGTTGAAAATGTCGCCGTTGCGATCCACCACGCCGACGATCGCCGCCAGGCCGCGGGTCGCAGGCGCAATCGCGTCCAGCGCCTGCAGGTTGTCGCGGATGAACTGGGGTTTGAGCAGCAGGTCTTCCGGGGGATACCCGGGCAGCGCCATCTCGGGGAACGCCACCAGGTCGGCCCCGGCGCGGCGGGCCTCGCCGATCAGGCGGCGGATCGTCGCCGCGTTGCGGTCGAGGTCCCCGACGGTGCTGTTCATCTGGGCCAGGGCGAGTCTCAACCGGCGCATCACGTTCCTCCGCCCTCGACTCTACTCACGTGGGGGATGGCGTGTCAAGATTGAAGCTCCCCCGGCGAGGCGCGCACTCGTCAGGCCCGCCGCGCGCCCCGGTTACGCCGCATGCCGCCTCCGTTGGATTTCCAGCACCCCGAAGACGACCGGGAAGTAGAGGAGGTAGCTCCCCGCCTCGACCAGGGACGGGTGAGACCGGTACCCAAAGATCCCGGCCGCCAACGACCCCACGAAGCTGCGCTCGTTCAGCAACCAAGACGTGTCCCACAGCGGCTCGACGATGCCGGGAACCAGACCGGCGGCGATGAGGTGGCCGAAGCCGGTCGCCAGCATCCCGGCAGCCATGAAGATCAGGATGACGCCGCTCACGCGGAAGAACGGTTTGAGATCGAGGTGCCCGAACCCTTTGAAGAACGCCCACGTCATCAGGACACCCACTCCGACGCCCAGGAACCCGCCGGTCACCGCCAGGCCGACGGACGGGCCCGCCCCGCCTTGCAGGAACAGGCCCCACAGGAACAGCACCGTCTCCACCCCTTCCCGAAACACTCCCACGAAGGCCAAGACGGCCAGGGCCCACAACTGCCGCTTGGCAATCGCCAGCTTGGCCTTGTGCTGAAGCCCCCCCTTTATCTCGCGGGCGTTGTGGTGCATCCAGACGACCATGTGGGTCAGGACGACGGTGGCCAGGCCCAGAATCGCGGCGGCAAAGATTTCCTGCCCCGTGTCCTGGAAGAAGGCGGCCGCGTAGGTCGAGAGGCCGGCGAACGCGGCGGCGGCGGCGACCGCCCACGCCACGCCCCAGAACACCATGCGGAACTGCGACGCCTGGCCGATCTTATCAAGGTAGGTCAGCAGGATCCCCACGATCAGCGCCGCCTCAATCGTTTCCCGCCAGGTGATGACGAATGTGCCCAGCATCAACGTTCCTATTCCGCGATGACCGCGCCGCGCGCCGTTTCAGGATGGAATTCGCCGAAGAACTCGTACCGACCGGGCTTGAGCGGCGGGAGCAGAATCGTCGCCGATTGGCCGGGCCGAATCATCTTTTCACGATTGAGTGACGGGCTTTCAAACTCTTCCGCCGCCGCGTCCTGGTTGGTGACGATCAGCTTGGTCTTGGTGTGCGCCTTGACGCGCACCTCGGCGGGGCTGAAGACGTGATCCTTGATCGTCAGGGTTCGCTCCTCGTCGGCGGCGGCAACCGCCGACGTCCCCAGGACCAGCGCCACCGCGCCGGCGGCACAAAACCCCATCCAACGTGTCATCCTACGCATGCTCCGATCTCCTCGAAGGGCGGGCATCGTCCCGCCGGCACGCCTTGCACAACCCGTACAATTCGAGCTTGTGAAAGGTGATGTGGAACTCGTGGTCGCGCGCCACCTGCTCCTGAAATTTTTCGATCTGGAAATTCTCGAACTCGATGATCCGCCCGCAGTGGGTGCAGATGAGATGATCGTGGTGGGCTTTCCACGCGACGTTATCATAGATGGTCTTGCCCTTCCCGAAGTGACGTTCCTGGGCCAGCTCCCATTGGCAGAGCAATTTGAGCGTCCGATAGACCGTAATGATCCCGATCGAGGGGTCCTTCTTGGCGACCTCGTGGTACAGCTCCTCGACCGTGATGTGGTCCTGGCAGAGGAAGATCTCGGCGATCAGCTCGCGCTGATGGGTGAGTTTGAGCCCGTGCTCGCGCAGCTGGGCGTGGAGCAGCGCCTTGGACTGCGATTTGGCGATCGACGAAGAGAGGGAACGTTTTCTCATTTTGAAATCTAAATTCAATTTCGATCACCACTATAGCCGAACGCCCCACCCCGTGTCAAGACGCGCCCGTCGAAGAGTGCCACGGGCCGACCATGTCGGCCCTGTGCCTTGACTTTCGGCGCGTTTTCCGAAAGAATGGCGGCTCGGTTCGGTGGTGACAATGCGACTGGAGGACACATGGCGTCTGGGCGAGAACGGCAGAAAGAACTTCGACGGCGGCAGAAGCGGCGGCGCGAAGTAGTGCGCGCGAGACGGCAGGCCGCGATGAAATCCAAGGCCCAGACCATGAAGAAGGCGGCGGTCAAGCCGCGGGTGAAGAAAGAAAAGCTGAGCCCGACCGCCACGCCCCCCGCCGCGTCGTAGGCGGGGCGCCCCCTGGTCCGCGGATCGCCTCGTCAGGCCCGCGTGCGCGCGGTGCCGATGACGGCCTCCGCCACCTGCTTCATCGGCCGACGGTTGTTCATGCTCTGTCGCTGCAGCACGCGGAACGCTTCTTCCTCGGTCAGCCGGCGTTCGCGCATCAGGATGCCCTTGGCCCGCTCGACGACCTTGCGCAGCTCCAACGCCTCGCGCATCTGCGCCGTTGTTTCCACGAGCCGCGTATTTTCGATCGCCACGGCCGCCTGATTCGCGATCGCCTCCAGCAACCCGATCTCATCCGGCAAGAAGGCGTGCGGCGCGCTCGTATAGCTGTTGATCACACCGACCGCGCGTCCTTGACACAGCATGGGTACCGAGAGCAGGGAACACAGGCCCTCGTGCCGGGCCAGATCGGGATACACGTAGGACGGATCCACCGTCACGTCGAGCACCGCGATCGGACGGCGCTCCTTCACAACACGGCCGCTGACGCTCTCCCCGATCTTGAGCGCGGGCTTGTTCCGATACGCCTCGGATAGACTCTGCGTGGCCGCGATGTGCAGTTCGCCCTGCGCCTCGTCGGCCAGCATGATCGAACAGATCGCCGAGCCCATCGTCCGCGCCGTGATCGTCACGATCAGATGAAGCATCTCTTCGAGGTAGCGCGTCGACGTGATGGTCGTGCTCACCTGGGAGAGGGTTTCGAGTTGGAGCGTCTTGCGCCGCATGGCCTCGTAGAGACGGGCGTTCTCGATGGCGCTCCCCACCTGGTGCCCGATGGTGGCCAGCAGGGCGATCTCCCCCGCCTCATGCCGGTGGGGATCGCGGTGCTGGACGTTGATGACGCCGATGACCTCGTTCTTGGCGATCACCGGGACCGACACGAACGCGTGATAGCGGTCCTCGGGGAGGCTCTGGAAGAACTTAAATCGCGGGTCCTCGCTCGCGTCGCGGGCGATCGCGACCGGCGTCCGCTCGCGCGCGACCCAGCCGGTGATGCCCTCGCCGAGTTCCAGCCGAATGCGCCCGATCAGGCTCGGATGGGGCTGCTTGGATGCCCGCAAGACCAGCGCCGAGCGGGTGCCGTCGAGCAGGTAGAGAAACGCGGCGTCGCCGCGCGTGACCTCCACCACGAGCTCGATGATCCGTTCGAGCACGGCTTCCTGATCGAGCGTGCCGCTGATCGTCTCGCTGATCCGCCGCAGGACGTCCAGTTCGCGGTCCTTTTGGCGCAACGCGTTGGCCATGGCGGCCTGGGAGGGTCGAGCCCGCGTCATCATCGCGGGCGCATTGTAACAGGGGCGGCCGAAAGTCTCAACACGCGCCGCCACGTACGGCGTCAGGTTTTTTGCGCTTCCAACACCGGAGGGGGAGCAAACAGGATGCGGTGACAGTACGTGCAAGTGAGGATTTTCTCGTTCTTCCGGATGTCCGCAACCAGTTGGGGCTGGAGGGACAATCGGCATCCCAGGCAGGTGCCGTTTTTGAGTGCCGCGACCGCGAGCCCCTTGCCTGTCGTTCGGAGGTATTCGTACGTCTGGCGGTGGCCGGACGCGAGGCGGTCGGCGAGCGCCTTCGACTCGGCCGACAACCGCTTGACCTCGGCCTCCATCGCCTGCTGCTCGGCCTGCAGGCGCGACCGCTCCGCATCGAAGTCCCGGCGCCGGGCCGCGAGGCGGTCCTCGTGCTCACGGACCGCTTTCTGGAGCGCCTCGGCCCGGTCCATCAGTTCGAGCAGCCGCTCCTCGACCGTGCCCTTCTCCTGCTGGGCCAATTCGATCTCGAACAGGTGCGCCTGGTATTCCTTGTTGGTCTTGATGTCGCCGGAGCGCGCGCGGAGCTTGTCAATTCGTTCCTCGCGCTCTTTGAGGTCCTGCTCCTTCGAGCGGCGGTCGCGGTTGAGCGCCTCGAGTTCCCCCTGCGCCTCGGCGAGAGCGGCCTGCGCCTCCTCCACGGGTTTACCCGCCGCCTCGACCACCAGGGGAAACTGCCGCCGCTTCTCGGCCATCGCGTCCAGCCGACCATCGACATCCTGGAGCTGGATCAATATCGCGAGTTGTTCGTTCACACTGATTCCCTAACCCCTCTCGTTCCTCGGCCCAGATAACGGGCCTGCGGGGCGCTCCGCAAGCGAGGATGGGCCCACCAGGACTCGAACCTGGGACCAACCGGTTATGAGCCGGCAGCTCTGACCAACTGAGCTATGGGCCCAAATTGTAGGGGCGTTCAATTGAACCTGCACCGCGCCAAAGGCGCGGGATGTAATCGCTCATTCATTAACAGGTCGCGCAGCAACGCCCCTACCCTTCCACAAAACTTTTCAACCGTCGGCTCCGGCTCGGGTGCCGCAGCTTCCGGAGCGCCTTGGCCTCGATCTGGCGGATCCGCTCACGGGTAACCGCAAAATCCTGCCCCACCTCCTCCAGCGTATGATCGGTAGTTTCGCCGATGCCGAACCGCTTGCGCAACACCTTCTCCTCACGCGGCGTCAGCGTGTTGAGCACGTTGCCGATCTGCCGCTGGAGATCGTAGCGAATCGTCGCTTCGAGGGGCGAGGCCACCCGCTTGTCCTCGATGAAATCCCCGAGGTGGCTGTCCTCCTCCTCGCCGATCGGCGTTTCCAGCGAAATCGGCTCCTTCGCGATCTTCAGGATCTTGCGGACCTTGTCCAGCGAGAGATCCATCTTCTCGCCGATCTCCTCGGGCAGCGGCTCCCGTCCCAATTCCTGCACCAACAACCGGGACGTGCGAATCAGCTTGTTGATCGTCTCGATCATGTGGACGGGAATACGGATCGTGCGGGCCTGATCGGCGATCGCACGCGTGATGGCTTGGCGGATCCACCACGTGGCGTAGGTCGAAAACTTGTAGCCTCGGCGGTATTCGAACTTGTCGACCGCCTTCATGAGGCCGATGTTGCCCTCCTGAATTAGGTCGAGGAACTGCAACCCGCGATTCGTGTACTTCTTGGCAATGCTGACAACGAGCCGAAGATTCGCCTCAACCAGCTCTCCTTTCGCCCGCTTGATCTTATAATCGCCGTGGTCAAGCTGCCGGATCGACTCCTTGAGCTCCTCGGCGGAGACGGCCGCTTCCATCTCGCTCGTGCGGATGATCCGGAGCGCGTTGCGGTAGCTCTTTTCGATCCGGGACAGATCCTCCTCGCCCAGATCCGTCTTCTTCAGGAGCGCCTTGGCGGCGCGGGGGTTGTGCTTCACCCGGCGGAACATCAGGAGCGGCTCCTCCTCGGGGTGCCCCAACTGCCGCCGGATCTGCGCCATCTCTCGTTCGGACCGCGCCACGTCATCGGCGAGGGCCTTCAGCCGCTTGACCACCTCATCAAGCAGGCGGGGTTGGAGGTTCAAGGCCTCCATCTTCACCACCAGGCAATCTTTGGTTTCTTTTACCAGCGCTTTCATCTTGCGGCGCCGCACCTGGTCACTGCCCGCCCGCTTCCACCGGATCGTCGCGCCGCTCAGCTCTTTGTAGAGCGAGCGAATCCCGCCCATCATCTGCAGAAGCTTGGCCTTCAATTCCGAGGTATCGCGATCGTTCCCGGCCTGGTCCGCGAGCTCGTCCTCGAACGCGACGACCAGATCCCCGACCCCGATGGCGTCCTGCTTGAGCAGTTCGCCGCGCGACAGGACCTGCTTCACCGTCATCGGCATGCCGAAGACGATCGAGGTCACCTCGCGCTTGCCCTCCTCGATGCGCTTGGCGATCTCGATCTCGCCCTCCCGGCTCAGCAGGTGGACGCTTCCGATCTCCTTCAAATAGAGGCGGACCGGGTCGTCGGTGCGGCTGAGGATGCCGGGCGTGAGGTCGATCTCCTTCTCCTTCTCGTCCTCCAGGAATTCCTCGCCCACCTCCTCGGCTTCTTCAACCTCCTCCATCTCCTCCTCGGATTCCGCGAGCGGCGGGAAGCGCCCCTCCTCGGCCGAGTCCACGACCTCGATGTCCATCTCGCCGAACATCACCATGAGATTGTCGAGCTGCTCGGACGACAGCACATCCGCGGGCAGCGCGTTGTTCAACTCATCGTACGTGAGAAACCCCTTCTCCTTGCCCAGCGAGATGAGTTGCTTGACCTCGTCGAGCTTATCGTCCTTGGACATCGAATCTCCCACCCATTACCCTCCCACGACCCGCGCGGACACGAGCTTGGCCTCACGCAACCGCTCGATCGTCTGTCTGAGCCGCCCGAGTTCCTGCTGCAGCTCGGGCAGGCGATCCGCCGCCCCGGCCCGGTCGTGCTCGTCGATCGCCTGCCGGATCTCGTGGACGCGCACGTTCAGCAGACGGATCTCCATCTCCGCGACGCAATCCTCCACCTCTTTTTCCGCCTCGTCATCGGACACCGCGAACACGGCCAGCTCGGCGATCGCGCGCGCCGGGGCCTCAAGCCCCTCCGCCGCCTCCCAGAGCCGGGACGCGCAGGACGGATCGGCCTCGTCGGGCCAGTCGGCCGCGGCCGGCGAACACGCCAGTTCGATCACCGACCGCACCACGGGATCGGAGAACGCCTCCGCCCCGAGGACACGGATGCGCCCCAGCCCGAGCCGGCCCTGCACGAGCGCGGCCGCGACGACCAGCTCGGCGCGAGGCCTCGGCAACGAGGAGGCGGGGGGGCGGGCCGCCGGCGGCGCGCGGCGGACGCCCTCCGCGCCCGATCGGTCGCGCTGCCGCTGGCCAGCCAGGGCATCCCGGAGCGACGCGTCGCTCACCTGGAGCCGATCGGCGAGCCACCCGCGGTAGTGATCGCGCTCGATCGCGCTGGCGAGATTGGCGAGTACGGGCAAGGCCCGGGCCACGGCGGCCTTCTTCGCGTCGACGCTCCGATAATCTCCCGGCGGCACCATCTGGTCGAGGACGAACGCGATCAAGGGACGGCTTGCCTCCAGCACGGCTCGGAACGCGTCCGCCCCGTCCTCAACGACTAGGCGGTCGGGATCCTTGCCGCCCGGCAGCGACGCCACATCTACGCGCAGATCGAGCGGCGCGAACAGGTCCACGGTGCGGAGCGCCGCACGAACCCCCGCGGGGTCCGGATCGAACACGAGGACGACGCGCGTGACCAGCCGGCGGATCGCGTCGAGGTGCGCGGGCGTCAACGCGGTGCCGAGGGTCGCGACGACGTTCGTAAGTCCCGCCTGGTGAGTGGCCATGACGTCGAAGTATCCCTCCACCACCACAAGCGTCCCGGTCGACGCCACCGCCGCGCGCGCGCGGTCGAGCCCGAAGAGATGACGCCCCTTGTTGAAGATCGGCGTGTCGGGCGAGTTCAGATATTTCGGGAGCGTCTCGTCGAGGACGCGTCCGCCGAACGCCACCACGTTGCGGTGCACATCGCGGATGGGGCAGATGACGCGGTGGCGGAACCGATCGTACCACCCACCACCGCGCGCCCGAGGAACGATCACCCCCGCTTCCTCCAGTTGCGCGGGCGTCCAGCCCTTCGCGTGCAGGGCGCCTGAGAGGTCGTCCCACGACGAGGCGGCGTAGCCCAGGCCGAACGCCTCCAGGGTCTCCGGCACGAGGCGGCGCTCGTGCAGATAACGGCGCGCAGACTCGCCCTCGCGCCCACTCAGCTTGCGGCAGAAATGGTCGGCCGCGGCCGCCTGGATGTCGTACAACGCCTGACGTCGGCGATCGATCCCGTCCTCCGCGCGATCAGGCAAGGGCACACCCGCCTTCCGGGCGAGGAGTTGGACCGCCTCGGGAAAGCTCATCGACTCCCGCTGCATGACGAAGCGGAACAGATCGCCGCCGGCCCCGCAGCCGAAACAGTGGAAGAGTTGTTTGGACGGGCTGACCGTGAAGGACGGTCGCTTGTCGGCGTGGAAGGGGCACAGGCCAACGGCGTTCTGGCCGGTCCGCTTCAGCGCGACGTACGCCCCCACCAGATCAACCAAATCGATCCGCTCTCGGATCGCGCGGAGCACGTCGTCGGAGAACGCTTTCCCCACCGTGACCTTTCCCTGATGCCCGGACTCGCGCCTACGATCCTTCCAGGTGTCGTTTCACCGCCGCGTTGACGGCACCCCCCTCGGCGCGCCCCGCCACGCGGGGCAGGACGGCCTTCATCACCTTACCCATGTCCGTGGGGCCGGAAGCGCCGACTTTGGCGGCGGCCTCTCGAACCAGCGCCGCGAGCTCGTCGTCGGACAGCGGCGGAGGCAGGAACGACCGCAGGATCGCGACCTCGTGTTCCTCCTTCGCGACCAGGTCGGCGCGCCCGCCCTTCCCAAACTGCTCGATCGCCTCACGGCGCTGCTTGATCCCGGAGAGAATGACCTCCATGACGTCGGCGTCGGTCAAGGGCTTCCCCTTGCCGCGTTCGATCTCGCGATTCTTGAGGGACGCGCGCACCATTCGGATGACCGACAGCTTCTCGGCCTGACCGGTTCGCATCGCGTCCTTCATCTCCTCGACCAACCGCTCCTGAAGCGTCATTATTCCTCGGCCCTCGGGTTCACGACCATCAAAAGGAATGCATTATACGAGAAGCGCTCGCGCAGGGTCAACCGAACCGCGCCCGTCTCACCCCGGTGGCCAGTCCATCGGCCGCCCGCCGAGCAGGTGAAGATGGAGGTGGAGGACCGACTGGCCGCCGTCGGCCCCGGCGTTCACCACCGCCCGGTACCCGGAGCGCTCCACGCCCCGCTCCCTCGCCAGCCGCGCCAGACAGGCGAAGAGCGAGCCGACCAAGCCGGCATCGCCGTCCTGCAGCGCCTGCAACCCCTCGACGTGCCGCTTCGGTACGATCAAGAGATGGACCGGCGCCTTCGGCGCGATGTCCTGAAAGGCCAGCACCTCGTCGTCCTCGTACACCACCGTCGCGGGCAACTCGCGATGGATGATTCGGCAGAACAGACAACTCCGCTCAGTCACCGCTCGTCTCTCCTCCCACCGTCACGCTTTCGAGGACCTCGTCTTCGCCTTGGTGCGACGCGGCGCAGCGCGGGCCCGGCGACGGGTCGCCCGCGGGGGCGTCGTCCGCGGCGGCTGGCCGAACCGCCGCTCCAGTTCGGCAAACACCGCCTCGGGCGGGATTGCGTGATAGCCCAGCGCGACCAAGGTGTGAAACCAGAGGTCGGCCGTCTCCCACACGATCTGCTCCGGCGCGCCGTTCTTGGAGGCGATCACGACCTCGCCGGCCTCCTCCCCGACTTTTTTGAGGATCCGATCGAGCCCGCCCGCGAACAGCGACGCCACGTAGGATCCCTCGCGCGGGTGCGCCTTCCGGTCGCGGATGACCGCGTAGACGCGGTCGAGCACGGCCTGGCCCCCGGCGGCGGGATCGCGGACCCAGTCTAGTGCGACGGCAGATCGTTGCTTCCCGCGGCCGTCCGCCGCGCGGCGGAAAAAGCACGAGCCCTCTCCGGTATGGCACGCCGGTCCTTTCTGCTTGACCTCCACCAGGAGCGTGTCCCCGTCGCAATCCACGCGCAGCGCGACCACCCGTTGGGTGTGGCCGGAGGTTTCACCCTTTTTCCACAAACTCTTCCGCGATCGGCTCCAGAAGTGAGTGAAGCCCGTCGTGATCGTCAGCGCCAGCGACTCGCGGTTCATACACGCGACCATCAGGACGCGGCCCGAGCCCCGCTCCTGGACAACCGCCGGGATCAATCCGGCCCGGTCGAACCGCACCTCCCGCCACCACGCCGTGTCGGCGTCGCTCATGTCTGCACCGGCCTCACCACCACGCCGCGTCCCTCCAAGTACGATTTGACCGCCTTGATCGACAGCCGCCGATCGTGGAAGAGCGAGGCCGCCAGGACCGCGTCGGCGCCGCCGATCGCGAGCGCCTCGTAAAAGTGCTCGAGCGCGCCCGCCCCCCCCGATGCGACCACCGGAACGGGCACGGCCGGCGAGACGGCCTTCAACAGGTCGAGATCGTAGCCGGCCTGCGTGCCGTCGCGGTCCACGCTCGTCAGCAACACCTCGCCCGCCCCCAACCCGACCGCCCGCCTGGCCCACTGCACCGCGTCGAGCCCCGTCGGCCGGCGCCCGCCGTGGGTGAGGACCTCCCACCCGCCCGCGGTCGCGCGCGCGTCGATCGCAATCACGATGCACTGGCTCCCGAATCGCTCGGCCGACTCGCGGATCAGGTCGGGCCGCGCCACCGCCGCGCTGTTCATCGACACCTTGTCGGCGCCGGCGAGCAACAACGCGCGGATGTCGTCCACGGTCCGGATCCCGCCACCCACGGTCAGCGGCATGAACACGCGCTCGGCGGTGCGCCGCACCACGTCGAGGAGGATCGGCCGCTCGTCGGACGAGGCCGTGATGTCCAGAAAGCACAGCTCGTCGGCGCCCTCGGCGTCGTACCACGTCGCCGCGTCCACGGGATCGCCGCTGTCCCGCAGATCGACGAACCGCACGCCCTTCACCACGCGCCCATCTTTGACATCCAGACATGGAATGATCCGCTTGGCGAATGTTGTCGCGCCCGCACCGGTCACCGCACGCCCTCCGCCGCGTCGATCGCCTCGCGCAGGGTCAGCGTCCCCTGGTAGAGCGCCCGCCCGATGATCGCCGCCTCGACGCCGCCGATCCGCGCCACGGCCCGCACGTGGTCCGGGCTCGCGATGCCGCCGGACGCGATGACCGGCGTGGGGGTGGCGCGGGCCACCGCCGTCAACGCCTCCAAGTTCGGCCCCCCCTGCGTCCCGTCGCGCCCGATGTCGGTGTAGAGCAGCGCCGCCGCGCCGGCCTCGGACGCCTCGCGCGCGACGTCGAGCGCCGAGCGATCCGTGGCGTCCAGCCAGCCCCTCACCGCGACCCGGCCCTCCCGCGCGTCGATCGCCACCACGACCTTTCCCGGGAACGCCCCGCAGACCTCCCGCAGAAACTCGCGATCGAGCGCGGCGCGGGTGCCGAGCACCACCCGGGCGGCGCCCGCGTCCAGATACGCCTCGATCGTCTTCCGATCGCGCAACCCGCCCCCCACCTGGACCGGAAGCGCGACCGCCTTCACGATCGCGGCGATCGCCGCCGCGTTCCGGGGCTCGCCCTCGACCGCGCCATCGAGGTCGACAACGTGAAGGCGCCGTGCGCCCTCGGCCGCCCAGCGGACCGCCATGGCGGCCGGATCGTCGCCGTACACCGTCTCCGCGTCGAACCGCCCCTGCACGAGCCGGACGCACCGCCCGCCCCGCACGTCGATCGCCGGGATGATCGTCACAACGCCGCCCCCACCGCAACAGCCGCCGCGAACCGCTCCAGCAGCGCGCGGCCGAGCGCCTGGCTCTTCTCCGGGTGGAACTGGCAGGCGATCACGTTCCGCCTCACCAGCACCGACGCGAACCGCACGCCGTAGGTCGTCTCGGCCGCCACCACCTCCGGGTCGTCGGGCACCACGTAATAGGAGTGGACGAAGTAGAAGTAGCCGTGATCCGGCAGGCCGGCCAGGGCGGGCACGGGTCGACGGATCGCCACCGTGTTCCACCCCATGTGCGGCACCTTCAACCCCGCCATCGCGGGATCGTCGGACGGAAACCGCACCACCCGGCCGGGGATCACGCCCAGACCGGGATGGCGGCCGAACTCCTCGCTCTCGGTCATCAGCAGTTGCATGCCGAGGCAGATGCCGAGAAACGGCGTCCCCGACGCGATCACGTCGCGCACGACCGGCACGAGGCCGAGGCCGCCCAGATGGTCCATCCCGGCGCGGAAGGCCCCGACCCCGGGCAGGACCACGTGGCTCGCGCGGGCAATGCGCCGGGGATCGGCGGTCACCTCGACCGCGTGCCCCAGCCGCTCGAACGCCTTCTGGATGCTACGGAGGTTGACGACCTGGTAGTCGATGATCGTGATCATGGAATTATGGAATCATGGAACAACATGGACGGCTCGAACGAGGTCACCCGTTCGCGGCTCCTACTCCAACCGCCCCTTGCTCGACGGCACGCCCGCCACGCGCGGATCCAGCCGTGTTGCCTGTTCGAGCGCGCGCCCGAACGCCTTGAAGCCGGCTTCGAGCATGTGGTGCGCGTTCTTGCCGTAGGGCACCTCCAGGTGGACCGTCAGGCCCGCGTGCACCGCGACCGCCTCGAAGAAGTGCTCGACCAGGTCGGTGTCGAACGTTTGAATCTTGCGCGCGGTCAGCGGGACGCGGTAGACGAGGTACGGGCGTCCCGACAGGTCGATCGTCGCGCGCGCGAGCGTTTCATCCATCGGCACGGCGGCGGCGCCGAACCGGCGGATGCCGCTCTTGTCGCCCAGCGCACGCTTGAGCGCCTGTCCCAGGACGATCCCCAGATCCTCGACGGTGTGGTGGCAATCGACGTCGAGATCGCCCGACGCGCGGACGGTCAGGTCCAGCAGGCCGTGCTTGCCCATCACGGTCAGCATGTGATCGAGGAAGGGCATCGACGTGGCGACGCGCGTCGTGCCGGTCCCGTCCAAGTCCAGCGACACCGTGATCGCGGTCTCGGCGGTCTTGCGCTCCACGACGGCGCGGCGAGGCGCCGCCCCGCTCCGGGGGCCGGGCTTGCGGCTCGCGCCCATTTAGTCCTCGGGCCGCATGCGGATGTCGACCGCCTCGGCGTGGGCGCCCAGCCCCTCCGCCCGCGCGATCTGCACCACCTTGTCGGAGAAGCGTCGCAGGGCGTCCTGGGAGAACGCGATCAGACCGCTCTTCTTGGTGAAGTCGTCGACCGACAACGGGGAAAAGAAACGCGCGGTGCCACCGGTGGGGAGGACGTGGTTGGGGCCGGCCACATAGTCTCCCAGCGCCTGGGGCGTGTGGTGGCCCAGGAAGATCGACCCCGCGTTCTTGACGTGCTTGAGCACCTTGTACGGCCGCTCGATGGCCAGCTCCAGGTGCTCGGGCGCCACGTCGTTGGCGAATGCGATCGCGTCCAGGATCTCCGTGACCACCACCGCGACGCCCCGGTGCTTGAGCGACGCCTCGGCGATCTTCCGCCGCGCCAGCTTGGCGACCTGGAGCACGATCTCCTTCTGGACCTTCTTCAGAAACCCGTCGCTCGGAGCCACCAGGATCGTCCACGCGTCCTCGTCGTGCTCCGCCTGCGATAGGATGTCGGCGGCGATGTGGGAGGGGGTGGCGGTTTCGTCGGCGATGATGAGGATCTCGCTCGGCCCCGCAATCATGTCGATGTCGACCGTTCCGTAGACCAGCCGTTTCGCGGTCGCGACGAACGCGTTGCCCGGCCCGACGATCTTGTCGACGCGCCGGATCGTCTTGGTCCCGTATGCCATCGCGCCGATCGCCTGGACCCCGCCGATCCGGTAGACCTCGTGGATGCCGACCAAGTCCGCCGCCACCAGGACGTACGGGTTCATCTCGCCCTTCGGGGCGGGCGTGCACATGACCACGCGCTCCACGCCCGCGACCTTGGCCGGAATCCCGTTCATCAGGACCGAGGACGGATAGGCGGCCTTCCCGCCCGGCACATACAGCCCGGCCGAGGCCAGCGGCCGGAGGTGCTGCCCCAGCGTGACCCCGCCCTCCTCGTAGCTCCACGAGTGCGAGGACTGCTTGGAGTGAAACGCGTAGATGCGGTCCGCCGCGAACCGCAGCGCGTCCACCACCTTGGGATCGGTCTTCGCGAGCGCCGCGGCCCGCTCCTCGACCGTCACCAGAAACCGCTTGGGTGAGAGCGTCGCTTTATCGAACTGTTTGGTGTAGCGCGACACCGCCGCGTCGCCGCGGGCCCGCACGTCGTCCAGGATCGCCCGCACCTTCTGTTCGACCCTCCGATCGTCCGGCTCCCCCCGGTGCAGGAGCTTCTCCAGATCCCGCCGGCCCGCGCTCGACCGCAGCTTGATGACCTTCATCAACATGTCCGTTCCTTTCCGGTTACCCACCCGCTCGCTCGCTTAGGTCTGCGGCGGCTGATAGAGCGCCGCGACCCGCTCCACGATCTCGTTGACCCGCCGGTATTTCACTTTCAGGCTCGCCCGGTTCACGATCAGCCGCGCCGTCGATTGGACGATTTCCTCGACGATGGTCAACTGATTTTCCTCCAACGTTTTCCCCGTGGACACGAGATCCACAATACTCTCCGCCAACCCGATCCGAGGCGCCAGTTCCACCGCCCCCGAGAGCTTGACCAGCTCGAACGGCAGGCCCCGCTGGGTGAAGTAGCGCTCGGCGATGTGAGGATACTTGGTCGCCACCCGCCGCTTCGCGGGGCGCAATCCGATGTGGGATCCCGTCGTCCGCACCGGCTCGGCCCAGACCACGCGGCACGGACCGTACCCCAGGTCAATGGGCTCGTAGACCTCCTTCGGGTGCTCCAGCAGCACGTCCTTGCCCGCCACGCCCAGGTCGGCCGCCCCGTATTCGACGTAGGTGGGCACGTCGACCGCCCGGACCACCATGACCGTCACGCCGTCCACGTCGGTGTCGAACAGCAGCTTGCGGGTCTCGCGCGTGAGCCCCCGAGCCTGGATGCCGATCCGCGCAAATAGCTCCACCGTGGGTTCGAGCAGCCGCCCCTTCGGGAACGCGATGACCACCGACGAACGCGCGGCGCGCGACGCCGCGGCGCGCCGATTCCCCGGCCGGGTCACGCGGCGTCACGGCGGCGGTGGATCGCCGCCCCGACGCGCGACAATTTGTCCTCCATGCGCTCGTACCCCCGGTCCAGGTGATACACCCGCAGCACGTGCGTCTCCCCCTCGGCGGCCAGCCCCGCGACCACCAGGCAGGCGCTCGCGCGCAGATCGGAGGCCATTACCGGCGCGCCGCTCAGGTGCGGCACGCCCCGCACCACCGCGTGATTGCCGTTCACCCGGATGTTCGCGCCCATCCGGCGCAATTCGGCCACGTGGGTCAACCGACTTTCGAACACCGATTCGGTGATGACGCTCGCGCCCTCCGCAATCGACAGCAACGCCATCATTTGCGCCTGCATGTCGGTGGGAAACCCGGGGTGCGGCGCCGTCTCGAAATCCACCGCGCGCAGGGGACCGGTCCGCCGAAGGCGGATGCCCTCGGCGTCGACCGCGATGTCGGCGCCGGCCTCCCGCAACTTCGACAGGACCGCCTCCAGGTGCCCGCCCACCCCGCCGCGCAGGAAGACGTCGCCGCCCGTCACCGCCGCGGCCGCCAGGTAGGTGCCGGTCTCGATCCGGTCCGGCATCACCCGGTAGGCGGCCCCCGCGAGCGCGGGCACGCCCTCGATCGTGATCACGTCGGTTCCGGCCCCGCTGATCCTGGCGCCGCGCGCGATGAGCGCGTTGGCGAGATCGACGATCTCGGGCTCCCGCGCCGCGTGTTCGATGGTCGTCACGCCGTCCGCGAGCGTCGCCGCCATCAGCAAATTCTCCGTGCCGGTTACGGTGGGAAGGTCGAGCGCGATGCGCGCCCCGTGGAGCCTCCCCGCCTTGACGCGGATGTAGCCGTGCTCGATGGCCACCTGCGCGCCCATCCGCTCCAGGCCGTTCAGGTGCAGGTTGACGGGCCGCGCCCCGATCGCGCAGCCGCCGGGCAACGACACCGTCGCCTCCCCGCACCGGGCCACCAGCGGCCCCAGTACCAGGATCGACGCCCGCATCGTCTTCACCATCTCGTACGGCGCGTCCGTCGCGCCGAGCGACGGCGCGGCCGCGCCCACGACCCCGTTTCCCTCCTCGCGAACCGTGGCGCCCAGGTGCCGGAGCAATTTGAGGATCGTCGCCACGTCCTGCAATCGGGGCACGTTGGAGATCACGCACTCGTCCCGGCTGAGCAGCGTCGAGGCCAGGAGCGGCAGGGCCGCGTTTTTCGCGCCGCTGATCAGCACCTCCCCCGCAAGCCGTCGCCCGCCCTGAATGACGATGCGATCCATCAGCGGCGGCTCCCATCCGCGCGTTGAACGGCATCGATAAGCGGCCGCGGCGCGGCCAGCGTCATCACCCGCGGAATCCGCTGGAAGTCAGGGTCGATCCGCGCGACGTCGAACCCCGCACCCCGCGCCAGCACCCCGACCGCGTCGGCCTGTCCGTAGCCGAGTTCCACGATGATTCCCGCGCCCTCCGCCAGGACGCTCCCGGCCTCCGCGACGATCCGCCGGTAGAAATGGAGACCGTCGACACCCCCGCGCAGCGCCGACTCCGGTTCGTGGCGAACTTCGATCTGCAACGTCGGCAGGTGCTCGTCGGCCACGTAGGGCGGGTTCGACACGACGAGGTCGACCCGCAGTCCCCCGCGCGCCAGGGGCTCGAACAGGTCCCCGCAGAGGAACGTCACGCGATCGGCCAGGCCCAGTCGTCGGGCGTTGCGCCCGGCCACCGCCAGCGCGGCCGCAGAGCAGTCGGTCGCGTACACCGCGACGTCCGGTCGAACCCGCGCGAGCGCGAGCGCGAGGCAGCCGCTGCCCGTCCCGATGTCGGCCACCACCGCCGGCGGGCCGGCGGGCCGGCGATCGGCCAGCACCCGGAGGGCGGCATCGACCACCCCTTCCGTCTCGGGACGGGGAATCAAGACGTCGGGCGTCACCTCCAATTCCAGCCCGCGGAACGTCTCGGTCCCCGTCAGGTATTGCAGGGGAACGCCGTCGGCGCGCCGCGCGACCAGCGAGCGCAGCCGCGCGGTCTCGTCCACCGTCAGCGGCGCGTCGGGTTCGAGGTAGCACGCGTGCCTCGGCTGAGAGAGGACGTGGGCCAGCAAGTCCTCGGCTTCCGCGCGGGGAGCCGCGACGCCGGCGCGGTCCAGACGGCGCGCGCCCCAGAGCGCGCCCTGCATCCTCGTGCGCGGCGCCGGCGTCATGTCCGCTGAAGCTGATCGGCCTGCGTCCAGGCTTGGAGCGCATTAATCAGCTCGTCGAGATCGCCCTGCAGCACCCGATCCAGCTTGTGCAGGGTCAGGCCGATCCGATGATCGGTCACCCGGTTCTGGGGAAAGTTGTACGTGCGGATCTTTTCGCTGCGCTCGCCGGTCCCGACCTGGGCCTTGCGGTCCTTGGCGATCTCCGCCTCCCGGCGCGCCCGCTCCGCCTCGACCAGCCGCGACCGCAGGATGCGGAGCGCCTTGACCCGATTCTTCAACTGCGATCGCTCGTCCTGACAACTGACGACCGTTCCCGTGGGCACGTGCGTGATGCGGACCGCCGAATACGTCGTGTTGACGCTCTGCCCCCCGGGCCCGGAGGCGCAAAAGGTGTCGATGCGAAGATCCTTGGAATCGATGTCGTACTCCACCTCGTCCGCCTCGGGGATCACCGCCACGGTCACGGTCGAGGTGTGGATCCGCCCGCCCGCCTCCGTCATCGGCACCCGCTGCACCCGGTGAACGCCGCTTTCAAACTTGAGGCGGCTGAACGCCCCCTGGCCTTCGATCAGGACGATGGCCTCCTTCATCCCCCCGATCCCCGTCTCGCTGGACGACACCAGTTCGACCCGCCATCGCCGCTGCTCCGCGTACTTGCCGTACATCCGAAACAACTCGGCCGCGAACAGGGCCGCCTCGCCCCCGCCCGTTCCCGCGCGAATCTCGACGACGATGTTCTTGTCGTCGCGCGGGTCCCTGGGAATCAGCGCCGCCCGCAGCCGCTGTTCGATCTCGCCCCGCCGCCCCTCCAGCACGCGGACCTCGTCGTCCGCCATCGCGCGAAGCCCGGGATCGGCCTGCGGATCGGCCGCCAGGCGCTCCGCGTGCTCGCTCTCCTCCAGGAGCGCCTGATACGCGGCGTACTGCCCGACGACGTCGGCGATGGCCGCCCGTTCCCTGGCGAGGCGCTGCCGCGCCTGGGGATCCGCGACCACCGCCGGGTCGCCAAGCTGGCGCTCCAGTTCCGCACAGCGCTCCGCCAGCGCGTCGAGCTTGGAGATCAACGGGTTTGATTTGTCGGTCACGGACGGCATGGCGTACGGCCGATCACGATCGGTCCATCCTCCGCAGACGGGCGCGGCGGGTCATGCGCCCGGGGCGTGGATTCGTCATTTCGTGGCGTACTTCTTCCGGAATCGCTCCACGCGTCCCTCGGTGTCCACGATCTTCTGCGTCCCGGTAAAGAACGGGTGGCAGGCCGCGCAGATTTCCACGCGAATATCTTTCACCGTGGATCGGGTCCTCAGCACGCTGCCGCACGCGCACGAGATCGTGGCCTCTTGATACGTCGGATGGATGTCAGTCTTCACCGGCTCCCCTTTCTGATCTCGTTGAAAAATCAAGCATAAACTGATTACTCACCGTTGCGGAACGCTGCATTATACTGCGCCGACAAGCCTTTTACAAGCAGAATGTGGCCCGGCCACGATTGGCCCCTGCTCCGGCGCCCCCTCCAGACGCGCAGGGGCCGGCTTGCGGCATCCTCGCGCGGTGTGATAGGCTGCGGCCACCGCTATGGCACGTCTTCTCGTTGCGCTCATCCTGTGGGCGGTCACGGTGGGCTGCACCCGGGGCGAGCCCACCGTGTTCGCGGTCGCGGTCCATCCCGCCAATCCCCACATCGTGTACGTCTCTGCCAGCCACGGCGTCCTCAAAACGCGGGACGGGGGTTCGACCTGGTCGCCGGTCAGCGAGGGGCTGGAGCACTCCCAGGTCCTGGCGTTCGCGATCGACCCCACGGCACCGTCGACGGTCTACGCCGGCACGTTCGCGAACGCGATCTACAAGAGCGCGGACGGGGGCCAACGTTGGCGGCCCGCCAACGTTGGGATGAAAGAGCACGTCTCGGTGGTCAATGCCTTTGCGACCTATCCACCCGATCCTCAGAACATCTATGCCGCGACCACCGTCGGGGTCTATCGAAGCGACGACGGCGGCGGGTCCTGGCGGGAAACGGTTCAGGGCATGGAAAGCGTGTACACCGTGGCGATCGCGTTCGACCCACGCTCACCGGACACGATGTACGCCGGAACCAGCGGGGGCATGTACAAAAGCCGCGACCGCGGGGCGCACTGGGACAAGATCAACCGGGGATTGATTGCCGGGGATGTCGGAACCGCCATGGCGTTGGGCGTCAACGCGATCGCGATCGATCCGCGAGAGCCCGACCACCTGACAATCGCCACCGGCAAGGGCATGTTCCAGAGTCGCAACGGCGGCGCAACGTGGGAGCACCGGCACACCGGACCCCAGACCCCGTTTATGACCGCGTTGCAACGCGATCCGGGAGATCGCATGACGCTCTATGCCGGCGGCGACAACGGCGTCTTTCTCAGCCGGGACGGAGGCGAGACGTGGACAGCGGTGGCCGCCGTCCCGAACCCGCGGGTGGTCCGCGCGCTGGCCGTCGACCCGTCCAACCCGGGCGTGGTCTACGCCGGAACGCAGAATGGCCTGTTCAAAAGCGCCGACGGCGGGACCACGTGGTTTCGGATCGCAGGGCTCAAATAGGCCGCCGGCTGGGCGCGCTCGCCCTGGCCCTGCTGGCGGCGTCTCCCGTTCACGCCGCGGTCGAGCGGCCCCACGCGCTGGCCTTCAAGCTCGGCTACCATGTGTATCCTACGAGCAGCTATCTCCAATTGTCCGAAGAGTTCGGGCTTGGGGGCGTCAACGAGTTTCGCGGCCAAAGTCTCGAAGTCCTGGACTACACCTACCAGTGGACGCCCCGCTGGGGCGTGAACGTCTCCCTGTTCAACGGCTATTTCCGAAAGTACACGCCGCTTGAGAATCTCCAACAGTCGATCCTGACCACGTACGCCACCATTACGCCGGTGTACACGATCTGGGGGGCGAGAAGACCGGAGTCCTGGCTGGTCTATGCCGGGGCGGGGGTGGGCCGCTACGGCCTCATCCTCCGATTCGACGACCGCGGAACCAGCGAGGAGTTCCACGACTACACCCTCGGCTATCACACGTTGATCGGCGTCGAATACTGCTTGAACGAACAGGTCGGCTTTCTGATCGAAGAGAAATACGCGCGCGCGCGGGTGAAATTCGGAAGGGACTTCGACAGAACCCATATCGACCTGGGCGGACACAACGTGCTCGTGGGGGTACGGCTCCACTTTTGAGGCGCGGTCGCGCTAAAACACTCCGAGCACCTTGGTGGTCCTTGAGGCCAAATTAACCCCGACGAACACCCCGTGCTCGTCCGACCCGGCCACCACCAGCCCCGAGCCGTCGGCCAGCACGGTGTGAAACGGCACACCGGAGAGACGTCCCCGAGCCGATCGCCACTGTGCGCCCGCCTCCCCGCTCCACCACAGACCTCCCGTCGTCGCGACGAACAGGATGTCCCGCGAACCGCTCGACTCCACGGCCACGGAGACGACCCGGACCCCGTCGGGTAAGTCAATGCCGATATCATCCCAGCGAGCGCTTTTGGCGTTGACCAACCGAAAGACCGCCGCCGGCGACCACGCATACACGCTCCGCCCCGCCGCCAATCCGATGAGCGGCCCATCCGTCGGACGAGCACGGATCGGCTCCCACCGCTCTGCGGTCCGCCGGACGATCCCCGCATCGGATGCCGCGTACACGGTTCCAGCCGTATCGGCAGCCAGCGCCTGAACGGCGCGCGCCTCATCGCCAAGCACCGCGCGGGACCATGTCTCCGCCCCCATCGCGCGCTCGAAAAGGCCCATCGAGGTCGCGGCGTAGAGTCGATCCGGACCGGCCATCAACGCGGCGGGCACACCGTGAAGTCCTTCGCTCTCCGACACCCACCGACTGAGGTCCCAGTCCGCCCGGTAAATCCCATCCGGCGTCGCGGCGTGTTGCGCGCCTTTTGCGTCCCGGACGATTGCCCGAATCGTCCGGGACGGAATGCCGTCGTTGAACGGAACCCAGGTCTCACCCGCATCCTTGCTGCGGAAGAGCCCGGAACCCTGCGTCCCCGCAAAGAGCCCGCGGCGTGGGTCGACCAGCAGCGCCCGCACGGACGGGAATAACATCCCTCGATTCGAAGCCCGCCACGTCCCGCCCGGCGCGCGTTCCATCACCCCGCTCCCGGTTCCGGCGTACAGGACCCCGTTGCTCCCCAGCAACAGGCTCTGCACGTTCGTATCGGGCATCCCCTGACTGATCGCTTCCCACCGTTCGCCCGCGTCCGAGCTACGAAACACGCCATCGCCCGTCCCGGCGTAGATCGCATCCGGAACGATGACCAACCCGCGAATCGACAGGTTGCCGAGGCCGTCGTTGACGGGAATCCAATGAGCGCCCTGGTCCGTTGTCTTAAAGATCCCGCCGCCGAAACTGCCCGCGTACAGAGCGCCGGACGGGGCGACGATGAGAACGCGGATAAAATTTTCGCGCAACCCCGCCTCGTCCTTGAGCCCCTCGTTCATCGCGTGCCACGTCGCGCCCCCGTCGCGGCTCGCGAACAACCCAGCTCCCCCCGTCCCCGCGTACACCGTCCCGTCGGGTCCCAGCGCGAGCGAACGCACCAGCGTCATTTCCATGGCGTGATTCGCGGCAACCCACTGGCGCCCGTGATCCTCGCTCTTGAACACGCCCGCCCCCGTCCCGGCGTACAGCGTCCCCGAACGGGGGTCCCGAATGATCGCCGACACCTGGGTGTTCTCCAGGCCGTCGTTGCTGGCCACCCATCGGCGACCGCCGTCATCACTCCGGTGAATTCCGCCCCGGATCGACCCGACGAACATCACGCCGTCCGGCATCTCAGCGAACGTCATCAGAAAGCGATCCACGGGGCCTTCCTCGGCGGGACGCCACCGATCGTCACCGCGCCGTTTGGCGTAGATGCCGTCGCCGAACGTGCCCGCGTACACGCTCCCGTCGGCTCCCTCCGCCAACGCCTGGATACTGCCTCCGCCGACGGGGCCGTTGGTCTGATACAGCGTGACCTCGCCTGGGGAGGGCGGCTGATAGCCCTCCTCTAGGGTCAAGTACCGAAACGGCTCCACCATCCTCCCGGCGTCCTCGCACCCGTGAGGCTGGCCCACAAGCGCCAGGCTGATTGTCAGCGCCACACCATGAAACCTCATTCGCACGACCCGCTCCCCTGGTCCCCGCGCAGCGTCCCCGCATTACCCACTCTGGCTATTTTCGGCCAGTACGCCGAATCCCATCGGTAATCCCAAGAGACCTGATCCGTTGATTCTTTGCACATTCCCCGATCGCGTGGCATGGCCTCTGTTTTGCTTCCCTATACCCCCCCGACAGCTTTCCACATTCACCTGACGCGCTCACGGGCGTCGCACGGAGGGAGGGACGGACATGGACGATTGGGGGCTGGCAGCGTTGGCGTTCGCGGCGATCGCGGGAGGCATCGCCTGGGTCGCCTATTTCGGATACGAACTGTTTCAGCTCGAGCCGCCGGGGATGGGAGGGAAACCCAAGAAAAACCACAAATCCGACCACCGCAAGGTCAAGGTCGCCTGAACGCGTCCGACCATACGCATGCCGAATCCAGCCCAGCCCCCGACGGGGGCTGGGCTGTTTATATACCTCACCGTCTCCGGATGAAACGGCCTCAACATCGCATCACGTGGGAGAGGCGATCCGGGCCTCCGCCTCGGACCACCCCGACGACTGATCCACGTAGCGATCCACCGCGGCGATCAGCGATTCCTTGATCTCGTGGATGCGATCGGGGTCGATGATCTTGCCGCCCTTCGCGTCCTGCACGTAAAACACGTCGACGATCTGGTCGAGCCGGGTAGAGATCTTGGACGAATAAATCGACAGGCCGAGCTCGAACAGGGTCCGCGTGATGACGTAGAGAAGGCCCTGCGCGTCGGCCGCGAACACGTCGATGATCGTAAAGTCGTCCGACGTCTCGTTGTCGACCTCGACCTGGGTGGGTTCCAGACCGTGGGGCAGGGCGCGCAGGCGTGGCAGCCTGGCGCCGCGCGCGAACAGGTCCTCGACCCGGTGGTGACCGGTCACCACCGAGGCCAGCGTCCGCCTCAGCTCGGTCGTGCGCTCGTGCGGCGGCCGGCCAACGTAATCGGGATCCTGCACGTGAAACGTATCGATGACGACGCCGTCGAGGCGGGTGAACACCTGGGCGCTCAAGATCTGGAACCCGAGGGCTGCGAGCGCCCCGGCCAATTTAGAAAACAGCCCCGGGATGATGGCGTCGAACGTCGCCAGGGTCAATTCCGTGGTCTGTTGATCGGCCACCCACCGCGACTCGACCAACACCCCGTCGGGCGGCAACCGATGGACAAGCTCGAGATGCTCGACGATCTGGCTCGGCGGGGTAACGAGGAGATACCGGACGGGCATGGCATCGAATTGCCGATCCAGCCACAGCGCGGGAAACCGGTCTCTCGCCTGCGCCCGCACCGCCGCCACGGCCGCCGCCGAACGGGCCACCTCATCCCCCACCGCGCGGGCGCCCGCCACGGCGTCCATCGCTCTGGCGTACAGATCGACCAGGAGGTCTTCCTTCCACGCGGTCCACGTCCCGGGTCCGACGGCCTGGATGTCCGCGTAGGTGAACACGAGGAACTTCCGGAGCAGATCCGGTTGCCCCACCTGGCGCGCAAACCGCACCAACACCTTCTCGTCGCTGAGGTCCCGGCGAAACGCGATGTGCGACATGAGGAGATGATGGCGGACGAGAAACGTCAACAGGTGGCGTTCGTGCGGGTCGAGCGCCAGCCGATCCGCCACCCGAGCGGCAATGTCCTCTCCGATCAGGCTGTGATCGCCACCCTTGCCCTTTCCGATGTCGTGAAGCAGGAGCGCCAGGTGCAGGATATCCTTCCGATGGATTCCATGGTAGGCGCCGGCGAGCCGCCCCGTCCCTCCCGCCAGGTTGCACGCCGCCTGCACGGCGCGGATGCTGTGCACGTCGACGGTGTACTTGTGGTACTGGTTGAACTGCATCAATCCCTTGGCGCTCGCAAATTCCGGGAGGATCTGCTCGAGGAGGCCCACCCGGTGCATCATCTCCAACGTGCGTCCGATACCCGGGCTCGCGAACAGTTGAAAGAACCGCCGCTGCGCCTCAGGCGCCGCGAGCCACGGCGACGGCCCGCCCGACAGGACGTGGTGCGCCAGGTCCAGCGCCGATTCCGCGATGGGGCGCCCCTGCGCCTGAGCCACGGCGAACAGCGTCAGCACCGCGCCGGAATCCGCGAGAAAGGCGGCGCGGTGGCGCTCGGGGACCGACACCGCGTCCCGCGTGACCACGAACACCTGCTCGACCTCACGCGCCGTGACGGCCGTCGTGAGCCGCCGCCACACGGTCGGACGCTGCAACCGCCGGATGAACCGCTCGCTGGTTTCGTACAACGCCGTGGAGAGACGGTAGTACTGCTGCATGAACCGCTCGACGCCGAGCAGGTGCGGGCGATCCTCGTACCCGAAGAACCGGGCCAGGCGGACCTGCTCGTCGAACGTCAGGACGTCCCCCGCCTTGCCGGCGTGAAAGTGCATCTCGTTGCGAATCACCCACAGAAACTCCCGCGCCTCGGTGAGATCGCGGAACTCGGAGGCGGTCAGGAGGCCGCGAGCGGCCAGTTCGTCCACCGACTTCGCTCCGTAGCACGCGCGCCCGAGCCAGGCCACGTAGTGGAGGTCCCGCAGCCCGCCCTTGCTCTTCTTGATATCGGGCTCCAGCAGGTAGACGGTGGAGCCGTAGCGGTCGTGGCCGCCCTGCCGCTCGGCGAGTTTCTGCGCGAGGTAGGAGCGGGACTCCTTGCGCAACTGCGCGCCGAACGTCCGCTCGAACGTCTCGTACAGCGTCCGGTCTCCGGCCAGCCAGCGCGCCTCCATGAGTGCCGTTCGAATCGTCGCGTCGCGGTGGCCAAGTTCCAGGCAATCACGGATGCGGCGCAGGCTGTGCCCGACGGTGTACCCCAGATCCCACAGGGGGTGGAGCAGCCCCTTGCTCACCGCCAACCCCTCACCGCGCGCCGCCGGATCGTGGAGAAACATGAGGTCGATGTCGGACGCGGGGAACAGCTCGCCCCGGCCGTACCCGCCCACGGCCACCACGGCGCACCCCGACCCCGGCCGATCCAGCGCATCGCCGGTGACGACCACCCGCCGATACAGCACGCGGAGCACCGCATCCATGAGCGCGGTCAACACCGCCACCGTCTCGCGCCCGCACCGATGCCGCGCGTGCTCCAGGCGGATGGCCTCGCGGCGCGCCGCGATCAGCCCGCGGAGCCGCACCGGATCGCCGCTCACGGAAGCAAATGCCTCGCACTCGGCGGGCGTTAACATTGACTTTCTCCTCTGAAAATTAGTATTATGGAAAGTTGTTTGAGAAGGATGAGACCTTTTGCGAAAGGATGCGTATGGCGGCTGAACAGAACGGAACCGCAGCGGTAATGGAGGAAATTGTCTCGTCGTGCACCAAGTGCAAACAGGCGCTCGCGCACACGGTTGTCTCCAAGGTCAAGCAGCGCGTCGCCAAAGTCAAATGCAACACCTGCGGAACGATTCATCGATACCTCGACCCCGCGCGTCCGATCAAACCCAAGGCACCTCGAAAACCCGCGGCCCAGGTCGCCCAGGAAGCGACGTACGAAAAGTTGCTCGCCATGACGGCCAGCCAGAAAGGCCTCCCGTACAGCCTGTCAGGGGCGTTTAAGGAACACGACGTGATCGAGCACACCACGTTCGGGCGGGGCGTCGTCACCCACCTCGTCCCCGGCAACAAAATCCACGTGGCGTTCGCGCAGGGCGAAAAACTGCTGGTCTGCCGCCGGTAGGCAGGTGTTCGTCACTGGCGGCCCCGTGCGGCCCGGCGTCGAGGCGGCGCCGCACGGTCCGGTCGCGCGGACCTGGCCGGCGGGCCAGGATCCACGTAAGCCGCGAGCGCGGGATGCGTCTCGGGATCGATCGTCTGATCCCACGTGATCCCGATCAGGAATCCCTTCGGCGATGGGGCCATCCAGGCGACCATGCCAGCGAGCTTCTCCTGTGTCGGCGTCCCGGCGTGGTCCAAAAACGCCATCGTCACCGACACCGGCTCGTTCGGCGGAATCGCCTCGGGCACGCGCAAACCCGCCCCGGTCGCGCTCACGTTCGTCACCACGGCCGTGAGCGCCCGCCCCCCCGACCCAGGAATAACCAGCGTCGTACCGGTGAGTGTCACCCGACGCGCCGTGCGCTTTTCAACGATCATGACGCTCCCTCCCTTCCAAGCTTGTTGACGCCATCTCCACCCTGCGCCTCCCCCGGAGGACGCGTCTTCCATCGACGGTGAATCCAGATCCAGTGATCGGGACGCTCGCGGACCCGGCGCTCGATCACGGCGGTGTACCGCTGCGTCTGCTCGACGACGTCGGCATCGTCCCCCCTCGCGCCCTGGGCACCGCGGCTCTCGAACGCCAGCGGCCGCTCAAACACGATCCGGTGGCGCGTGGGGTCGACGGGATCGCGCGTGATGAACACGGGCACGACCGGGCTGCCGAACCGCTTGGCCAGCACCGCGACCGCGCTGAGCGTGCACGCGGGCCGTCCGAAAAATTCTACGAAGACACCTTGGTCGATGCCCATGTTCTGATCCAGGACGTACCCGATCGCCTCGTTCAGCCGGAGCCGCCCGATCACCTCTTTCAGCGAGTCCTCCTTGAAAATCGCGCGGATGTTGAGGCGACGGCGTTGCTCCGCCCAGAAGCGGTCCAGCACGCCATTGCGCAACCGGCGCGTCACGAGGTTGACGCGGTAGCCACGCGCCGCGAAGAATGTCGCCAACAGCTCAAAATTGCCATAGTGCGCGGTCAGAATCAAGACGCCACGGCCCTGCGCGTACGCCTCGCGCAGAAACGCCTCGCCCTCGATCATGACCAGCTCATCGAGCCGGCCCGCCGCGACCATCCGCGGAAGCCGCAGGAACTCCATTACTCCCTGCCCGAACTGTCGATACATGTCCCGGATGACGCCGCGCCGCTCCCAGGGCGTGAGCGTGTTCCCCAGCGCCCACTCGATTTGGCGCAGCGCGACGCGGGTCCTCGGATAGACGGCGGCATGCGCGAGATCGCCCATGCGGCACCCGATCCAGAGAGCCCAACGCAGGGGCATCGCCGCGACGCCGGCCTGGATGAGCCGCAGCACCGCCCAGACGACGCGCTCACGGATCGGCGCCCGGGTCACCGGCGTCGTGTCGCCGCGGGTGACCGGAGCCGCCGTCTTCAGAGATGGAGCATCCTGCTCCGCAATCTGTAGGGCCATGTGGTGTCGGTTGCGATCCGCGTCGATGACGCGAATCGGACTCGCGATGCCTAGCATAACACATCCCGCCTCCGCGGAGAAGACGCCGCGCCTCGACCTGGCTCATGACGCTCGCACCCGTGCCGCGTCGCGTTGACTTCCCATCCCGCCGTCGCGTAAGGTACATGCGGCTTTTGGCCACCGCACGATGAATTTCTGGCGCACACTTCCCCAACCGATCGTCGGGCTTTCGCCCATGGACGGCGTGACCGACGCGGCGTGTCGGCGTATCACGGCCTGGTACGGACCGCCCGACGTGATGATGACCGAGTTCACGCACGTCGAGGGCCTCTCGCGGGCGATTCCGTCGGTCTTGCGCCACCTGGAGTACGACGCGGGTGAGCGGCCGATCGTCGCCCAGGTCTTCGGCTCCGAACCGGAGGCGTTCCACCGGATCGCCCACGTCGTCGGCGCGCTGGGGTTCGACGGGCTGGACATCAACATGGGCTGCCCCGACAAGAACGTCGCGGCCCACGGGTGCGGGGCGGGGTTGATCAAGACGCCCGATCTCGCGCAGGCCATCGTCCGCGCGGCGCAGGCCGGCGCGCGCGATTGGGCCGACGGCCGACCGCTGTCCGACGTGGGGCTGCCCGAGGAGACCGTGGAGGCCGTCACGCGGATGGCGCGCCGACTGGGCGCCGCCGATCGGCCCCGCCGCCTCCTCCCCGTCTCGGTGAAGACCCGGTTGGGCTACGACCGCGTCGCGGTCGAGTCGTGGATCGGCCGGCTGCTGGAAACGGAGCCGGCCGTAATCTCGATCCACGGCCGCACGCACGCGCAGCGCTACCAGGGCGAGGCCGACTGGGACGCCATCGGCCGCGCGGCCGGGATCGTCCGCGGCACCG
>Ga0210377_10000803_pt1 | contig 29794 bp, 29 predicted proteins | sample PLM4_65_b1redo_FD_155480 | JGI IMG/M metagenome (GOLD analysis project Ga0210377, IMG submission 155480) | Groundwater sediment microbial communities from an aquifer in East River, Colorado, USA - PLM4_65_b1 redo | ecosystem: Environmental > Terrestrial > Soil > Riparian zone | place: USA: East...
GAATCCTCCAAACAGGCGCGAATGAGTCCGGTGGCCCCGGCGGCAACTGTCAGGCGCCCATTGTCGAGCGCGCTCATCGCGATCTTAAAACCCTCTCCTTCCTCGCCGATACGATTAGCCATTGGGACTTCTACATTGTGCATGGCAACCCAGCCGGTTGAGCCAGCGCGAACGCCTAGCTTTCCATGAATATCGCCTGTTGTGACGCCCGGCATGTCGCGGGTAAGCATAAACGCAGTCAAGCCATCCGCAGGCTCTTGCGTGTCCGGGTTTGTTCTAACAATGACCAGAAAATGGTGAGCATGGCTTGCCAGGCTTATCCACATTTTCTCGCCGTTCAACACATAGACATCGCCCTCTTTTCGCCCTGTGCTGATCATATGGGCCACGTCAGAGCCTACGCCCGGCTCCGTGAGCCCAAACCCAGAGTACTTTTCGCCCTTTGCTTGTGGGACAAGAAAACGCTGTTTTTGTTCTTCGCTGCCCCACTGGAATAGCCCAAGGCTGGATAGTCCAACATGGACAGACATTACAACCCGCAAAGTTGTGTCGACGCGCTCCAACTCCTCGCACACAAGGCCGAGCGTCACATAGTCAAATCCTTGCCCGCCATAACGCACTGGCAAGCAGATGCCAAGTATGCCTAGCTCTGCCATTCGCGGCAGCACGACAGGGTTCATTTGTTGCTTGCGATCCCACTCCCGAATGGTGGGGGCGATCTCCTCGTGGGCAAAACGTCGCACCATTTCGGTGGCCTGACGCTGCTCCTCCGTCAATGTGAAATCCATCGTCAGACTTCTCCTTGTCGGTCTACGATAAGAACTTAGCGTCCGGCGATTATACCGCACGCCAAAACACATTCCTCATAACCGATCTTGACATATTGATAGATGTCGATATAATGTAAGCATGGTTAATGTTGATCCCGTAATTTTTGCAAAAGCTCTTGCCGATGAAACACGCCAGCACATCATGAGAGACTTGTGCTGTTGCTGGTTGAGCGTGAATGATGTTGTCAACCAGTTGGGCGGGCGCGTCAACCAGCCAACGGTCAGCCACCACCTTAAGAAATTGGAAGAGGCCGGGCTGGTAATCGTGCGCGAAGAGGGCCGCCAGCGGTTTTACACGCTGAATCAAGAGCGCTTGACAGTGTGTTGTGGCATCCTGATGGACACTTTCGCGCCCGACTATTCAGCGAACGTCATTCGGCTGGATGACATTAAGGTGTCTAACCAAGATTAGTATGCGTTTCTCTTTTTTTGCTTTGACATATTGATAAATGTCGATACGACGAGGAGATCAACATGAACAACGATACGGTCAATGTGCATGAAGCAGTGCGCGCTCGATATGGCGCCATCGCCAGCGCTTCTAAAGACTCTTCAAAAGACACAAATTGTTGCGGCCCGTCGGGGGGTGGGGGGAGTTGCGACTGTTCGCCGTCGTTGTACGATCCGGCGTTACTAGAGGGCCTTCCCGTCGATGTGACAGGTCTGTCGCTTGGCTGTGGCGATCCTGTGACCATCGCAAGCCTGAAGCCGGGCGAGACAGTCCTCGATCTGGGCAGCGGTGGCGGAATTGATTGCTTTCTTGCTTCACGTCAGGTCGGCCCTGATGGGCATGTCATCGGCGTCGATATGACTCCGGAGATGCTGGCAAAGGCTGCTACCAACAAAGCCCAAATGGGCATCACCAATGTTGAGTTTCGGCGGGGCCAGATTGAAGCTTTGCCTGTTGGCGACAATTCAGTTGACGTGGTGATGTCCAACTGCGTCATCAACCTCTCGCCAGACAAACCAGCCGTGTTTAAGGAAGCGGTGCGCGTGTTGAAGCCCGGCGGGCGAATCTCTGTGAGCGATATCGTCACGGAAGGCGATGTTGATCCGGCGTTGCGCGCCCGGCTCGATCAGTGGGCGGAATGTGTCACTGGCGCCATCGATGTAGATGCTTATACCTCCGCTATGCGCGAAGCTGGGTTTGTTGATATCCACGTTATGGACAAAGTTGACGCCGAAGGAATTGTTGGGCGCGCGCCCGGAATGCCACGCGTGTTTAGCGCGAGAATAACGGCGCGCAAACCTGCGTCCGACCAACACAAAGAATGAGAGATAGTGCGTGAACACGGAGAGGATGGACATTCTTGTGTCACTGACAAGGCCGGAAGATTACGCAGCCCCGGCAAATTTGCTCAACGCAATCCAGCTTGCCGTTGGACGGGCTGGCCGCTCATATGGGGACGGCGCTGATAGCGCGATATGCGGAGTGTGTCGTTGGAGGAACAACTATTGCGGCACACGCGCCGGATGGCTTGATGCGTGCGGTTGTAGTTTCGCCTCAGTGTCAAGGTCAAGGTATTGGACGCGCTGTGGTAGAAGCAGCAATCGAACTTGCGCATCCGCGCAATATTAAGCGTCTTTACCTTCTCACAGAAACCGCCACTGACTACTTTTCGCGCTTTGGTTTCGAGCGAATTGATCGACAGTTTGTGCCTGAATCTGTTCGCGCCAGCGAAGAATTCACCGTCGCTTGTCCAGAAAGCGCCATCGTCAAGCGGCTTGAACTGAATTGAAATCCTGGTCACAGGCCGCGCTGAATTAATGACGCGGCCCGCGTGTTGATGTGCTAGTCTTGCGCCCGATGCTCACAGCCTCGCGGAGCGTGAATACTAGTCGCCCCTTTGCTTCACGCGGATTTAGCCACTTGGCCGGTTGTTTGGGGGCGTGGATTATCATGGTCTTTAGCCGCGCGGCATGGTCGCCGCTAACGCCCAAGCGCCCGGCCCAATCGGTGAAGTCAATATCCTTCTCAAAAACCTCGCTGGTGACCAATTCCAGTCCCGCGTCGTGAAAGAAAGTCTCCCACTCGTGCAAGGCATAAGCCCAATGATGAGAAGGGTCGCGCAGTTTCTCCAGCGCGTTTGTATATTCTGCTGTTTTTGAGTCGCCACTGCTCACATTATCAGCGATTGCCACCAGCCCTCCTGGCTTAATGGTTCGCGCTGATTCAGTCATAAAAGCAGCCACATTCGGGAAATGATGCGGCGCGATCCGGCAAGTGACGCAATCGATGCTCTCAGATCTAAACGGCAGCAACTCGGCATCGACCCGGCAATAGCTCAAGTTGCTTAGATTGCTGCCCCCGATGAAACGTCTCGCTGCGATCAGCATCGGCGCAGTAAGGTCAGTGGCTATGACCGATCTAACATGGCGCGCAAATGCCAACGCATTATGCCCCCCGCCAGTTGCTACATCCACAACGATCCAATTGGGTTGTGGTTGTGTCAAGCCAATCAAACGCTGAAGGCTTTCCCCTTGCGCATGAACAACGCTGGTCACAAAGTTTTCTGCGTGCGCTCCGAACTGTTTTTGCGCTCTTCCCTTAATATCATCCATTAGAATCTCCATGCAGCTGTACGGACAGCGCCGCTTCAAACTCAGCAACCACCTTGGGATCAGTCTCCTGCGGCAACCTCTGCCTGATGACTTCCTGCTGTGTGTCCAACTGTCCCAGAGCCCATGCCGCATGGCCGCGAACCAGCGCGCTTGAATCGGCGAGCAAACTAGAAAGCAACGCTCCAAAGATCGAGTCTGCGCTGTTGCCGGCGGCGATGCATGCATTCCGAACCATGCGATCTCGGCCAATTCGAAAGATTGCGCTGTTCGCGAATTTCGCATGGAAGCTGGGCCTGTCTAATAGCAACAGTTCATCTAGCGCCGGAGCGATGCGGTCAATTTGTTCTTGTATCGAATCGGATACGACCGCGACCGGAGCAAAACGCTGCCAGGGACAAGCCTCCTGACAGATGTCGCAGCCGTACACCCAATTGCCCATAAGCGGGCGTAACTCGCGGGGAATGAACTCCTTGTGTTCAGTCGTCAAATAGGAGATGCAGCGTTTTGAATCAAGCACATACGGCTGCGGAAATGCCGCCGTTGGGCAAGCAGTCAAACAACGCGCGCAGCTTCCACAGCCGGGCATCGGCGGCGACTCTTCATGTTCCAACACAGCAGTGGTGATGATCTCCCCCAGAAAGAAATAGCTGCCGCGCCGGGGATGAATCAGCAACGTGTTTTTCCCGAAAAATCCAAGCCCCGCTTGTTGCGCATGACTGCGCTCAAGAATAGCGCCTGTGTCCACGTAAGCGCGTGAGGCGACCTCGTTGGCAAACAAATCCCCGACATATGTTGCCAATAATTCGAGGCCTTCTAACATGCCCTCGTGATAATCCGCGCCCCAGGCGTAGTTGCTGATACGCCCGCGTCTTGGATCGGAGACAATAGATTCGGGCAAAGGCGGCCTGTAGTAATCAACTGCCACCATGATAAGCGATTTCGCGCCGGGCAGAATCAGTTGCAGGTCTTTTCGTCGGGCCACGCGATCCTCGCGGCTCATATAGCGCATGTCACCATGCAGACCGTTCGTGATCCAATCCAAGTAGTGGCTCAAATGGGGGCTGGGCATGGCCGACGTAATGCCTATGCGTGAAAAGCCCAACTCTCTGGCGCGCTGTTTGATTCTTTCGGTTTCCGATGCCAATGGCTGCCACCCGTGTCAAGCTTTCCTTTGTCGTTTGTCTTTGATAGCCAGGCGTCTATTCAGCCTGAGTTTTCCGATCTGCGCCGACGACCGGATTTTGCAGTTTGCCAATCCCCTCAATCTCGACCTCAAGTATGTCCCCAGCCTTGATGGGGCTGACCCCGGCGGGCGTTCCGGTCAGAATTATGTCGCCGGGATAAAGAGTCATAATGGCGGATATGTGCGCTATAAGGTGCGGAATGCCAAAGATGAGTTGGCTTGTGTTGCCATCTTGTTTGCGCTCGCCATTCACAGTGCAATGGATGGAAATGCTTGAAGTGTCTAGGCCAGTCGCGATCCAGGGGCCAAGCGGGCAAAAGGTGTCAAATCCCTTGGCGCGCGTCCACTGCCTGTCACGGGCTTGATAGTCCCGCGCGCTAACGTCATTGGCGCAGGTATAGCCAAGCACATGCGCAAGCGCGTCCTGCTGGCGGATAAAGCGACCTTGTTTTCCTATCACAACTGCAAGTTCCGCTTCGTGTTCCACGCGCCCTGCGTTGTGTGGAATCTCAATCGCCTGTCCGTTGCCAATCAGGGCGCTAGGCGGCTTCAAGAACAGGAGCGGCTCGCTGGGCACGTCCTCGCCACGTTCTTTTGCGTGAGCGGCATAATTTCTTCCAATACACATGATCTTGCTTGGCGACACCGGAGGCAAGAGCTTAACAGAGGTCAACGAACCGACAAGCTGCCCGCGTTTGTGGTTAGCGTCGAAGAGACTGCCCGCGAGCTCAAAAACCGATTCTCCTTCGACGACGCCAAATCGCGGTTCAGCGGCGGCCAGAAAAGAGCAGATAAGCATGGATATGGTCTCCTTTAATGGAAGTCGATGATCCCCTCGCGCACTCGTATAGATGTGGAGCAATGCTCGCATCGGAGCGCGTTGGGAAATCTCTCGAAATTAGATTGATGACAATGCTCGCACACAATGGTCTCATCAAGAGCATGACCGCCGCTATCAAATATTCCGGGTTTTCGCGCCCATACCAGATCATAATCGACCTGCCAGGGTTCTATGCGAATTTCACATAGGCCGATACGCGCAAGCAAGCTAGAAAATAGCTCTTCGGAAAAGGTTTTGGTAGGCATCAACTGTGCGTCGATGCCGCGCCGTCGGGTGGTCACCAGATGACCGCCTGGCTTCAACACACGAAAACATTCCTGAAGTTGTCGCGCAGGGTTAGGCGTGAACTCTAGCATTTCGAGACACGTTACCATGTCAAACCAATTATCTCGAAAAGGCATGTGTTTCGCGTCCCGACACAACAACTGAGTCCGTTCTTTGTAACCGCCGATGTGTTGGAATGCAATCTTTAGCATTTCCCATGAGGCGTCAATCCCAACAATCTTGCCCTGAAAATAGGGCTGCTCCAACAAGACGCGCGGAAGTCGTCCTGTGCCAGTGGCAACATCAAGGACCAATGGCGCAGGAGTCCGTCGCAAAACATTAGCCAGAGGTCTTCCGAGGAAAAACGACTCGATTTCAGGATCAAATTGCTTAATTCCGTCATATCGCCGTGCCGTCAGATCGTATAGGGCGGTCACCACCGTTTGGCCGAGGTAAACACCTTCAGCGATGATCAATTGCCAGTACAGCAGAAGCCCTAAAGCTATCACGCTGACGCCAATAGAAAGCCACGCCCATTCGTTCACGTCACAAATATCCCTGTTCGCGCAACCAGCGTTCGGTGCGTCGCAAGCCTTCGTCCAGTGACACATGGGGCGTCCAACTGAGGCGCGTCTTGGCTTTCTGATTCGACACCTTCCCCGTTCCGATCAATTGACTTGCGACATAATTAAGATTTAGTCCCGGCGAAAGCGGAGAAGCCCATCTGGCGCTAATTTGAACTAACCTGCCGGGCATCCTGATGCAACGTTTAGTCGGTATCATGCTCATGTAGCCGCCCAGAAACTGCGCCATTGTCACTGGCCCATCATCGACGGCATTATAAATCTCGTTCGCCGCGCTGGGTGAGATGGCGCACAAGACTAGCAAATCTATCAGGTTATCAATGTAGATCGGATAAGCGATTCCGTTTCCATTGTCAACCAACGGCATTATTCCCTGTTTAGCCCAACGCGCAAACCTGATTGACCAACCGGGCGAGGCGGGCCCATAGACCATGCCAGGCCTAACGATGACGGTCTCAATATTCCACGAGTGGGATGGGTCGGTCAAGGTTTGCTCGCACATAATCTTGCTGTCGCCATAAAGATCTCCGTAGAGACGCAATGGTGTCATCTCGCTTACGTCCGCATCGCCATGCAAGCCATAGACCGCAATGCTGCTAGCGAAGACTAGTCTCCCGACCCCGTTTTCTGAGCAAACCTCTGCCAGCTGTCGAGTTGCCTCAATATTGAATTTCTTGTAGTTCTCATAAGGGCGTCCACGCAGCCATGCCGCTATGTGCATGACGATATCGACGCCCCTCGCAAGAATCTCCTTCATTCGACTGCGATCAGCGATGTCACCTGTAACGACAGTGATTCCGCCCTGTGCGAGTTCTGCGCCCTTCCCGGGGTGATGTTCCAATCCAATTACCTGCGCGCCATCTTCGTGCAAGCGACGAGCTAGGCAGCTGCCAATGAACCCGGTAGCGCCCGTCACAAAGATGCGCTTGCCAGCAACTTTACGGTTGATAGACAAATCTTTACCCATTATGTGATGTAACGGACGGGATTGCCGCCCGCCGAAATTGGGAGGGCGCGCTGGCTGTCAAATACGACGCCAGTTTCACTAATACTGACGCCATGCGTTTCGACGGGCAAAATCCACGAAACTATTTCGGCGTTCGAGTATTGCTTCCAGGTGTCGACCATTGCCGCGACGACAGCCTCATGTTTTTGCGGCGCAAATGCCGCAAGCGCAGGGCCATGACCGGCCACAAAAACGCCACTTGCGCCTGCTTCTATAGCGGCGTTCGTGACTTCCCGATGGCCTCGTATCTGTGTCTTGCCAGCGAACATCGCCACTGGGTCCAAAAGGGTGTCTCTAAGCAAGTCATGGTCGCCTGCCATAAGGGCTTGCACAATAAGCGCCACGCGCCCTTCTTCATATGGCTGCTGGACAGCGTTTGATGATTGTGTAACCGTGACCGATGCAGGCTCGGTTGATATCGACGATACCACGCATAGCTCAAGCGGCTTGATCGGGATAGCGCGAAAAATAACTTGCTCCGAGTTGCTTGCTGTCACGACAAGATTGCCATATAACGCAGCGAGCAAGGCTGCAAAATCAGCGTCAATTGTGTATGCGACTCGAATCAACTCCTCGCGTGAGAGAGGGCCGCCAAGCAAGTCATTTGCGCCAATCAACCCTCCGAGAACTGCTGCGCTGCTGCCTCCCAACCCACAGCGTTCCGGGAACCTGTTAATCAATTTGATTGCCAATCCAGAAGGAACCACGCCGATCTTTCGGAACACTTCGGTGGCGGCTTTGACAACGAGGTTGCGGGTTGATCGGGATAATGCGCTTTCGCCAAATCCCTCTATGTCGATGTGAAGCCCCTGATCGGCTTCTGCAATCTCGATAGTGTTGTACAAGCCTATAGCCAGCGCCAGAGTTCCCCGCTCGGCTCCAATTCCGCTGCAAGTCGCTGGAACATCAACTCGTATTTGGCTCATTTGTCATCTCATGAGAAGAAGCGAGACTTGCGTCTTGGGTGTGGCAAACGTATGCTGTCTTTTGGATCGCGCTTCGTCAAAATTCGCTATACTATTCATCATAATGCGGGAAGTTCAGCGCAATGTCAATTCTCAGACAGGGCATCATGATCTATCTGAAAAAGCAGCTAGCTACTACCGCGCTTACTTTGATGACTGTGCTTGGAGTTGCCGCGTGTCTTGGCTCATCGGTTACTCCAACGCCTATTCAGCCAACACGCGCACTCGAGCCCGCGTCAATTCAGGCTACTCCATTTCTGTGCAAAGCTGCTCTCATAGAACAATCATTTGAGCATGGCTTCATGTTCTGGATCGGGCGGTCCGCCAGCGAGAAGTGCGCTGAATCCCATGCCTTCGCGCGCAACTCAGGCGAGGTTTGGGTGGCTTTTGCTAATGAGAGTAGCCCTGATGGAAAATGGCTGATCTTTATTGACAACTGGGATTCGAGCGCTGAACCCGAATCTGATCCGTCATTGAGTCCTCCTGAAGATTTCTTCCAGCCCGTGAGAGGTTTTGGCAAAGTGTGGCGAACCGGATTAAGCGACACGGATCGGCTTGCTCTGGGCTGGGCAACGGGCGCGGAACTGCCGTTTAGCGCTGACTATCGCTACGAATCCGCCGGATTTTTGAATGCTTCGGGCGAATTCGTAAGCAGGCCGGGCAAGCACATCATTAATGGACTTGCAGGAGATACATTTACATTTGATGAGGTCTCGCAGACCGCGCACTACGAACTACCAACGCCGTGAAATATTATCGCTCCTAATCAACAAGACTCTCTTCCGCAAATTCCTGAACCTGATATATTTCAACCTCCATTCCTGGCTGGAGCCACGAATTGGGTGGCAGCCCCATTTTTTCGCATAGCCGACTGAGGAACTCTGAAGGGTCTGGAATAGTCTCCCAGACTTGTGGAAGGAACGTGGCGCGATATGGCCCCCGTCGTAAGGTGACCCCATCAACTCTTGGCCTAATTCTCTGAAGCAGTTCATCAGGGGTCTGAAACTGGAGTCTGGTTGGGGGCGTGAGAACCGATACCTCGATATTTATTTGATGAGACTCAGCAAGTGTTACTGGCGCGAATCGTGGATCGTGCAACGCCGTTTGCGCCGCAGTCTGGAGGACCTCTTCAGCAAGAGGTTGCCGGGCGACTAAAACCCCGGTGCAGCCGCGTAGTGCCCCTCCCTTGCGCAACGTGACGAAACATGCGCCGGGTTCATGCAGCAGGGCGCTTATTTGGAGAGTGTCTGGTTGGGGTAGGGGCCTGCCTGATGTCGCTGCTTCAATAGCCCGGCGCGCAAGCGTCAATAAGTAATGCCGCTCATCCTCGGTCAAGACTAGATATGTTCCGCTTGTCATGGTGTCCCCCGATCAGGGTTGACGCGGTCGCTGTGTAGCAGTGCTGGGCTTTAGGGACGTTCTAGGTCATTCAGTATCCGTGCTCGATCTAGAATGAAAATGCTATCCTGTATTTTCGTGCCGGCCTTGTCGAAGTATATAAACGTGGGCGTGAAAAGCACACTATAACCTGCCATCAATGACTTCCCTGGTTCCAGGTCGATGTTCAGCCGAATAATCTGAAGCCGATTGCCTACTTCTTGTTCCAACTGATCAACAAGTGGTTTTACTGCGGCGCATCCAGCGCAGTGCGGCGAGAAGAATTGCGCCAGCGTTGGACGTGAATTGTTTCGTAGAGCGTTTTCGAAATCCTGAACGCTAATGATCTTGCTCGTCTGATGGGTCAGCAAGAACCGCCACAAAGCCAAATACAACAATGAGATAACAGTTATCACGACCGCGTCTGCGATTTGGACGCCATCTTGAAACAGGACTACTCCTCCAATAATGAGGATAATCAGAAAAAGCGTGAACATGAAGCGATGATTGAAAATCTCAACAAGAAACTCACGCATTGGTTGTGTCTCCCGATGACACCATTAATGACGCGCTTAGACTTCTGTAAAGCAGAACATAGCGATCGGCTCCCGTCATTGCAACAGGAACGGCTGAATAGGGCGATCCGTCGAGCAGCACATGGCCAAGAGACTCCATGTAGTTGTTAACAAAAGTGGCTTCCGGTACCGTATAAGCGGTGAGCACAATTGTCCCAGTGGCCGACACATGATCAGACATGAAGCGCAAGACATTTATCCAATTTTGCGGCCTCCGATCAACGTCAGGGTGGCGCGCTACAATCAGATCATAATTGTGGGTGGCAGCATTTCCTGCTAGCGTTATTGCGTTACCGTGAACCACCTCAATGCGACTTGCTGTGCTCAACAATGATCCTGCCGCGCGCGCCGCATCTTCGTCCAAATCGATTGCCACAATATCAGCCCGCTCAAACAGTTCCCGCAACGCCAGGCACTCTTCGCCCCGTCCGCAGCCAATGTCAAGAATTCGCTGAATTGAATTTGAATTTGCTCCCAACGTGCGGTTAAGCGCGTCCTTGAACCGCGCCAGATCACTTGTCAAAGTTAAGTTCCTTGCCGCAAGCTGCGCCACAACCTCTGCATGATTGTCAGTGGGATTGTCTTAATTTCCTGAATTCCAAGTGCCAGTGCAACACCAAAATAGGTGACTGCGCCCACGCCTCCGCCGACAATTAGGAGCGCAATCGCCCCAAGTTGGAGCAAGCTGCTCATGAGATAGATTACGCCGCCCATGACGCCAGCCGCGAAAATCGACTTGAGGCTATCTACGATAATCTGCCTCGCGCCAATTCCCTTCCATCGAAAGTGTAGGATAATTAGGCCCGTAATCGCTTCTATGCCAACCGCGATTCCATTGGCAAGTGGCGGCCCGCCATGCTCCAATCCTCCGCTGGCGATTGGTCGTGTCAGCCATATTGCTAGGGCAATGTTTAGCGCTGTAGTGAATACGGACACTAGCAACGGTGTTAACGTGTCTTTCTGGGCCGCATAAGACCTTACCACAATATCAAGCATTGACTGAGATATTAGCGCAACCACATAGAACTGAAGCGCATAATAAACAAGGTCAGCGCTTTCAGGCGTAAAATTTTCACCCTGATAAAGAACTTGAATGAGTGGGTGACCCAGCGCCAACAGCCCTACTGCTGAGGGAATGACAAGCGTCAGGACTGCGCGCAGACTGCCGCTCAAGCCTCTCCGCTGGGCGTCGAGATCGTGCGACGCGGCCAGCGACGCCAGAACAGGAAACACCGCAAAGCCAATGGCCGTGCCGACCAGCGTCCACGGGATGTTCATAATGCTGTAGGCGTAGGTCATTGCTGATTGGCGGCCTTCGCCAAGATAGGAATTTAGATTGGCGCCCACTAGGCTCAACGTAATTCGCGCCAAAATTAGATCAGCAATCCGAGGAAGCATCAAAAGGAAAACCCGTATCAGTGTGGGGTCAATGAAGTTTAGGCTAAAACTCCATCGAAACTGATGGCGGATGAGGCCGGGAATTTGGATCAGCAGATGAAGCGCCGCGCCAGCCACCGCTCCCCATGCCAACCCTACTATTCCAAGCGTGGGTGTCAGCAAGTATGCGCCAGCCATAATCCCAATGCTATAGACGGTTGGGGCGAGGGCTGGAAGCCAAAAATGTCGATGGGCGTGCAAAATGCCCGTGACAATACTGCTCAACGCAAACAATATCATAGAGAACATCAAGACACGCAGCAGGTCAACCATTAGCGCCTGAACGTCCCTGCTATATCCCGGCCCAATGCCTAACGGGGAAGCCACAATAACAGGCGCAAAAACCGTCACAGCCAACGCCGCAAATCCTACAAGTATTGCCAGCAAATTGATAACCCGGCTGGCGAGCAGATTGGCTTCGCCTTGCCGATTTTGCTCCCGTAACTCGATATACATGGGCATGAAAGCGAAAGCAAATGCGCCAACGGCAAGTGTGACAATTAGTTCGGATACGCTGTCAACAGCCGAGTATGCATCGAAAGCGAATGCGGTGCCGAAAAGCCCCGCGATCACTCGGCGTCGCAGCAACCCCACACCGAACGGCAGCAACGATCCTCCGACAATGATAAGAGCCGATCGCGCAACCTGTCCTGCATGATCAGGGGGTGTTACTCTAGGGGAGGTCATGTCAGTATAATATATGCCAGTGTTGTAGCGAAATTGGCTTTTGTTAAGTCAACCGAGATTACTTGCTCATGGATGCAATAGCATTGAGCGCGGCTTGATAATTCTTGTTGTACTGCACGGCGGTCTCGAACTGGGCGCGGGCTTCAAGCGTTTTGCCTTCTCCCAAATAGGCGCGCCCTTTGTAATAGTAGGCTTCCTCCGAATAGATGTTGTCTGCCAATGTGGAATCTGCTAAGTTGCGAACATCTGCATATCGATCAACGGCAAGATAAGCCTCAAATGGCCCAAATTGGTACCATAACATGCGCCAGGGCAAGCCCAGAGCGCGGGCCTGATCAAACGCAACCGCGGCGTCCGTGTTATTGCCGAGCGCCAGCAAACTGCTCCCTAGATTGAACCATCCGAATGGATCATTGGCATTGACCCCAAGCTGCGCGCGCGCGGAATCTAAAGAATGCTTCCACATCGCTTGATCATCCATATCGGCGCTGACAATGGCTTCAACCTCATTGGCTTGCTTCGAGTCATAGACAATGATATAAGTCCGATTAAAGTGCGGCCAATACTTTTCAATTTCCGCGTAGGCGTATTGTCGATTGGGGCCGAGATAAGAATCTTGGCTTGTGAAACTCTCTTTGTCGTCTGAATAGCCTGTCAACACCGTATAATGTCCCATCCAGCCAAGCTTTTCAACCTCAAAACCCTGCTCGACAATGGGCGGGAATCCGGCTGCGATCAACTGTTTGAGTAACTGTAAGTTGCCATTCACACGAACCACCGCGTTTTTGCCGATACTAACCGTGTATGCGGCTAGCTCATCTGGCCTGACGTTTCTATCCTCAGGATTGGGCTTGACAAACCCTGCCACATTGTTCTGTGTGATATCCACACCCCAATAGCTGAGAGTGGTAGTAAGCGTAGCTGGCCCGCAGTTATTCCAGGCTTGATATGTGTGGTTGAATCCCTGCAAAGTATAGCTGTTTGGAATACTAATGTTTTGGGCCGCTGGCTGCGTGGAAACTGGAGCGTTATTTGAGTTTTCGCTCCCTGCAACATCCGATCTTGTTTCACCAAGCAAGCCTTGCGCGAGAGCCTGGTTGCTCGTGCCGGCGACTGAAGCGGCAGTTGGAAGAACATCCGTTGATGTGTTGCGCTGGAACACAAACGCGCGTAGCGGCGCGGGGGCATACGCGTCGATGTAGCGGTCAGGGATAGCGCGCCGGATGGCGCTGGGCAACCATGTTGGCAGCGTCAAAGCCGCCAGCAACAACGCGAAGGACAGAGCCATAACAATGCCGGCGACTGCCGGTCTTCTTGGTCTGCCGATGTGAAGACGGCGCTTTCGGAAGCTAGTGAGCTCGAGCATCAGTTGGCTTCGCCCAGCGCCGCAAGGGCCTGCTTTGCGACTTCGTAGTGTTTATTGAATCGCAAAGCCAAGTTGAATTGTTGCCGCGCAGATTCTTTGTCGCCCTTCGAAAGGTATGCCATGCCCTTATAATAAAACGCTTCCTCAGAGGCCTTCGATGCCAGCACGTCATTCGCCAAAAACAGCGCTTGATCGGTATATTCACCACCTTGTTGCAAATAGGCATCAAAGATGCTGAACTGGTACCAGAGGAAACGAGACGGCAAACCCGTGCGTCTGGCTTGGTCAAAAGCCGATACTGCGTCTTGGTAACGCCCGAGCCCGGTCAGGCTGCTACCGAGGTTGAACCATCCAAAAGCGTCGCTACGATCAACGCTCAACTCCAATTGTGCGGTTCGCATCGCGCTGGTATACATTGTTGCGTCGTTCATGTCGGCGCCTATGAGAGAGGAGACTGCCGCCGCCTGATCTGGCTGATACACGACCAAATAGCGTCGGTTAAACTGGCGCCAGTATTTGTCAATCTCCTCGTAAGGGTAGCCCCAATTCGGGCGTCGATAGGTGTCCATTGCGATAAACTGGCGATCCGCGTCCGAGAACCCGACCAGCGTCAAATAGTGCGATGTCCATCCGACCACCAGAGGTTCAGGGTCGTATCCCGTTTCGATCAGTACTGGATAGCCAGCCAAAATCAGCTGCTTTAGCAAGTCTATATTGCCATTTATCCTGACCATCGCGTGGTAGCCTTTTGTTTCGACAAAGGCCGCGATTTCGTCCGGGCGCACATTCGGGTCTTCGGGATTTGGTTTTAGGGCTTCAATAGCGTCTTCTTGTGTGAAATTAACACCCCAATAGCTCATCAACACAGTGATTGAAGCTGGTCCGCAGTCATTGGCTCCTTGCCTGATCCATTTGAAACCGGTTAGCAGGCGGCTAGCTCGGCTCAAGTCAGCCGCGTTCTGGCGGTCTTGAGCGCGCCCATCGGCTGCGGCTTGGGCATACACTGGGGTAAACGTCGCTGTTGGCGCCACTGCGAATGCCGTCGGTTGAACGTAAAGTGACGTGTTCACCTCATTTGCGACAGCAGGGGTTGCAGTCGGTTCATCGGGAGTAGGCGTTTGAATGAGCGCAAAGGCGGCATTCTGATTATTCGTTGCAGGCGTTGGAACAATTCTTGCGGGGTCTACGCGAAAAATCAGCCGCTGGATCGGCCCAGGCGCGTAAGTGAGAAGGTAGCGATCAGGAATGATCAAACGCATTGCTGGAAGCCACGCTGGAGCGGCAATGAGCAAAATGACAATGCCTACCACGAGGCTGATTGGCAACCAGGGTCGAACTACGTTGAGGTTTCGCTGCGACGATAGATAAATGCCCAAACGATTCGTCTGGCTACGGCTCCTCGTAGGGGCATCGTATGCCCGTCGTGCGGGCGATGTTCGGATTTGGGGCAAGCGCCCTGATTTCTTGAAGAAACTCATAGGTTGTTTTTTTGTATCCACAGCTAACGATCTCACAAATACATTAGCGAGTATTGCGCGTTTGTGCCACCCACAACTGTAGTTCGAACAAAGTGTCTAACTGGCGCTTTGCTATGGGGGGCCAACAATGAGGCAGTTAAAGCGAAAATCAGGGGAATAATTCTCTGACCCATTGCATTGAGTCTACCGGGACACCGCCAACCCATAATTCCCAGTGAAGATGAGACGCGGTCGAAAGCCCCGTATTGCCAATCGTTCCAATTTGTTGACCCGCTTTGATCTCGTCTCTAGGACGCACGAGAATGCTGGACTGGTGCCAATACCCGGTGTAGACGCCGCCGCCATGGTCGATGATGGTCACCAGGCCGCGCAATGTCAACTCTCCAGTGTCAACAACAATTCCATCGGCGGGCGCATAAATTGGCGTTCCGGTCTGCGCCGCAAGATCGTTTCCAAGATGATAAGAGCTAACACCGTTTTCCTCGTTGTAGAGCCGCGTTGTTCCGAACGTCGATGTCAAGACACCGGCAGCGGGGAGTTGAAACAGCCCATGCCAATAACGCTCAGGCGTAAAGCCTCCCATCTTCTCCGCAATATAGGCACTCTCATCTGCTATGAACTGAGGATTGTCAAGGGCAGAAGCTTCTTCAGCGGAAAGCCTGATGTCTTCGTTTTGATAGTTGCCGTTGATGATAAGAACTCTCCTCTCTAGAGTCGCGACATGTCCGGCGGAGTCCGTTTGTTGAATCTTGATGGGGTAAACCCCCGGTTTGGTCCAGCGATCAATGCCAACCACCGCGCTCTTGGTCCGGCCGTCTCTTATGAATTCGATAGGTTTGCCATTAAATTCACCCGAAGTCTGACTGCCCTCAACGTCGTTTACCGTAATCCCACCAGTGCGACCTTGTTCAAGCGGGATCGGATGAAGCTTTGCCGCGATTCCAGTTAACGACAAAACTGCCTTGCCTCCGTCGAAAGCGGGCGCCATCACAACTGATCCAGACATGACCAGCAGTGGATTATCAATGCTGTTCACAATTGCCAGCGATATCAATGACTGATTCGTTCTAATAGCCAACTCAATAAACGACTCTGGTGCACTGAGCCGTGCCGGTGCCCAGCCGGACTCGAAATCTTCACCAGTCCGTTGAATATAGATAATTTGCCCTACGTAAATGGCTTCTGGGTTAGCAATACGATTTGATTGGGCCAAAGCGACACTGGTGGTTCTGTGTTGCGCCGCAATCAGAGATAGCGAGTCTCCAAGGCCAATTTCAAATTCTTCCGGCGCGCCTGATCCTACCGATATTGTTGTCTGGGGAATGATCAATCGCATTCCAACACTTAAAGCCGAAGTGTCGCCGATGCTATTGGCTTGCGCAATCCGAGCGGCTGTGGTGTTATAGCGGGTCGCGATGGTTTCGATCGTTTCGCCCTGTTGCACAATATGGATGGTGATTGTGGCGGGGTCTGTGCCATCATCTTGTTGAGCGTGCCCATAACGTGACCCAACAGAAATGAGCAGAAAACACATTGTCGCAGCCGTTACGGCGCGGAACTTACGAGGAAACCAAACGCAGCTCATGACTCAAAAGATAATTGGTCGCCAATTTCGACCGATTTAAGAATGTGCGGAGAACACTCAAGCGTATATCGTGCCGCCTTTATTGGGACGTACGCGAGACGCCATGGTTTGGCCATGACTTTGTCAATGACTCGGAGATCGCCGTCCATCCAGATGGCAGCAATAGGAAATGCCATGAAAAGCATATGTATCGACGTCGCGACGCGACTGGCCCTCGGCTCCACCATCAACAAACCTTCGCCAGGTTTGAGCGCTCGACGGAACATAAGGCCAAGCAATTTGCAGAGATACGAACTGCACCATTTGACTTGGCTCAATAATAGCTGTCTATTTGGCTGCTTGACTAGCCGCCCTATTTTTGGCATGGCATTCTTGTCCCCAAAGCGCTCATTGCGATTGAACTGGCACGGCTCGAGCCTAAGACCACCGCCCTATCGATTAGACCCCAATCGCATTATGGCCTAAGCTGGTAGTTCTTCGGCATCTGAGTCGCCGAGCACTCGATTAATGCTTTTTACCAGTTCGCTGGGGCTGAACGGCTTGGTAATATAGTCCTGAACCTTGGCAATATTCAAGCCCAACACCTTATCGATGTTTTGAGCCTTGGCGGTGACTACGATGACTGGAATGGCGCGCATATGCTCATCCGCTTTCATGCGCTGGTAAACATCCCACCCGTCCATTTCGGGCATCATCAGGTCGAGCAACACAAGATCGGGGTTGTGGGCCGTGATTAGCTCCAGCCCCTGCGCGCCGCTTGTCGCGCCGTAGACCTCGAACCCGCGATTTTTCAAAATCAAAGTCACAAGGTCAATCATAGCAGGGTCATCTTCAATGCAAAGGACTTTCCGCATGGCCTTCCCCTATCTTGATGTTGTGAGGCGTATTACCGCGTTGTCATAATTTCCAGAAAGTCGAATCGACAAGTTTTCAAGTTTCATCATTGTACTTCTATTATGGCAATCCGCAATAGGCGCTTTGTTCAAGACACGTCCAGCCATTGCGCCGCTGCGCGCGGAAGGTCGGAAAGCGGCCCACGTCTTAAGGTGCAACGAGGCAACGAGTCCAAGAATAATTGACCGTATCGTTTAGTAATAATCCTTCGATCAAATATGGCTACAACGCCGCGATCTGACTTGCGTCTGATCAAGCGGCCAAACCCCTGTCGAAAACGCAACAGCGTTTCAGGAATTGAATACTCCAAAAAAGGATCCTGATATCGTTCACTTCGGGCGGAAAAGAGTGGATCTGTTGGCACACTAAAAGGAAGACGCGCAATAACCAATACGCTAAGATCCGTGCCGGGAACGTCAACACCCTCCCAGAAAGAGCGGGTGCCCATAAGCACCGCCTTTTCGCTTTGAACAAAACCCTCTAAGAGTTGCATTCGGCTGCTTCCATTAGCCTGGTCGTATAACACGATCCCATCCGCCAGTAGCGACTCGGAAATGGCGTTCGCTGTTTCGCGTAATTGCGCATAGCTTGTGAATAGAATCATTGCGCGGCCTTGCGTAGCCTTGCACAGATTCAAAACGCCCCGCTCAAGAGATCGTTGATAAGCCATTGCCTCCGCAGGTTCGGGTATGTCATCGACAAGATAGAGCAGTGTGCTAGCCTCATAGTCAAAGGGGCTGGGGATTACGGCTTCGCTAACGTGATCCGCGTCAAGCTGGCTACGGATATAGCTAAATGATCCTTTTGTCTGAAGGGTAGCGCTGGTCATAACAATAGTGTCTTTAGTGTCCCACAAATATTGTTTTACCAATGGGCCAACATCGAGCGGCGCGGCATGGACAGACATTCTGTCAAAGCCGGGCTGCAATTCTGCCCAGTAAACGGTGTTAGTGTCAGGCGCGCTGACCAATGCGTTTAGCCGCTGATGAAGTTCTGTCCAGTGACGCGCTGCCGATCCAATGCCTGCTACCAGATCGTCATATTCGTCAATGTCATAGTCTTCTAATTCGCGCAGACCGCCTTCGAGTCTTGTCATTGCTTCAGCGATGCTCGAGGTGAACTGGCTTAGATTGTCCCAATGAGTTTCAATTTCCGCCCAACTGGGCTGGCGCCGTGTGGATGGAAGTATTCGGACAAACTGCGTGTAATCGCTGGATTGATTCCTCCCCTGACTTTGAAGGAAACGGGATAAGGACACAAAGAAGAGTTCTACATGCTTTGACATATAACTTGCGGCTTGAACCACGACCGAGACGAATTCGGATAGTGTAGAAAAGTGACCTGACGGGATCGATCCCTGGCAAGCGCGAAGCATTTCGCCTAACATTCCAGAGTTTGCCGTGCCTAGCTCCTTAATTTGTCGTGACACCGCTTCTTGCGCCGTGCGGAAGCTTAGGCCGTTTGTGGTTGCCTCTTCCAGATGGTGTGCCTCGTCTATAATAAGATTTTTGTAGTCCGGCAAAACGCGGCCCTCTGTGGCTACATCAGACAGTAGAAGCGCATGGTTGACGACTAAAATATGAGCGTTCTCTGCTGCCCGTCGTGCGCGATAGAATGGGCATACGCCACCCATCTGGCTAAGACAACGTTCGGTCTTGCAGCCTTCATCCTCTGCGCTCAACCGTGTCCATAGTGCTGATTCAACCGGCCCGCGTAACGCGAAATCTCCGCGATCTCCACTCGAGTTAACTGTCATCCAAATCAATATGCGAGCCAGCATAAGCATTTCTTCAGAAGACGCGGGACCGTGCCGACGTAATGACGCCAGTCGCCGCGGGCACAGATAGTTGCTACGCCCTTTGAGCAAAGCAGCCCTGAATGGAATCTTGAGAGCGTTTTGGAGTAGGGGGATATCTTTAGTCATAAGCTGCTCTTGAAGAGGTATTGTGTTGGTGCTTATTACAACGCGATCATCATTTTTGACCGCAAACAATGCGGATGGAATCAGATAGGCAAGCGACTTTCCGACCCCCGTGGGTGCTTCAATCAAAATATGTTGGCCGCTGTTCAGGGCCTCCGCTACAGTTCTTAGCATGGCCGCTTGTTCAGGCCTATGCTCATAGTCCGAAAACGAATTTGACAGACTGCCCCCTGCCTTGATATGCGCCACTGCTTCGTCAATGTCTATGCGTTCGATAGTTCGACGTGGCTTCAGGCTCTTGCCCACTTTGTCGTCGCTTTGAGACGGCGCCGAGAAATCGAATTCTTCACTATGTTCGCCTGACATCGGTTCGACGGTTTTGCCTGATCGAGCCCGAAGGATTGATTCGAAGAAGAGCCTGCCTTCCCAATCAACGAGATGACCCGCCCTAACGATTTCAGCCACGATTTCAAGCGAAACGTTTTCTGCGCGTCGAGACAATGCCATAACGAGTTCGGCTGTCACCAGCGAATCATTCAAAGCGCGATGCGCGTCAGTGACCTGAACATCGAGCAATTTAGCTAATGCCGTCAAGTTATACCGTGACGCTGTTGGTAGCAGAGATGAAGCGATAGCGTAAGTGTCAAAGGTTGGATTGGACAATTTCAGGCCATTGGCGCGGAGAAACCCAAGATCAAACTGCAAGTTGTGGCCTACCAGAACATCATCCCCAATGAATTCTCGTAGCTTTGGAACAACCCTCGCGATGGTGGGGGCCGTGTCCACCTCTTTGTTGGTTATGCCAGTAAGTTGGGTGATGTAAGATGGGATAGGAAAGCCAGGATTTACAAGCGACTGCCACTTGTCGATCACGGAGTCGCCACTGAACCTGACAGCCCCAATCTCTATGATCCTATCCTTGGCAGTGTCAAAACCTGTTGTTTCAAGGTCAATGGCAACGACTACCTCATGCATGTAAGCTCTTTCTGGTTGTTCAGGTTGCTCCATGCGTTTTGGCGCAGCATGGAATGGAATTTCTTGCTTCGTTTGTGACGACGCGTCAACCTTGCTCAAACATGATGTGACCGGAATACTGCGCAGTGACGCGCCAACGCGTCTATTAATCCGTCGTAATCTTGAATCACATCTGGCACTACAATTATTGTTTGGCGCAACCCTTGCCCATAGAGCAAGCCGGGCAACAAATTTAGCAGCGACAATCCTTCAAAAATTCCTATGCTGGTGATTTCAAATCGATGGCTCGATGATGTTGTGTCATCGCCCCGATAAACAAGCACCCGATCAATTGCATTCCATGGGATGAATTTGTCGCGCAACACAAGCCGATGAATGATTAGGCCACTTTGTGTGACTGTAATTTCGCAAATTGGCACCATGGCGCTGATCGCGATCCCGACGACCAAGAATAACCCTAATACTTCAACAACCCGTATCCTTGGAAGGCTTGCTGATGCACATAATATGACTAGACCCCACATGAGTAGAGGCAGCCATAACCGAATGCGCGGTCGAGTGAAACGATGGCGCGAGACCACAACTGAGCTGGCAGGTTCCTGCGAGCGCATATCGCTCAACCTCCATTCATTTGCGATTTTACCCCCAACCGCCATATATTGAGAAGATTCAAGCAATAATGAGCATATCTATGCCTAACCTGTCAAAGTTTGTGTGCTTGAATCGCGAATTGCTAACCGCCGTCTATGTTATCTTGGCCCGACCCGCGTCTGCCCCAAGTTCTGTGAATCGCTGACACAGCATGATACACTAAGAAGAGTCACAAAAGGGACATCTTATGGTCGCTGTATCCGCTAGTGAAAGCCAAACTGCGAGCTTCACGTTGCAACCCCCATCGTATTCCAAAATCCTGATCGTTGATGACGATGATCGAATTGTAGATGCGCTATCGTCAATTCTCGCGCGTGACGGATATCAAATCTTGTCAGCGATGACCGGGAATACGGCATTGGAACTTATGCGTCAGCAACGGCCAGATGTATCAATTGTAGATGTTTTATTGCCAGACGTAGATGGAATTGAAGTTTGTCAGCGCATCAAGTCCGATCCCGAATATCGTTTTCAAATGGTAATTCTTATGACGGGTTTTTCGGCGCGGGGACGTCGCCTCAACGGACTTAACGCGGGCGCCGACGACTTTTTGAACAAACCTATTGATCCAGTGGAATTGGTGGCGCGAGTGCGGTCACTGTTGCGCACTAAGCAGCTCTACGATGAAGTCGAGGCGCATCGGCAAGAACTGGAACAACGAGTCGCCGAACGCACTCATGAACTGCGCGCAGCCAATTCTCGGTTAGAGCAGCTGAATCAAGTCAAGAGCAACGTGCTTGCAATAGTGTCGCATGAGTTGCGCACCCCGTTGGCGAAAATAAAGAGCGCCTTGTGGTTAACAATGCAGACCGACATAGGTCTTGAAGAAAAGGGTCGCGTTCAGCAAATGGCCCAGGCTGCCTGCAATTTGCTCGAATATCGAATCGCGGATTTTGGCGTTCTGACTGACCCTTCACAAATTACCCGTAGCCCAGTTTCCATAAAGGATGTAATCGCTTCTGCCATCGAACAGGTTCGTGTTCTTCAGTCAGGCGTGGATTCGCCAATAACGATAGATGTTCCGAGAGCGTTGCCGCCTGTGCGCATTGATCCGCACGCAATCACGCGGGCCCTTGCGCATGTTATCGATAATGCCGTAAAATTTGGAAATGATCAGCCAATCGTTGTTCGCGCTTTGGTCGAGGGCAACAAAGTCAGGGTCGACATTGAAGATCATGGTATTGGAATTGCTGAAGATTTGCGCCAGCACGTTTTTTCACCCTTAAAACAGGGCGACGATAGCGCGACCCGGCGGCATGGTGGATTGGGGATGGGATTGGCTCTGGTCAAACTAATTATGGAAGCCCATGAAGCGCCGATTGAAATTCAAAGCCAGCAGGGAAAAGGGACAACAGTTACAGTGAAATTCCCCGTCGCTTGAGACTAATCTCCACACGCTATTATGGCATGCTCGATGGCGCGTTGCATTTGGCGAAGATGCGTCAAGTCATGCTCAGTTGTGAACCGAACCATTTCTTCAAAGTGCGTGGGGCCAAGAATTGCATAGCGCGCTGGGCGTGACCAGGCTTCGGGTGGCAATGTCTTGAGCCATTCAACAGTGGTAACGCGACTCCGAGCAAAATCTATCAACGCCCGCTCAAACGATACGTGCGAGTACTCATGCGCGTGCGCCCATGGATCATAATTCGCCGATAGAAACGGATTGTCCTCAAGAATAATTCGTTCTAGTCGGGCGCGATCTTCAGTGGCTTCGTGATCGCGCAGATGGCAAACGATGTCCCTTGCCGACCATTCGCCTTCTGACGGTGGACATTCAAGCAGCTCCGCCCGGTAATTCCGTCTTAGCGCGTCTATACTGGCCGGGAATGCGATCAATCGGTGAATGAGCGCCTCGTGTTTCGGGGCTAATGGCTCGAGCGTGTCAAGCCAGCCGTTCACAACTAGATTGACAAACTCGTCGTAGCTCCCAGATCCGCTAATCCGAACTGCTGGGTCGGGTGGTTTTGCATTCTGATGAGTGATCCAGAACGTGTGCAGACCAGCTTGCGCTGCCCCCACAATGTCATTTGCCCAATCGTCTCCCACCATAATGGCCTCGCCGGGGCTGAGGGCGAGCCGCGCCATAATTTCCTCATAGTATTCCGGCGTTGGTTTGCCAAAATGCATTGTTTCCAGCGTTGTGATCAACGCGAATGGTTCGTGCTCTGCTGCAATCCCCCCCCATTTCATTCGCTGGTAAATAGCGCTTTCTGGCAATCCGGGATTAGTGGCGACTACCATTGGGTAATTGTGGGTGGCCAGCCAATCAATTAGCCTCTGGCTGGAATCTCGTGGCTTTACCATAGGCTCCAAGATGGCATAGCAATCCGCATAAAATGACGAGAACAACTCTGCTAGGCCGACCTCGTCATGCTTAGTCGCAGATGCCATTATAGGCATGAATTTTTCATATAAGGTTTGAAGTGGATTACCATTCCTGAGCGCAATTGTGAACGAACTCATCACCTGTTTAGCAAACGTCTCCGGCGGCGTCACGGACGCGCCATAATCGCCTAATGCTTTCAGATACGCTGAGAAGAGTTTGTTTGTGTTGGCGCTGATGAGTGTGTCATCAAGGTCAAGAAGCGCAGCCTTGATCATTTGTCTTCCTGAACTATTAGGTCTGCCAGATTGGGGCGCTCCGCGGCGCATTGCTCGCATCCACCATAAGGATCAGTTATGTTGATAGAGTGTTTTTTGCATCGTGTGGTTACGTCAACGTTGCGTCCAAATCCCAGAAAACCCGGTTTGACTCGTGCGCGAATTTCGAGATTCTCGCTGGCGTTCGCCCACAAGATGTCCGGGACGGCGTAGCGAGCGCAATCAGCGGGCCGCCATCCAGTAGACCCAGTTTCGCGTAGGATTAATCGGCATTCTTGCCGATTGCGACCACGGTTGAAATCGGCATAATAATATTTGCACGATCTGCCGTCTGGCGTCTTCATCTCAACTCCTGATCAACCCAGTTCAGCGTAGCTCACATATTATACGTCGATGCTTGCCTCGAATTCCACCAATAATAAAAAAACCCCGGCGGGTGCTAGGGCAAAGAGACGTGCTTCGATTGCGTCACACACGAGTCACATAAGAGCCATCGCGTGTGTCAATTCGGATACTGTCGCCTACATTGACGAACAGAGGAACGCTGACGGTAAGCCCGGTTTCCGTGGACACTTGTTTTGACGCGCCAGACACGGTGTCTCCCGCAATTGCCAGTTCTGAGTCGACAACCTTATGTTCTACCGTTGTAGGGAGCTCGTAGTCAATCATCTCGCCATTGTACGACGACAGCTTGAGTTGGAGACTTTCCTTCAAGTAAAGGGCGTCATCGCCGAAGACGGACTTATTGATTTGCGGTTGATCGTAGGTTTCAACGTCCATGAATGTCAGGAATTGGTCGTCCGTGTACAAATATTCAACTACCCGTGTTTCCAACCGAATATTCTGAACCCGGTCGCCCGAAGAGAATGTCATCTCGCGGGTAGCCCCTGACCGAAGATTGCGCACCTGCACCCGAATCGTTGCGTTGCCCCGTCCAGGTTTATTGTGCGAATACTCGAGCACTTTGTAAAGTTCTCCGTCAGTCGTAAAGCTGACGCCCCGACGCAAATCATTTACATCAATCATCCCTTATTGATCTCCTGATTAATCTTGGAAGGCGCGGCGATTATAACCTTGCCTGCTGGGGCAGGCAAGGTATGTTGCAAGGCTGTTGTGGGCTGGGCTATAATGGCCCTACTGTTTTGGGGGAGTGTCGGAATTGGCAGACGAGCATGACTTAGGATCATGTGCCGCAAGGCGTGCGGGTTCAACTCCCGCCTTCCCCATTCGTTAGCTCTATGATCCCACCTGCACCCGAAGGAAAAATTGTGCCGAAAGTTGAGACTGAAATCCTGCCTGATCGTCAGGCGAAATTGAAGGTCACTGTCGAACCTGAGCTTTTGCAGCAAGAACTGAAATCTGCCGCGACGCGAATCGCTCGCAAGGTTAATATTCCCGGCTTTAGACGTGGGAAAGCCCCATACCATATTATTCTCCGCTATTTTGGCGAAGACACTGTTTTTGACGAGGCCATAGAGCAGTTGGGCCAGTCTATGTATCGCGATGCATTGGCGGAAAGCGAGCTTGAGCCATATGCGCCAGGCTCACTGGATGATATTTCTCGCGATCCATTGGTGCTGTCATATACGGTTCCCTTAATGCCTGTTGTTGACTTAGGAAAATACCGTGACATTCGCGTTAAGTATGGGCAGCCAGATCTGACAGAGGCGGACATTGAAAGCGCAATTGATCGTGCCCGCGAAAGCCAGGCCACGCATGAGCATGTGGATCGTCCTGTTGAGCTCGAGGATGTGGCGCTACTGGATATCAAGGGTGTCTTTCTCCCTGAGACTGGCAAGAAAGAAAAGAAAACTGCGATTAAAGAGGTTGTCTCCATAAACAAAGACGACGAGGTTTTTCTTGAGCGCACGGGCACAAAAGTCTTGATTGCCGACAAGGCGACCTATCCGGTTCCCGGTTTTCCCCGGAATATTATTGGAATGGCTGCTGGAGACTCTCGCGAGTTCGATGTGGAAGTCTCCAAGAAGAACAAAGACATTGATGAAGACCTGCGAGGTCGATCTATCCACTTTTCGGTGACCTGCCACGAAGTATTCAAGCGCGAAGCCCCAACTCTGGACGATGACTTTGCGCGCAGTCTGGGCGACTACAAGGACCTGGCTGATCTACGGCAGAAGGTTCGCGAGGAAATGGAGCAGGACCTCGAAGCGAATGCAAAAGCGACCTATGCAAGCAAAGTGCTCGATACTCTGTTGGAAAAAGTGGTCAAAGTGAGCTACCCACAGGTGGTCGTTGATAAACAGCTTGACGAAATGGTAGAGGATTTTGATCGCCAACTGCGGCAGCAGGGCCTTAATCTTGATGACTATTTATCGCTGAATAAGCTAACATTGGAGGCCGTTCGCGAGGATTTTCGCAAATCGGCTGTCACCCAAATTGAGCGTGGATTGACACTTGGTGAAATAACCGAAGCTGAACAATTGGTGGTCAGTGACACAGAAATCGAGGATGAGACCCAGACGCGCTTGTTGTCTTTTGGCGCGCAGGCTTCAGTGGCGAAGACCTTGATGACATCGCCTGCGATGCGCCAAACGATCGCCAATCGGTTGATGACTGACAAAGCGCTTGAGCGGCTCGCGCAAATTGGTCGAGGCGAAGCCCCCGATTTGGCTGATAGTGGCGATCAAAAAACGGCGAAGGGCAAGCCGGTAGGCAAGGCTAGCGCCAAAAAGCCCAGAGCTGCGAAGAAAGCCGCGCTAGCCGACAAATCTAACGAACTTCAAATAGATTAGGATAGCGCCGGGTTGGCGGTGGCATTATAGTCTGTCGTACGTTCTGATTCTATGCTTGCCGCTTGAAAGGATTCGTTGATCAATGTTCCCTTCGCTGCCGTCCAATTTGATCCCTATGGTCATCGAGACTTCTGGTCGTGGCGAGCGCGCCTACGATATATACTCGCTTCTGCTAAAGGAGCGAATAGTCTTTCTGGGCACGCCAATCAATGATCAAGTTGCCAATCTTACTGTCGCCCAGCTTTTGTTTCTAAACCGTGAAGACCCCGAAAAAGAAATTCAGATGTTTATTAACAGCCCTGGCGGGGGGATATACGCAGGTCTGGCAATCTACGATACTATGCAGCAGGTCTCTGCGCCAATAAGCACAGTCGCTGTTGGCTTTACAGCAAGTTTTGGCACAGTTCTGCTCACGGCAGGTCGCGCTGGACGACGCTTCGCGTTGCCAAACGCTACTGTTCATATGCATCAGCCACTTGGCGGCGCTCAGGGCCAGGCAACGGATATTGAAATTCAGGCCAAAGAAATCTTGCGTCTTCGAGAGCGGTTAAACTCGATCATTGCGTCGCACACGAAACAACCTATTGAAAAAATCGCAGATGACACTGATCGTGATATTTACTTTACGGCGCTACAGGCAGTAGAATATGGTTTGATTGACGGGGTGCTTGACCCATCCACCAGCAACACGGAGAAATAATCAATGGTCACCAACCCCGGCAGCAACGTACAACATTGCTCTTTTTGCCGCAGGCCGCAAACGGATGGAAGCAGAGGTGTTTGCGGTCCGGAAGGCGTTTTCATTTGCAATGAGTGCGTTGACTTGTGCAAGGAGATTCTTGAACAAGGCGAGATCAATTTCCCTGCCGGGGACGAAGCATCTGATCGTGAAACGCCAGCGCCGCAAGCAATCCTCGATCATCTTAATCAGTACGTGGTCGGGCAGGATCGCGCCAAGCGCGTGCTTGCCGTAGCCGTATATAACCACTATAAGCGCATTCAAGCGCGCGCCCAATTCCATGATGTTGAGATAGACAAAAGTAATATCCTGATCGTAGGGCCTACTGGTGTTGGCAAGACCTTGCTGGCGCAAACGCTGGCGCGCATTTTGGACGTTCCATTCTGCATCGCGGATGCTACATCCGCGACTGAGGCGGGGTATGTCGGCGAGGATGTAGAACATATTCTTCTCAGACTTCTTCAGGCAGCGGATTTTGACAAAGCGCGTGCTGAACGCGGAATCATTTATATAGACGAAATAGATAAATTAGCCCGTAAATCCGCCGATAATCCCTCTATCACCCGGGATGTCAGCGGTGAAGGTGTTCAGCAGGCCCTTCTTAAGATCATTGAAGGGACTGTAGCGAATGTGCCAGAGAGCGCAGGGCGCAAGCATCCGCACCAGGAATTCCGGCAGCTTGATACAACAAATATTCTGTTCATATGTGGTGGGACGTTCAGCGGAATTGAAGATATTGTGGCAAAGCGCATTGGCGCGCGTGGCTCGTTTGGGTTTCGCCCGGCGTCCGAGACTCCACCCGCTGACACAGAAATGCTCCACCGTATTGCTACCGAAGATTTGATTAATTTTGGAATGATTCCTGAATTTGTGGGCCGCCTGCCGGTTGTTTGCGCTGTTGATCAGTTGGATGAGCAGGCGCTCGTTGCCGTGCTTACTGAACCCAAAAATGCGCTTATCAAGCAGTATGAGCGCATGTTCGAGTTAGATAATGTCGAACTTGAATTCTTGCCCGACGCTCTTGGCGCAGCCGCTAATCTTGCGCTACGCCGAGAGGTTGGCGCGCGTGGCCTTCGGTCTATTATAGAAATGACTTTACTGGATGTAATGTTTGAAATTCCCTCACGCCCCGACATCCGAAAAGTGGTCGTGACCGCCGATACTATCCGCGGCGATGGCCGTCCGCTCATTATTAGCGAGTCGGAGACGGTGCTGAAATGGTCGGATGAAGAAAAAGCTGCCTGACATGAGGGGCACTCTTCAACTTCGCCACACAATCGTAATTGTCTCTGATCAGGTATGACACTATTATAATTGCATGCATCAGCGCTGTGGCGCTCTTTGAGCAGCGTTTAGCCATTCAACTCGTGATAGGCGCGTTTTCCTGCACTCTCCAGTAAAGTCACATCTTCTTGTTTTCGCTTTGATGATCGATTTAGTTCGACCCTTCGCCCTCAGTTAATTAATGAACGTCTTGCTCATTGAACACAGTGCGATGACATGCCACCCGCGTTAGCTTCCGTAGTAGCCCAACATTACCAACGGCAAGTCTTTGGTAGGTAGAGTGTAAGGCCCAAACTCTCCCAAGGATCTTGATTTGACACGGCGTTTCATTTGTAAGGCCCAACAACGCTTAGGTCATCAAGGCTCAAATCTTACGAGCTCATGCGCCTTCATTCTCTGTTTCCGATTTGAGCATCCCGGCTTTTGGATCAGCGGATAAATGTTCGCGCTGGGAGTAGGGCGGGGAGAAAATGAAGAGTTCCCGGGCGGATTAATAACAATGAGCATGCTTGGGAACGTGTTCGCGTCTCTTGGCGGTATCGTTCCATCGGTCAGCGGAGCCTGTAGATATGATAAACCCTAGTCCGCATTACGATCTCGAAGCGTTTCGTAATCAAATTGAGCTAACGCGGCAAGGTGTCGCTTACTTGAACCACGCAGGCATGTCCCCGCTTCCCGTCCCATCGAAGATTGCGATGATAGATGCGCTGGACCGCATGTCGAGTTCAGGTAGTGACGCGTATGCGGAGATTCTTTTTCCTGTAGCAAAACGGCTCAAAAGTTGCCTTGCTCGCCTCGTCAATTCCGTTCCTGCTGAAATCGCGTTTATCGAAAACACATCTATTGGGCTTAACATACTTGCCCAGAGCCTCCCACTGGTGCTAGGCGATAGTGTGCTAATTTGCGATGCCGAATTTCCTTCAAACGTCTATGCGTGGCAGAATCTCGCAACAAAGGGCGTTGAAGTCAGAGTGACGCCCTCGGCCAACGGTGGCATGTCTCTCGATGCTGTGGATGACGTGCGGGATGAAAGAACGAAAGTAGTCGCTGTCAGTGGTATTCAGTTCTTAAGCGGTCGACGCGAGGACTTAACGGTGCTAGGCGAATATTAGACCTCTTGCATAAGTATGTCATAATAGGCGGATGCGCTACGAAAACATCAAGAACCTAAAAGACGAAGACTTCAAAAGGCTAACCGGTGTAACGCGCCACACATTTGAAACGATGTTGGAAGTC
>Ga0210377_10000804_pt1 | contig 29725 bp, 27 predicted proteins | sample PLM4_65_b1redo_FD_155480 | JGI IMG/M metagenome (GOLD analysis project Ga0210377, IMG submission 155480) | Groundwater sediment microbial communities from an aquifer in East River, Colorado, USA - PLM4_65_b1 redo | ecosystem: Environmental > Terrestrial > Soil > Riparian zone | place: USA: East...
AGATCATCGCCTGGGAAGAAGCACGCAATGCCAAGAAAGCCAACATCCGGTGGAACTTCACCGTCCATGACGCTCGTATCGTTTTTAAAGAACACTACCCTACATCTTTAATTTGTTGAGGTACTAGTATAAAACTTTTCAGGCTGAAAGATCAGCAATAGGCGGTTTGTTTGCCATGTATACTTTTCCAGGCGCCAATCGCGATCCTTGAAGTCCCAACGGCGATTGCTATTCTGCTTCCCCTTCAGGTAGGTTTCTTCAGCGATACATTCAGTCCCCGGCAAAAGCGTCAGCACAAGTTCATCAGGACTGTCTTTGACAACGATGGTGGGTTGAACATGCCAGACGCGCTTAGCGAAAATTCCCCGCCATACGACGATGTCACCGGGTTTCCACATTTTTCTGTTTCTCCGAGTTGCGATGGACTTTGTAAAAAATATCCGGGTCCGCTAAAAACGCGCCGAGGCAGGATTCGGTACAGAGATAGATCGTCCGCCCGCGATATTCAGCACGTGGAAAATAGACAGGGTCGGTATCACGAAAGATCCGCCCACAGAGTGCAACGAATCTTCGCGAGCCCGATTTCTTATCAGCCGTGGAGTTGGACACGAATGGGTTATTTCACTTCCGCAATAAACACTTCGAACGCACCGATGTGCAGTTTTTTTGGGGTCAGGTCCGTACTCGACCGTACTGCACTGGAGAAAACGACATGTAAGTTGCGTCCTTTGATCTCTTGAGTGCGCGAAAAGTCCAAGTCCAGTGACTGCTCTGAGAAATTCAATACCACCAATATAGTCTGTCCGCTGGACACACGTAGAAAGGCAAAATAATCCTTAGCTGTGTTTTGAAGCGGCAGATATTCACCCTCGATCAAAGCCGGTGTATTTTTGCGAACTCGCAGGATGTGTTTATAGTAATTGAGCAGTGAGTTCGGGTTGTGCTGTTGGTCCTTGACGTTGATGCCATCTTTGTAGTTCGGATTCACCGGCAACCAGGTTTCGACGCCACTTGGTGAAAATCCGCCATTCGGGTTGTTGAACCACTGCATCGGCGTGCGATTCTTGTCGCGTGTCATTTCGGCGGTGCGCTGCATGGCTTCATCTGGGTGAACGCCCATATCGGTCACAATGGCATGGTAATACCATGAACCCATCGTATCTTTCACTTGCGATATCTCTGTGAGCATGTAATCAGACATGCCAATCTCTTCACCGTTATAAAGGAAGGGCGTGCCTTTGAGTGTTAACACCAGCGCAATATGTAAACGTGCCAGATCAGAATCGTGTTGCTTGTTGCCAAAGCGCGTAAATACCCGCGAAGAATCATGATTACCAAGGGTGTTACATGCCCAGCCTTTAACGGGGAGAGCTTCCAGCCGAGTCAAACGTTCCTTTTGGTTGCTCCGGATATGGCTGGGAGTGAGGCGTTCCGTCCGCATGAGAGGGAAGTTGAAGACAAGTTGAAGTTCATCGTTGCCGTTACCCATGTAGTCGATGTTGTCATCTTCACCGACCAACATGCGGTCACCATCATATTCATCAAGGACGGCGCGCAATTCTTTCATTAGATCATGCAAGCCGGGTCCGCCCCATTGGTTTTTGAACATATCAAACCAATATTTTTCTTTGAGCTTGTGTTCCTTGGATGTTTTGGCAAGTTCGGAAAAACGCCGCAGTTCAGCTAAATTCATTGGGACAGTATGAGGTGTGAGATTTGGGTCTTCGTAAATCGTGCCTATGGCATCGAGGCGATAGCCGTCCACACCCATATCGAGCCAGAAGCGCGCCGCATCCCACATGGCTTTTTTGACTTCAGGATTATGCCAGTTGAGATCAGGTTGCTGCTTCATGAAGTAGTGATAATAATATTGATCGCGCTCAGGGGCGTAGGTCCACGCTTCGCCATCGAAACAAGACTGCCAGTTGTTCGGCGGCGTATCTGCCCACACATACCAATCCGCTTTGGGGTTATCGCGGCTGGACTTTGACTCAAGGAACCACGGATGCTCATCGGAGGTGTGATTCAGCACCAGGTCCAGAATGACGCGGATATCCCGCTTGTGCGATTCAGTGAGGAAGGTTTTGAAATCATCCAGTGTGCCGTATTCGGGCGCGACGTTGCAGTAATCGGAAATATCGTAGCCACAGTCCCAGTTCGGAGACGGGAAATGCGGTGAAAGCCAGAGGGCATCAACACCAAGGTCTTTGAGATAATCGAGTTTTTCGGTGATGCCTTTGAAATCACCAATGCCATCACTGTTGCCATCTGCAAAGGAACGCGGGTAGATCTGATAAAAAACTGCTGTTTGCCACCATTTGAGTTTGGATGTTTGCATTTGGGTACCTTTTTATGTAGAGTAAATTTGAAGGAGACGTTATGCGAAAAATATTAATCGCTGTGTCTGTTCTGGCTTTGCTGGCATTGAACTGGGCGGCACTTCACGATATTCTCAAGGGCGAGCAAAATGTTTGGATGGAATGCTCGTTCGTGCTGGGAAGCGCTCTCTTGCTTATTATAGTTTTGATACGGAAAATACATCAGCTTGTTTGAAGCTTACCGACTACTTTCACGCACGGTCTGGTAAACACATCACCTTGATGCGGTGCATCGGGAAGTTCCGAAGTCAGGTCCTGACCTGGGAAGTGTAGATTCTCGTGCATATCCAAACGCCATTTGGGGCAATCAGTCACATCGTAGACGATGCCATGATAAGCAACAAACTTCCGTGAGCCACGTTCGCCTGTGTTGCGGCGCAGTTCTAATTCAGTGATGAGACGATCAGGGATGGTCATGGATTGAATTATACAAGGGAATGGATTACAGAGTGCCGCGTACTTGTCAATATTTGAAATAGAAAACCCAGCCTGATATTTATTCCAAAAGTTTGGCAATTTATGAGACAAGCGGTAAACGAAAAAGCAGGATGTACTAAAAAGCACATCCTGCTTTTGATTGAGTTTACGTTTTACCAAAGGGTAATGATCTGACCCACGTAAATCAGGTTCGCATTCTTGATATTGGGGTTGAGCCCCAGTAATTTCTCAACTGTCGTCCCATACTTATTGGCAATGATCTTGAGCGTATCGCCTTTTTGGACGATGTACGTAGAGATATAAGCCGGGAGGTTGATCGCCTGTCCCACATAGATCACGTTGGGGTTAGCGATATTGTTGAGTTGCAGGATCAGATCGACAGAGGTGTTGAATTTAGTGGCGATCTTCCTGAGAGTATCACCTTTCTTCACATAGTAGATCTGACCGCCAGGTGCTGGTACGGGCGCAGGAGGCGGGGTAGTTGTCACTACATAGATCGTCAGCCGCTGACCTTCATAGATCAAATTGACGTTCGTAATAGCCGGGTTGGACGCCAGGATCGAATCCACGGTGGAGCTAAAGCGTGTCGCCAGAGATTTTACGGTATCGCCGCGGGCAACAACATAGATAAGATAACCGCCATCCGTACCCAAAATTGCACCGGGCAGGAGTAAAGCTTGACCTGGGTAGATCAAGTTACCGTTCCCGATCTCAGGATTTGCCAGCCTGAGAGCAGAAACCGTGGTTCCACAACGTTCAGCGATCTTGCGCAGCGTATCGCCGCTGACAACGGTCACGCCTGTGCCGCATCCGGCGGCGAAGGCAGATGTGGTGGTTGCGAAACTGGTAAACAGCATGGCAACCAGAATAAATAATTGGAAAACTTTTTTAGTGTTCATGGGAATCCTCCATTCCTTAGTTATATGGGTATGATGGATTTCGAACTTCAAAAGTTCCCCACAGTCCCCCTACCTAGTTCCTATTTTTATCCCTGCAACTATTTTGTAACGCTGAGCAAATAAAAAAGAGGCGAGAACAACAAATTCTCGCCTCTTTGACACAGCTAACGCTTTTTCCCTTTTGACTTGGGCTTGTTCACCGTCTTTTTTATTATCTTTTTTACCTCAATGGGCACTGACTCATTATTTTCTATAATCGCATAGGCCTCACGCAAATTGACAGGTTGTATTGTACGTTTGCGCAAACGCAAATTCAACAGCTCAACGCCTATGGAAAATGCCATCGCAAAATAGATATAACCCTTCGGAATATGCTGATGCAAACCTTCAACGATCAACGTGAAGCCGATCATCAGCAAAAATGATAAAGCCAGCATTTTGATCGTGGGGTGGTCTTCTACAAACTTGCTGATCGGACCAGCCGTAAACACCATGACAACAGCCGCAATGACCACAGCCGCGATCATGATCAGGAGTTCGTCCACCATGCCAACCGCAGTGATAACAGAATCGAGCGAAAAGACAATATCCAATAACATGATCTGGATGATCACACTCCAGAATGAGCCCGCCACTCGCGCAGAAGCCTCACCTTCCACACCTTCCAATTTCTGATGGATCTCATGTGTGCTCTTCCATAACAGGAACAAACCACCTGCAATCAATATCAAGTCGTGACCTGATATGCCGATATTGAGCAAGGGCAAAGTAACGAATGGCTCATCCAAACTGATGATCCACCGCAACGAAAGCAACAATAGAATTCTAGTGACAACTGCCAGCGCAATCCCGGTAGAACGGGCGCTTTTCTGCTGATCTTGTGGCAGTTTACCAGCAAGGATCGAAATAAAGATGATGTTATCCACACCCAGCACAAGCTCAAGTACGATCAGTGTAATCAATGCGATCCAGGTCTCAGGTTGTGTCAGCCATTCCATACAGGTCTCCTCCAAAAATAAGTATCAGCAAGGTAAAGTTTCTTTTATCCATGAGTCAGGCTCAGGCGTAGAAAGAAGCGGAGCGTTCACGTCCAAATTAAGTTGCTGAAAGTGGATTATACTTGCAAAAAATCATCAGTCCGCGAAACGGGGGCATTCGTGACACTGGTAAAAACACTTGGAGAAAAAAATGGAAACGATCATCGAAGGTATTTCAGCATTGGAAGTTTTGGATTCACGCGGCAACCCGACCGTTGAGGTCGAGGTCACGCTCGCAGACGGTTCGTGGGGACGCGCGGCGGTGCCATCCGGCGCATCCACCGGTATTCATGAAGCGCTCGAATTGCGTGATGGGGATAAGAAACGTTATCTCGGCAAGGGCGTGGCGCAAGCGGTTGCGAACGTCAACGGCGTGATCGCAGACGAACTCTTCGGCTGGGACGCGACCGAACAAAAAGCTATTGACACCGCTTTGCTCGCGCTGGACGGCACACCGAACAAAGCCAAGCTCGGCGCGAATGCGATCCTGGGTGTAAGCCTGGCGGTTGCCAAAGCCGCGGCGAATTCATTGGGCTTGCCGCTATATCGTTATCTCGGCGGCGTGTACGCGCATATATTGCCCGTGCCGATGATGAACATCCTGAACGGTGGCGCGCATACCGCGTGGCAATCCACTGATATGCAGGAATTCATGGTGATGCCGTTCGGCGCGCCATCCTTTACAGAAGGCGTGCGCTGGGGCGCGGAGATCTATCACGCGCTGAAATCTGTGTTGAAAGGGAAAGGTTATTCAACGTTAGTCGGTGACGAAGGCGGATACGCACCCGCTTTAAAAACCAATGGCGAGGCAATTGAAGTTATCCTCGAAGCCATCGGAAAAGCCGGCTTCAAAGCTGGGCGTGGACTCGATGTTGCCATCGCGCTCGACCCTGCTGCTTCTGAACTGTATGAAGAAGATACCAAGATGTACAACCTGCGCAAAGAAGGTAAGAAACTGACCGGCGAACAGATGGTTGAGTTTTGGACAAAATGGGTTACCGACTATCCCATCGTTTCCATCGAAGATGGACATGCGCAAGACGACTGGGCTTCATGGCAATTGATGACCAAGGAATTGGGTGACAAAATTCAGATAGTGGGTGATGACCTGTTGGTGACAAATCCCGAACGCGTACGCCGCGGCATTCAGGACAAAACCTGTAATGCTCTGTTGGTAAAACTAAATCAGATCGGTTCAGTAACAGAAACAATTGAAGCGGTGGAATTGTGTCATCGCGCTGGCTGGCGAACTGTGACTTCACATCGCTCCGGCGAAACCGAAGACGCGACCATCGCTGACCTCGCCGTGGCACTCAACACCGGTCAGATCAAGACCGGCGCACCGGCTCGCTCAGACCGTGTGGCAAAATACAACCAGTTGATCCGCATCGAAGCGGAACTAGGCGACACAGCCAAGTACGCTGGCTGGGGTGCTTTGAAATAAATGATAAGCTCCTTCGGGGTTGAACCCCGAAGGAGCTATTTTTTTGGGAGGAACCATGCCTGAGCAAGATGATATAAAACGATACTTTGCAAATCGACAAAAAGAAGTTGACGGGGCGGCTTTATATCAAGTATTAGCAGATACTGAAAAACAACCACAAATGGCGCAGGTCTACCGCAAGCTGGCGGCAAGCGAAGAGAAACATGCCGCGACCTGGGAAAAGAAACTCGAAGAACTCAAGGTAAATATTCCCCCACGCAAACCCACCTGGCGCGCTGCGACCATGATCTGGCTGGCAAGAAGATTTGGTCCGCAATTTGTGTTGCCCACCATTACCAGCAACGAAAAAGCGGACAGTCAGGCATATGACGGTCAACCTGATTCGGAAGCCAGTGAGTTTTCGCTGGAAGAAAAATCGCATGCACGTTTGCTTTCGGTTGCTTCCAATTCAACGGGCGGCATGTCTGGCGGAACCGTTGCGCAACTCGAAGGTCGTCACAAAGCTGGTGGCGGTAATGCCTTACGCGCGGCAGTGCTCGGTGCGAATGATGGACTTGTATCCATTTTGAGTCTCACGATGGGCGTGGCAGGTGCAACGAATTCACGTCCCGATATTTTGATCGCGGGTCTCGCTGGTGTATTAGCTGGCGCGGGTTCCATGGCGTTGGGCGAATGGCTCTCCGTGCAAAGTTCACGCGAACTTTATGAACATCAGATCAAGATCGAAGCTGATGAAATCGCTGCCAATCCTGAAGAAGAACAGGAAGAACTTGCGCTCATCTATCAATCCAAAGGTTTGCCGGAAGACCGTGCCAAAGAGATGGCGGCGCACATGATGGCAGATAAGGCGAACATTCTCGATACACTCGCCCGCGAAGAACTGGGCATTGACCCTGAAGAACTTGGCGGCTCGGCATACGAAGCCGCGTTCACATCGTTCTTCCTGTTTGCGTTCGGTGCGCTCTTCCCGATGCTTCCCTATTTCTTCTCAAGCGGAACGCAAGCCATCATCCTCAGTCTGGTTGTCAGCGCAGTTGGTTTGTTCATCATCGGCGCAGCGATCACCTTGATGACAGGCAAGAGTATTTGGTTCTCTGGAACGCGTCAGGTATTGGTCGGTATTGCCGCCGCGGCGCTCACGTATGGCATCGGTAAATTGATCGGTGTTTCTCTCGGGTAAATAAAAACGTCCCGAAGGTTCAAACCTTCGGGACGTTCACTTAAATTTTTGTTTGCATATTTATCTGCAAATAGCGCGGGTTGCCCACCCCTATGCCAGAATAAGATTGTTTCATCCTTCTTGAAAAATCCCTTGTGGATGAGTTAATCATCTACAGCCTAGCGATTATGTGTTTATCGCTCGCATAAGCTTCTTTTTGCCACAACAAATTGAAAACTCGAAAATAATACACAAAATCATCATAATTGGTTGAGGGAGTAGCAGACCATTCCTGTAAAACAGGTGTTGGATTTTCCTTTTTGAGCTTTACATTTTTACCTTTATTATTTGTGGGCCTGCTTTCATATCTTATGTAGAACTCTGGTTTTTCAAAATCATATTTTACAGTCAAAAACTCTTTAGGATCACTATTAGTGTAAAATCCCCATCCATTAGAACCTTTTATCATACTCGCATAAACGATGTCATTTTTAGCAAGTTGAACGATACTGCTTTCGACTATAGACACAAATGCTAATACTAAATCAAAGTAAGCTTCTATATCCTTTATTTTTGGTATCTCATATCGATGCTCCATTCTATTTCGAATTGAGTTAACTCTTGACAATGTTCTTGAATCAAATACCCCTACCCCTCTCAAAAACTCAAGTTTTTTATCTATCCCTAGCTTCCATTTCTTAAAATACTTTCCCATACCACATGCATAAATAAACATATCTATTTGACAATCTGTAGCTCTCTTGAGATTACCCACACATTCGATTAATTTTTTCGTGTCCCCGTTTGTAATACCACTTTCTGCAAATTCTAAATAATCTCTTGGATACAAATCATATTTTGGTAGCTTTACGCCGACAGCACCTCCCTCGAAATAGCCGAAACGATGAATCTTGGCTTGAAGAATTTGTTTGAGTTCTTCTATTTGTTTTGACATTTGCAATTGAACTCCAAATCAATTTTATGTTGAACAAGAATAATTATAGCAACAATCTATTACAGCCAATATAGCCTTTCAAATATAAAGTTTGGTAAAGTATCCAACTCCAAAAAAAGACCGGCACAAATTCGTCTTTTTGATTTAAATCTTGTTTGCGTATTTATCCGCAAACAGCGCAGGCTGTCCGCCGGTGTGCCAGAATAGCACAGTCTCATCCTTTTTGAAAAATCCTTTACGGACGAGATCGATCATCCCAGACGCGGCACGTCCCGTATAGACTGGATCCAACAACAGACCTTCATACTTCGCAAACAATTGAACCGCTTCGCGCTCCGCATCGGTCAATACGCCGTAGCCTGCTCCGCAATAATTGGCATTTGCCAACACGTCAGCCGGAGTGAACTGAATCCGCTCCCCTAGCTTTTCACTCGCATCTGACGCAATCTTCGAAACATGCGTCTTCAACCACTCTTCGGATTCATCAATACTGATTCCCAACACTTTGCCTTGATACCCAAACACACGTTGACCCAACACGAGTCCCGCATGCGTCCCGCCTGAGGATGTGCCAAACACCATCCAATCCGCGTGGATATTCTGCTTCATAAATTCTTCCACTGCAAATGCATACCCCAACGCGCCCGTCGGACTCGATCCGCCATACGGGACGAGATATGGCTTCTTGCCATCTGCAACGGCGTTATCAAAGGTCTCTTGCAAGATGCGGTCTCTGTCCTTACGATCAGGCACAGCGACAACCTTTGCACCAAATAAATTATCCAGCAACAGATTTGCAGAAGGTTCAGCGGGCAATTCACCCGTTAACACGAGCGTACATTCAAATCCATATCGCGCCGCAGCTGCGGCAGTTTGGCGACAATGATTAGATTGCATCGCACCGCCCGAGATCAAAGTCTTCGCACCCTGGTCACGCGCTTCCGCAACGAGAAACTCCAGTTTGCGAGTCTTGTTGCCGCCAAAAGCGAGTCCGGTTTGGTCGTCGCGCTTTACCAGGATGCGAGGACCAGCCAAATGGTCAGAAAGACGCGGTAGCTCTTCGATAGAGGTTGGGAGATGGGCAAAGTGGATACGGGAAATGTCTTTCATTTGATGTCCTTTTCGAATTGCAAAACATAATCCGTGATTCGTAATGCGCAAAAAGAATAACCTGTTACGTATCACGTTTTACGGCTTACGCACCAAGATTCTGTTTCGTCTTCGCTTTACCTCTTGAACGCATCACATCCAGCACGCGCGGAATGATCTCTGAATACAGCTTATACCAAAGCGGACTGGGTGCAAAATCCCAGGCGCCGAGTGTACGCACAACCTTGCCGCCAAGTCCTTCTTTGAAGCGATACACGCCCCACAGCGAGTCACTTTCATCGAACACTTCCGGCGCACCCCATAGATCATACACCGTACAGCCTTTTGCTTTCGCTCGTTTCAGCGCTTCCCATTGTAGAAGATAGGTCGGCATCTTTTCGCGATGCTTATCCCGCGACATGCCGTAGACATAATATGCGCGCCCGGCGAAATAAAAGACAAAGATCGCGGCGACAGGTTCGCCATCCACTTCGGCAATGAGCGGTTCACAAGTTGGAAAGTTTGAAGGTTGGAAAGTTTCAACTTGTGAACGCATAAATATTTCCCAAACAGTCTTGTAGTATCCCTCATCCCGAATCACAAAGCCATCGCGCACGGATGTTTCTGCGTACATTTTATAAAGACTGCCTAAATCATCTAACATGCCTACGCGCAGAGAGACGCCCTTCTTCTCAGCGAGGCGGACGTTGTAGCGCGTCTTCTGTTTCATGCGCGCGAGAAGTTCAGCTTCAGTTGGACGCAAATCGATCAGGACAGTGTTCTTAAATTGGATTTGATCCGACGCATACTCCCACCCTCTGCGCCTCAATTCGGACATCACAGCCTGTCCATTGTTATCAATGGCATCATCCTCGCCCTGAGGGATTCCCGTTCCCAGCACCACATCGGGATCTATTTTCAGGAAGATCGCGCCTTGTCTTTTTGCGATGGATTGCAGATCGTTGAGCACACGAGTCCGCAAAGGTTCGTTCGTCCAATCGAGCAATGGACCTTTTGGTGAATAGAGAATGGATAAACGTGCAGCAAATCCGTCGCGGAGGATTTTGCGTTTTAGGATTAATGCAGCAGCAGCAGGAGGAAAGGTGAAAGAAGCAAGGCGCTCGGCGTCGATTTCGACTTTCATGTTACCTTGTTGATCCCAAACAAGATAGATGGGTTGCCACCCATACTTCGCCTTCACTTGTCCCCATTCGTAAGTTTGGAGGAAGTGTGGATTGGGAAGCTGGCAAATGAGTTTATCCCATCTCCCAGCTTCATTTCCGCTCATAGTCTCCCCAACTTTTTTGCATTTGCATATCATCAATAACGCTGTGATATCCAGGATAAACTGAGGACGGGGTAATGTCCAGCCTTGCTAAAAGCTTAAGCAATTCGAAAGACTCAGATACTGGCAAGGTAATTTTCTGCAATTCACACCTATCAACATCTCGGCTATACGCGCTTGTACTTATATTTTCAATTATTTTGTGCAAAGGCAAATAATCATTATTTGCCTCGTTTGTATACCAATGACGAGCCAGTGTAAAAACTCCTTGCTGTGCTTTTAAGTTAGGATTGCTTGAACCAGGTGCAGTGATCCCCTTAATGGAATAATCCTTTGTGTGAAAGTGTATATCCACACTAAACAAAGGGAAATAAAAAGCCCAGAATACTATAGAGTTTTCGGGATCAGAAAAACCTTTCTTTTCTAGATTAAATCTCCTCATCCCGCCTTCGGCGGCAAAGTAGGCTGCCACGAGTGGCTGCAATGTCCAATCAATCAGCCGGGTAGGAATACCATAATGTTGTGCCATAGCAACAAGAGATAAAAGTCTACCAGAAGATAACCATTCTCCATTATCATTTATCACGCCCTGGTCGTATCTTCTATATCTAGCTAAACTTGAGCGCAATTCCTGAGAATCATCAGGTATTTGAAATCCGCGTTTATCGGCAATAACAAAAAAACTGTCAAGAAAATCTCGTTCTGCTAAAAGCAATTGTTCATAAGAACTTGATATGTTTCTATCTGTTAATCTCTTTAACTTCACTACAGATTTTTCATCCTGCCGAAAAATAGAAGGCTTAAGTTCATAATCTCTTCCTTGACCACGAAACAACCATGTCGAATTACTTATTTTTTCCTGAAAATATTCACCTGCAGGCAAAATTATGTCTACAAATTCTTTTGCGGTTTTACAAGAAATCTCGGGTTGAAGAACATCACTCACTGCTTCCTCCTCAAGTTATTTTTATAGTCAACATCATTAAAATAAATCACCAGTTACTCATTTCGCATTATATATTTTGTATAAAGCCAATACAATAATGGATTATAGACTCGGTCCAGCGCTTGTGCCGCGCGTTCGAGTTCACCGCCGAAGCCGCGTTTGAAGCGATAGACGCCCCATAAGCCATCGTGACGTGACTCGAAATTGGCTTCGAGTGTTGCTTCGTCTTCGTCGGGTACACCCCAGAGATCATATTCTTCACAGCCACGAGCTTTTGCCCATTTCATGGCTTCCCATTGCAGGAGATAAGTCGGCATGCGGTTGCGTTCTTCATCTGTGGAAGCTCCATAGAGATAATAGGCGCGATGTCCATTTCGGGCAACAAATAATGCCGCGAGCGGTTTGCCTTCATATTCAGCAACTAATATTTCGCCCAAGCCTTTGGGCTGGAGCAGTTCATAAGCATGTTTGTAATATTCAAATGAGTGGATGCCAAATCCATCACGCCCACCGGTGACGAGCATCATCTTGTGAAAGGAGTCGACATCATCCCATGCGCGGACGGTCACGCCTTTTTTCTCGGCGAGGCGAGTGTTGTAGCGTGTTTTCGGTTTCATACGTGCGAGGATTTCTTCTTCGGAGCCTTTGATGTCAATGATGATGGTGCGAGGTGGTTGGATGTTATGCGAGGAAATGTTGAATGCAGAATGATGAATGATGAATTCAGAATGCCAAGAGTCAGGTTCGAATTTTAGAAAGATAGCGCGGTGCCTTTTGCAAGCAGAATCGATTTCAGGCAAAAGGGATTGGTCAAAGTTAGCTTTGGGAATATAGCCCACTGTAAAACCTAATGGCAATTTACGAAAAAGGATCTGTACGCCCAAATCTCCGCTGACAATCCGCACTGGCTTCCATCCAAACGCGGACTTCAACTCGCCCCACTCCCCTGTTTGCAGGAGATGGGCGTTGGGATGTTGAGTAAGGAATTGATTCCAGTCGGTGAGGGAGATGATGGGCATGGTTAAGTCAAAAGCCAGTGGTCGAAAGTCAAACGTCATCAAAGACTTTTGACGTTTGACTTTCGACTCAGATGATGGATGTTATATCTAGATGCGGCGTCTCGCGGATGGAGGAACCGGGGATGAGCTCGTCCAACAGATTGGCGATCGCTTCGGCGTCAGCGGAATGGCTAAGGATGGAGAGCGAGTCAATGGCTTGAGGCAAGTTCAGGCTTAGTGCTGAAGCGTCGTTTTTGAGTCGGAAAATATCAGGGTGTAGAGTCTTAGCGAGAGGCGTCCCTTCATCCCAAAGTTCTTCGGTCAGCTTTTCGCCGGGGCGAATTCCGGTGTACGCAATCTCAATGTCACGCTGAGGCTCAAGTCCAGAGAGTCGAATGAGGTCTTCGGCGAGATCGAGGATGCGGACAGGCTCGCCCATGTTGAGCACAAAGGTCTCGCCGCCGTTTTCCATCGAGGCGGCTTGGAGGACGAGATAAACGGCTTCAGGAATGGTCATGAAAAAACGATACATATCGGGATGCGTGATCGTAACCGGACCACCATTGGCAATTTGATTTTTGAAAATGGGAATGATCGAGCCGCGCGAGCCAAGCACGTTCCCAAAGCGGACAACGGTGAAGGCGCGTTTTGATTCGCGCGCAGCATTGAGAACGATCATTTCCGCGAAACGCTTGGTCGCGCCGTAAATAGATGAGGGGCGAACCGCTTTATCGGTGGAGATGAGCACGAAACGTTCAACATTGTGATCGAGTGCGATTTGAACGACATTGCGCGTGCCAAGGATGTTGTTCGTGATGGCTTCGACAATATTCGCTTCCATCAACGGGACATGTTTGTGCGCCGCGGCGTGGAAAACAACCTGAGGTTGATGCTGTTTAAAAACCTGCGCAAGTCGTTCAGCATTGCGAATATCGGCAATGACGGGAGAAAGTGCGAGATCAGGATAATCGTTTTGAAGTTCGAGAAAAATTTCAAAGATACTGTTCTCGCCATGCCCGAGCAAAACCAATTGAGCCGGATTGCGCCGCGCGATCTGGCGACATAGCTCCCGCCCGATGGAACCGCCCGCGCCTGTAACCAGTACACGCTTGCCCGCAAGAGTCGCGCCGACAGCTTCATCATTGACCCGCACCGGCTCGCGGCGCAGGAGATCAGTGATGTCCACTTCGCGCAGACGACTGACGTTGACTTTGCCGCCGATCAATTCATAAATGCCGGGCATGGTACGGGAAACAACGCCCTTGATACGACAAACATCATTCACCATGCGCACCAATTGCCCGGGGGCAGACGGGATGGCAATGATGACTTCATCCACATGATGAAGATCAATAGAGGCGGGTAAATCACTGACCGTGCCGATCACGGTCACACCATAAATGGCGTGTTTTTGTTTGGCAGGGTCATCATCGAGAAAACCAACGGGAGTTAGATTGAGTTGGGACGATTTTTGAAGTTCACGCACAACCAGTGCGCCAGCATCGCCTGCGCCAATAATGATGGCTCGCTTACCTTTTCCACTGACACGCGACGCCATGGATTGCTCAGCGAGAATGCGCAAGGCAAAGCGTGAACCGCCGATCAACACCAACGAAAGGAGCCAGTCAATTCCCAAAGCAGAGCGCGGCATGCCAGGGGATACATTATCTGTCACGATCAACAACACCATCACACCGGATGTCAACACGGAAGCCGTGGTTACGGCAACGGTGATCAAGCGTAATTCGCCAGTGCTGGCATAGATCCACAAGCGGCGATATAAACCAAAGAAAAAATAGATGGGAATTTTTATGGCAAGCGCAACCGCACACATCAATACAGCGGCAGGAAAGTAAAACGGCAGCTCGCCCACATCCAGCCGCAGGGCAAAACTACCCAACACGGAAATAATGATGATCGCAATATCTCCGATCAACACAAAACGATTCCGAACGTGCTGGCGTGTTCTCATCCGCGCATCCACTCAACCGTTTCTTTCAAACCATCCACCAGTGAAACTTGTGTCTCAAAGCCCATCACATCTTTTGCTTTTTGAGGGCTGCCAACAGAACGGTAAATATCTCCGGCACGCGGCGCGGCGAACTCAGCCTGTGGAGAATTCGGGATCAATTCATAAAAAACATCGAGCAGATCCAACAAACGTGTTTCGATGCCCGTGCAAATATTGAACACTTGCCCCGCCGCGTTCGAGTGTTCGGACGCAACCAAATTTGCGCGCACAATATCGCGGATGTTGATCAAGTCACGGGTCTGCCCGCCATCACCAAACACGGTGATGGGTTTGCCATCCAACAGACGGCGCGCAAAGATCGGCACTGCGGCGGCATACATTGAGTCGGGGCGTTGGCAAGGACCGTACACGTTGAAATAACGCAATGCGACCACTTCAAAATTAAACGAGTTTGTGAATAACTCCGCGTACATTTCGTTGACGCGCTTCGATACTGCATACGGCGACTTCGGCTGAAGCGGCGTCTCTTCGACGAGCGGCAACGCTTCAGACTCCCCATAGACTGCCGCGCTCGAAGCAACCACTGCCCGTCTGACACCTGCTCTACGCGCCGCGTCGAACAACAGCGATGTGCCCGTGAGGTTCACGTCAAAACATTCCTGTGGCTCATCCATGGATTGTGGGACGGAGACGAAAGCCGCTTCGTGGAAAATGACCTCGATGCCCGAGACAGCCGCTTTCACACGTGAAGCGTCCCGCACGTCTCCTTCAAGAATTTCGAGTTGATCCCGTCCGAATTGCCGAGTCAACACTTCGATATTTTCGCGTTTCCCGGTGCTGAAGTTATCCAATATGCGAACAGATTGCCCTTGCTCCAATAATGTCTGTGCAATATGCGAGCCGATAAATCCAGCGCCGCCGGTAACTAAATACTTCATGGTTTTATCTCCCAGTTCGGCGCACTACTGTACCAATGGTGCGCAGTATGATTTGAATATCCATTGTTATGGTTCGATGCTTGATATAGTAAAGATCATATTCCAGTTTTACGCCGGTTTCCGTCACGCTGGCAACATAGCCATAATTGATCTGCGCCCAGCCGGTTAACCCGGGCTTCACCAGCAAGCGCGCGCGATAAAAGGGAATCTGTTTTTGATATTCACCCACCAGTTCGGGAATCTCAGCCCGCGGACCGACAAGACTCATATCGCCGCGCAAGACATTCCAGAATTGTGGAAGTTCATCCAGCCGGGATTTACGCAGGAAGTTGCCCACCCGCGTCACCCGCGGATCGTTCTCCACCGTGGCGCGCATGGCAATTTCATCTTCCGGTTTTTGGTGCATGGAGCGGAATTTATAGATCCGGAATATGGAACCACCGCGACCCAAACGAAGCTGTGAATAAAAAACAGGGAAACCGCTATCCAGCGCGACCGCCAAAGCCAGGAACGGGAACAAAATCGCAAGGATCACCATTCCAGCCATTCCACCCAGAATATCCACAAGGCGTTTGAAAAGATCATAGAAGCCGCTCACACGTACTTCATCTACGAACGAGCGAATGATCCAATCGGATTCGAGATGGTGGATCGGGACACGTCCCGTCATCTCTTCATATAAGATCGGCATGCGGGTTACATCCACACCGTGCTCCTGAGCATCCAGAATTGCTTGAAACGTGGCACCTTGTATCTCACCATTAATGGCAATCACAAGATCTGAAATATGATATACGTCGATCAGGTGCAGCAAACGCACGCTGGGACCCAGCACTTGAATTCCTTGAAGCGTTTTTCCCGCTTTTTCCATATCATCATCAATATAACCAACGATATAAAAGGAACGTGTTCCCAGGGAATTGTAGAGTTCTGCAAGTGTTTGCCCGGCTTTACCCGCACCTACCAATAAAATTCTGCGGCGTTGACCTGTAGATTTATAGATACGTATGAAGATCATACGCCAGGTCAAAGTCAGCACGGATGCAAAAAAGAGGAATGCCCCCACACCAATACGCGGCAATGAATTCGGGTCTTGCTTGACTATGAAAACCAGTGAATAAGCTGCCAATCCAACAAAAGCCGCGATCGCAACACCGCGGATCGTTTTCCTGCTGCTACCCGCCACATGCGGCTCATACAATTCCACCAGCAACAACATCCAGACGATCGGCAGGAGATAAAACCAAACGGGTACTTTGAAACTAATGAGTTGTTCTGCCATCTGTTGCGCTCTGGCAAAAGCCACATCGTTGTCTAGAAGTTCAGCAACCTTGGCAGAGACCAGGTAACGCCGCCAGGTTTCGATCGCAGCAAAAACAGACGCAACCGCCATCAGCAGATCGCCAACGAACAGGATCGTGCGATGCTCGCTGGGGCGCAAGCGTATAGGTGCAGTACGAATATTATCAGCCATGCTTTTGTTTACTCGAAGTGAGCATACTCCATAAAAACCCGCCACCCCAGGTAAGATGCATAACAGGGATCGCCAACGGCAAGCCCGGCAATAAATACGCCTTCTTCTGCCGGTACGCTGCGGATAATCCTGCCAAAATCATAATAAAAAAATAGATAACCAGTTCGCCCATTAATGCAAGGCGTACAACCGGGATAAACAACGAAAGCAAAGTCAAACCAAACAGACTCAAGACAAACAACGGAGGCAGAGCCTGCCTCCAGCGCAGTGTATCAGGGTAGCGACGAAGCATGCGCCATTTCCAATATCCATAACGCCAATATTGCCGTGCCAGTTCCAGCAAAGTGGAACGCGCAAAATAGATCGAGCGAATGGATGGGTCAAGCCAGATTCTACCACCCGCTTTTCGCACCCGCGTATTGAACTCATAATCCTCATTCGTAAGCAGCGACTCGTCGAATGCACCAACGCGTTCGATCAACTCGCGCTTGAACGAACCGAACGGCACCGTATCCACCTCAGCGGCTTGTTTGGCATGCCGATATAACGCATCCCCCACTCCCAGTTTATGCGCTGCCGCAACCGCAATGGATTTTGCGATCCATGTATCGGCGCCAGGTTGAATCTCCCAAACGCCGCCCACATTATCACCACGCTTTTCCGCATGTGCCTGCACACACCTCGCTACATAATCAGGATACGGCTTGGAGTGGGCATCGAGGCGCACAAGGATCTCGCCACGCGCAGATTCAATCGCGCGGTTAACAGCCGAAGGGATGGTGCGAAGCGTGTTGTCCACCACGCGCACAGCCAGATCAGGGAAATCCTTTTGAAATGCGGCAATCTCGTTACGGGTATTATCCGTGGAAAAGCCATCCGAGATGATCACTTCCATTTCGGCGCGCGGAAAAGTCTGCTCACGCAGAGCACTCAATAACAACCGAATAGTAGCCTGTTCGTTATAACAGGGAATGATAATTGAAACTTTTGGCATAAGAAACTTATTTTAACGCAAGCGGTAGCTGGATCGTAAACGTCGTCCCATGCCCCACCTGACTGCGGACGCCAATTTTACCACCGTGTGCCTGCACGATCTCTTTCACAATCGCAAGCCCCAACCCTGCGCCATGACCTTCGCCCCCAGCCCTGGACCGCGAAGCGTCAACCTGATAGAACCGATCAAATAGACGTGACAACGCTTCACTCTCTACGCCGATGCCTGAATCAGTCACGGATAGTTCCAGCTCAGCCCCAGCCTTTTTTGCAGAGAGAGTCACCCGTCCATGCGCAGGGGTGAACTTCAGAGCGTTATCCACCAAATTCGTAAAGATTTGTGCGAGCCGATCGCCATCTGCCAGGATGACAGGTAAATTATCTGAGATATCCAACCGCAGATCAACTCCCGCCTTTGTTGCTTGTGGCAAAAACTTTTCAACGATACTGCGTAACAACACACCCACATCCACCGTGGACATTTTCAAATCAGCTGTGCCTGCTTCCAAACGCGCAAGATCGAGCAAATCAAGCGCCATGCGGTGCATCCGCGCGGACTCGTTATAAATGATCTGCGCGGCTTGTTTGCGGGCTTCGGGAGTATCGGCGGTGTCGTCAAGAATCGCTTGGGCAAAGCCCTGAATGGACGTGAGTGGAGTCTTCAATTCATGCGAAACATTCGCAACAAAGTCCCTTTGCGATTGTTGACTGCTATGTACGCGCGCGATCATGGAGTTGAACGCCCGCGTTAGATCCTGCACCTCGTGCGGACCCTGCGGCACAACTGGCTGCATGTCATCTGAAGGGTAATTGCGCGCGGCTACCACTACTTGTTGTAATGGGTCCGCCACCCACCGTGAAAGTACAAACGCCAAAACCAGCGAAAGCAGCAAAGCGATCACGCCGCCCTCAATGATCGGAAGCAGAAACTCGTCCGCGAAAATATTCAGCACCGGCACGCGCGGACGCGGCGCGGCGACCACCAGAACGCGCTTGTCGGTCAAACGGGTAGTGATATACAACCAGACATTCCCATTGGAATCTACGGCGGTCTGGGAGTTTCGACCGAGGATATTCCTGCGCGGATATGGAAGTGCGGCGCCCTCAGGCTTGGAATCAAGCAAAACCTTGCGCGCCTGATTAAAGACCAGCACACGCACACCATGTTCCTCGGTGATCTTCTGAAGCGCAGCGGGATCTTTGATATAAGCCTGGGGATCTTTGGCAAGCAAACTTTGTACAGCTTTCAATTGTTGTTGGGTTTGACGGGTGAGTAATGGGTTACGAATTAGAAAAACAAATAAAACGATCGACACAATGGTTAGTGCGACCGTGATCAGCAAGGCATAACTCAGCCAGAGGCGGGAACGGAGGGATGTGAACATTCTGATTAAATAATTACCTTACGTGATTCTAATCCTGAAGGGATGATATTTTGCGCCAACATCATGACATCCCTTCGGGATTGAAACTATTGAATATCATTATCTAAAATCATTTGACCCCTTCGGGGTCATTGGTTGTTTGTACAATGTAAGCAAATAATGCTGAAGCTCAACAGTTTATCGCAGGATATACAGATGTGTGAACTCCTGTATTCCAGAATCAGGGGTTAGGCAATTTTCTTGAACCCATGCAACTGTTCGCGCAGTTTTGTAAGCAGATTATAAAACTCATCCAGCTCATTGGTCGAGAACGTCACCCAGGGACGATAAAAATATTCGTCGGTCAACTTCTCAACCTGCTCGCGCATCTTCCGTCCCTTTGATGTGGGGCGAAATGTATCGGCAACGTCAGCGACTTCGAGCCACCCCACCTCAATCGCGGCTTTGACCGCCACTTCATACTCTGCCATTTCATAGCCACGGAACGCCAACGTTTCTGCCATCTGTTCAGCGGTGACCGCGCTGCCAGTCGCAACTGCGCCAAGTACACTCCACACGATACCAGCCAAATTGAAGTGCGGACGCGCTGCTGAAAGATGCGCATCATCGTGATAAGCAAAGATATCCATGAGACATTCGCGGACCTGAACCATCACCGGGCTGCTCTTATTGGCTACATGAAAGCGCCTGGCGATCGCCCATTTTTCCGGAGGCTCCGGCATGACGTTGTTTGCCAGCACAAGTTGTTTCAAAAACGCAAGCAGGCGGTCAAGATCAACATCAGTCGCGGGCTCAAACTTTACAAGTTGGGCGTCGCCTGCTTGGACGATCTGGCGCACAGCATCCTGCGCTCGTTTAGTGACTTCATAACGCCCTTCATCGCGCATGGGAACAATCCAACCTTTGATCTCAAGACGCGGGAACAATCTTTCGAATTGCTCCGTATTGGAAAAGGGATCGCGATGTTGAAACTCTTCAACAGAAAAGGTATTCAATCCCAATTCGGCATAGTAGTACAACTCCACTGGAATATTATTACGGACTGCCGCTTCTTCGATATGCGGCTCGGTGATCGCCAGGATTTCCTGAATGACAGAGTGGAGCAGATGCCAAAATTTGGTGAGGGCGTTTGTTTCCAGCGTGCTTGTGTTCATGTCACAAGTGTACAGCGGAGGCGGGATATTAATCTTGCAATGGCGTAACGAAACTGCGGACAGCATGCGCCCTTCGACTGCGGTCTCGATGCTTCGCATCTCAACCTCCGCTCAGGGCGAAACTATTAACTTATACCCAACACCCGTTATCGTTTCGATCTTGACGTTGCTCTTTTCGATCTTCTTGCGCAAGTGCGCCACGTGGACATCCACCGTGCGGGTTTGACCATAGAAATCAAAGCCCCAGGCTTTCTGCAAAATTTGCTCACGGCTGAGGACGAGTCCGCGGTGTTCGGCTAGGGTGAGGAGCAGGTCAAATTCCTGGGTACGCAGGTCGAGGGTCGGAGAAGAAGCGAGGCGGACTTCCCGGCGGGCGGGGTCAATGGTCAAGTCACCGATATGGATGGGCGCGGAGTCAACATCCTGTTTGCGTTCGCCACGTCGCAAAATGGCTTTGACACGGGCAACGAGTTCACGCGGATTGAAGGGCTTGGTGAGGTAGTCATCGGCGCCGAGTTCGAGACCGAGGATCTTGTCGATATCTTCATCCCGCGCAGTGAGCATGAGGATGGCAGTGGCACTGTTGGATGCACGCAAGCGACGGCAGACTTCAAAACCATCGAGCTTGGGGAGCATCACATCAAGCACGACCAACGCAGGCTGTTCGCGGGTAATATTTTCAAGCGCCGCATCCCCATCGTTGACGGATTGGATGCGAAAACCCTCACGCTCAAGATATAGGCGCGCCAGTTGAATGATGGAGGGTTCGTCGTCGACGAGGAGGATGAGTTCGTTCAAAGTTAGCTGTTAGCGGTTGGCGATTAGCGGTTGGCTCGATCACCAAAACAATGCATTCTTGTTAGGCGTAGGGGCGACCCGCCCAGCGGAGGCAAATTACTCGACGAGCCTGAAAGGTCGCCCTTACCAAATATTAGTCACCGCGTTGAGGAGAGAGCAATGCTACACATTCGATCTCGACCAAGCCACCTTTGGGCAAGGCAGCCACTTGGACGGTGCTGCGCGCGGGCGCGTTCTCGGGGAAGAATTCAGCATAGACGCCGTTCATGTTGGCAAAGTCACGCATGTCCAACAGGAAGACGGTGGTCTTGACGACAAAATTCAAACCGGAGTCGGCAGTTTCTAAAACATGTTTGAGGTTGGTGAGCGCCTGACGGGTTTGCGCCTCGATACCATCTTGTACGAGTTCCATGGTGATGGGGTCCAAGCCCAGTTGACCAGAAGTGAAGACCAGGTTCTCGGTGCGAATAGCTTGCGAATACGGACCAATAGCTTTGGGGGCTTTTTCGGTGGAGACGATTTTCTTGCCTTCAGATGTGTACATGGGAGCCTCACAGTGGGTTGATAAATTCGTGAGGCGATTGTACTGCTGATTGCGAGTTTGTGGAAACTTCGCTAACATGTCGCTCTGAGCGTAAGCGAAGAGTCTCTACTTCAACAAGCGAGACTCTTCGGTCGCAACAATCGCTCCCTCAGAGTGACATAACTAAGGTGCTGGGGTTTTCTCAGGACGCGGATTGGCTGCGCGGAAGGCTTTGATCGCTTCGTGCAATGCCTTGCCGGTGCCGTCCATCGCAGTTCTGATCTCCTGCATTTTTTCGCGCATCGCTTTGATGGTCTCTTTGGCTTTTTCGGGGTCGGTCACTTTGCCGTTGGCGTCAAAACCTTGATGTGAATTGATGATGCCGTTGGCACTCTCGTAGATGGGCTTCGCATCCTTGGCGGACTCAACAAACGCATCCAACGCGGACTGGATCGCAGAGACATCTTTGCCGTTGGCAGTGGCACGATCCAACAACTGCTGGACTTTCGCCACGAATTCATCGGTCTTACCCATGCGTTCGTACGCCTTGAGTTGACGCGCCCAGACCTTTTCTAGTCTTTCATTAGAGACTTCCGCTTGCGCGGCAGGCGAGGTCGGGTCATTCGCCCCTTGAGCGGCTACGCTGACGAAGGGCAGACTCGCCGCCGCGAGCGCGGCGACCAGTGCTAAAAGAACGGTTTTCTTGAAACTATTTTTCATCGTAATCTCCTTTGTTTAGGTTATAGCGATGATTGTAGGGTGTGCAAGTTATGGGGGTATGGCGGGATTGTAAAATCTTTGTAAAAAGAATTACCCAATAGACAAATACAAACGGTGACTGTCATCTGCGAGATGACGGTCACCTCATTACTGGTAGGAGCCAGTTTTGGAATTCGGTAAGTTCGAACTGATTGTAATTCAGCAAACAAATTTACGGTTTATTACGATGATAGACCTTTTCCCAAAGTTCTACAGATACATTGATACAGCCGGTTTCGCGCAAATTCGCATAAATTGTGCTTTTTGGACTGTCGTTTACTTCTTCTATTTGGAAAAGACCACCATCAGTAACCCAATAATCCAATGATTCTAAGAACCTTTTTTGGTATTGGTCATTAACATCTTGCTTAGAACTCCAAAGCAACATCATTGGAGCAATATCTTTAGCGCAAAAGACAACATTCTTGCCTTGGATGGGTGCATCAGATTCTGTGTTATACGCTGCTATAATGCCTTCATCGGGATAGTAAATAACCAGCAAAAAGCGAACCGTTCCCGATGGAGATGTATGCACAGTGTTGACATAGATAAAAGGGGGATCCCCAAACGACCTAATTAAGACAGATAATCTGTATGACGATGTGTCATCATAAACATCTATAGAATCAATGACTCCATCTTGAGCTGTTAGTTGCAAGGATTTAGAATCATTGTTGTTTAGATAATGAATTATCGCTACAAATTCTGGTTGTATATTCCCATTTGCGTCTAACCCGCCATCTAATTGATATGTTTCAATTTTAGAAACAAAAGGAGAGAGCGCATTCGCTGTCTCCTCCCAAGTTGATACACCAGGCTTTATACCCCACCAGCAAGGCAGCTTACAGCCTCCATTACTTTTCAACATGAGACTTACTATTTCCTGAGCTTTATCACGCGGCAGGGTAGGAGGCGATGTCAATGTCATTGTATACGTCGCTGTTGGTAAAGGTATGACAGTTGGTGTGGAAGTAATGGTCGAAGAAACAGGAATCAGTGATGGAGTAGGAGATAGGGTCGTAGATTCAGCGATTGGAGAGATTATATCTTCGCCACTCGTGGGACTCATAACAAGAAAGGATGTAGGTTGATTATTCTTACTTGAACTACAACTTCCCGCGATCACCCAAACCAATATCAAAACTGCCTGAATATACTTTGAACGTTTCATCAAAAGACACTCCTATCGAGAACTTATGATCTCAGTGATCCACTTAGGCATGTTGGTGTCCATGAAACTTGATTTCTTGAGACCCTCTTCATATACATGGAGCTTTGAATTATATTTACTTTCTCCTATGACAGGCTTTCTTGCCCAGCTATTAAAGACCCAGCCAACATACATATCAGCAAAGATTTCATAGTTGAAGAGTAAATCGCACGTATTGTCGTCGGTTATCAACTCTATGGATTCCGTATTGTTCCGCCAATTGCATAGGCATCTTCGGCGATCAAGAAAGTATCGGAACTTTGAAGGTCAAGGAGGTATACACTACTTTTGAAGTTGTCATCGGTTTGTGAAAGCAGGATATATCGTCCATCCGAAGTCCAGATGGGAATCCCGCCTATGCAATACTGAGTAACCTCACCAGTTTTTACATTGACTATTGCTAAATCACCTGAATCGATATTGCCAAAATCTCCGGTTTCTAACAAAAAGGCAATGTACTGCCCGTCTGGAGACCAGGAATAGAGACTCTGCCAGGATTTTTCCTCTACCGTAAAGTACGTTAATCTTTCGACTTTCCCTGTGTAGCTCACAAGGAATAAGTCATTTCCTATCTTGTTAGGTAAACCATCATCAATGTTTTTGTAGCCTGTAATCTGAGGCGGGGCGCCTATGACAAATCTTGTTCCGTCGGGTGACCACTTGGGAGTACTTTCTCGGTCGCCGTTATGAATTCGGGCAACCTCCCGGTTAGAATCTATATCCCATAAAATTACCGGAAGGCTGTCTTCCCATGAAGGATAAATGAGATACTTGAACTTTGGGTTGATGATAAGATCAGTATCTGGCAACCAAGTGATCCGGTTATAAAAGCGTGGACTAAAATTTGGATATTCCTGAAACCATTCTTCTTTATCGCCGGTCACAACATCCAAGCTAACGAGTGAAATAGAGGTAAACTTCATATTCGAATCGAACTCGTATTTGTCCAGCATTAGTCGCTGATTGTCCAACCAGCCCGCAGGATTAAGGCTCTCCTCAAGGTCAGAAGGTATTTGCACCAAGATGCCTGTGATGTCAGCAACAACCACTATATTTAGGTCCACGTCCCCATAAGCAACCTTGTTGCCATCCGGAGAAATTGTTGCATCGATACCCCTGCTTAGGGCAACTTGATTATTCGTCTTTAGATCGAGAAAATATATAGGGGAACTCTCCTCCCCTTGTTTGAACCGACGTAGGACAATTGTCCCATCCAAGAACGATGATGGTGAATCTTCCACGAATTGAGCACATTTTTGCTCCACGCGAGGAATGCTTGGGGTAGGCGTATTAGGAATAGATGTGGGGGAAAGAATTGCCTGCGGAGTCATTGTAGCAAACGGGGTAGTTAGTGACGCTGTATCCTTTGGTGTAGCGGGCAAACAGCTTGTTATGACAAGAAAATAAATCATCGATAACAAAAAAAATAGTTTGAGTCTGTATTTATATTTGCTCATTCTGTACTCGTTCGGCGTGGGTTAGTGACACCGCTGAAACCCGACCGCAGGTCTTACACCCTTCTCAATACTAGCATCGTCAAGTCATCGGCGGCGGGCATGTCTTGCACAAAATCGAGCAGGGATTTTTCGACGATATCGATCATCTCATGCGCAGAGGAACATTGATTCGTGATGATCGCGTCGGTGAGACGTTCTTCGCCGTAGAAAATGTTTTCGTTATTGAAAGATTCGGTCAAGCCATCAGTGTATAGAAAAACATTGTCGCCCGATTCGAGCGTGATCGTACGCTGTTCCACGGGTTCACCGATCACCACACCCAACGCGATGGCGGTGCGCGTGAGTTTTTGGATTTCACCAGTCTGCTTTACCCACAAGGGCGGGTTATGCCCGGCGTTGACATACGTTAGCTCATCATTATTCATATCGAGAACCGCATAGACCGCCGTCACGAACATGCCCTGGCGCGTATCAGGGATCAACAGGTCATTGACCCGTTTCATGGCGTCAGCTGGCGAATCGCTTTCGATAACAGCAGCCCGCACGAGGGTCCGTGTGAGCGCCATGAACAGCGCGGCGGGCACGCCCTTGTCGGCGACGTCCGCGATGAAGAGACCGAGTCGATTGTCCGGCAGGTCAAAGACATCGTAAAAGTCACCGCCCACCTGCCGGGCAGTCTTCCAACGTGCGGCGAGTTCCCAATTCTCAAAGGTCGGCAGGGTTTCAGGGAGGAACGTCTTCTGGATCTGGCGCGCCAACTGCACCTCTGTTTCGAGGCGTTCACGGACCACCATCTCTCTTTGCAGGAGGTCATTTTGAATTGCCAGCGCGGCTTGTTGCGCAATACCGGTGATGATCTCCAGGCGGCGCGCGCGGAAGCGTAATCCACCTGTGGCTTCTTCGATGATCATCACGCCGTATAAATCGTCACGCACTGCGATAGGCACGGCAAACAGCAAGGCATTGGGATTGCCCAGATTCACATCCTGCGACATATCCACGGCGAGCCAGGCACTTAATCCACGCGCTACATCGAGTTGACAGGCGAGCATACCAGTGGCGTCGCGGCATGAATCCAAAAAGGCAAATTCACCAGGCGCAAAGGCACGGTTCCAAAACGAGATCGCGTCTTCATCGCTCAAGCCATATTCCTGCGATGGACGGAAGATATCCTTTGCCTTATCCCATTCATACAAGGCGGCGCGCTGTACGCCCACCAGGATCGGCATGATACGGATGATCGTGCTGAGGATCTCATCCAGATCGTTCAAACTCACGATCGCCTGCGCCACCTGTAACAACGCTGCCGAGGCATACGCCTGTTCTTGAGCAGCATCATACAAACGCGCATTCTCGATCGCAACGGCGGCATAGCTGGCAAACGTAGTGGTCATTGCCTGCGCTTCATGTCCATACCGACCCGGCGTGTTGTGCGCGAGTGTGATCACGCCCAAAGGTTGATCGCCCAGGCGCAGAGGCACTGCCAACGCGGAATAATCCTGGTTGAAGCCCGCAGTGAGACCTGTGATCCAGAGCGGGTCAGATGGTTTGCGAATTAATGGGCTTTCAGAATACAGGGCATCTTCCAAGCCGCTGTATGCCTCGGGCGAATTGTAGAGATTTTGCTCAAGCTGATCTTCGTCACAATTATGACAGGCGGCAAGATACAACTCGTTATCTTCCAGCAGCCAGATCGCAGAAATATCCACGGGCAGGTTGCGGTCCAACTCGGAGAGAATGGCTTCCAACACATCGTCCACACCCACATCCGCAGAGATCAAGCCCGCCACTTCGCGCAGACTATCCCCCACTTGCCGCCGCCATTGTTCCGAACGATACAAGTCCGCGTTGTGCACGGCGATGGCAATATTATCGGCAACTGCTTCAAAGATCATCAAGTCATCTTCTGTGAACGAGTTGCGTTTGTCCGATTGAATATCGAGAATGCCCACGACCTGCGCATCATAGGTCAACGGCACACATAATTCAGAATTGGTATCACGCGGCGGCAGCGGCGAAGGACGATAACGTTTATCCTTCTTTACATCGTTGGTAAGGATCGCCTCGCCTTCACGCGCCACCCACGGGATGATCCCCTCGGCATCATCCAATGAAAGCATGTAACCTGCGAGGTCTTTGCTGCGTTTGCCGCTGCCCGCCTGAAAACCGATCACACGCCGATTCGGATGCACCGTAAACAACTGCACATGCGAGTATCCAAAACGATCGTGGATCAATGCTGCCACATTGCTCATCAACGTCCGCAAGTCGAGCGATGTGCTCACGCTCTTGCTGACTTCCGAGATCAGGGTCAATTGTTCGGCGCGGCGGCGCAGGTCACTATACAAGCGCGCACCTTCCACCGCCCGCGCGATCGTATCTGCCAGTGCTTCGAGAATCAACAGATCATTCGGATGGAAGGCATTCACCTGATCACTTTGCACATCCAACACGCCCAGCACCCGGTCTTCAATTTTTAATGGGATCACCACTTCAGAACGTGTCTCGGGCAAGACATCAGTGTAGCGATACCGGGAGTCTTTCTGCACATCGGGGACAAGAATCCGTTCGCCCCCAGCCGCAGCCTGTCCCACCAAGCCCTGACCGATCTCCACCTCCAAAGCGACTTTCGCCTTGCGGCGTCCCTTGCCCGGCGCCATGGCACTCGAACGGAAACGCATCGAAGTGGAACGTTCATGCACGGTAAAGATGGCAACATAATAATAATGGAACGTCTGCTGGATCATTTCGGTCACACGGCTGGCAAGCTCGTTCACACTCAAGGTGTTGGCGATCTGAGCGCTTACTTCACGCACCAGATTCAATTGATTGAGTCTGAACCGCTCCACCGCCACGCGATGCGAAGCGATCAAACTCACCGCAATCACGCCGGCGAGTCCTTTGAGTAGATCCAATTCATCTTTTTTGAAATCAGGTCCCTTGAGGCGGGTAATTTGAAGCGCTCCCAGTGTCATCCCCTGATCCTCGAGCGGGATCGCAACCCAGGTCCCATGTGAAGCGGCACGGTCTTTTGTCTCCCGCTTCTGTTTGAGGCACAACTTCCCCAGCTTTAAAGAGCGTTGCATTCCCGGCGATAATGGTCGCGCCGGGAAGAGTGATTCTTCAGCGATGTTGGGTAGACGGAAAAGATTCTCGTGCAGCCACACATCCGCATTGCCATCTAGCAGACGCGAAGTCATGGCAATGATGCGGTCGCGCTGCGCGGCAAAGGAGGTGGTGCTGGCCAGCTGTTCTCCAAGGCTGGCAAGATCCCGCCAGTCTGCCGAAATGGGAGAACGAGTGGCGGCGCTCATCCCGTACACCTCGGGGACGGGTGAATTGACGCACACGGGATCATGGCGTCTACCTCTTTCGTTTGGTCATCGTTAATACGTTGTTTTTGTTTGGTTTCACTTCGTAACGGACTTCGTCCATTAACTTGCGCATCAGGAAAATTCCAAGTCCCCCGATCTTGCGCTCCGATAGATCTGCCTTCAGGTCTGGCAGGGGAACCTCAGATGGATCAAACGACTCACCATGATCCACCAAAATGATCGTAATGGTATTCCCTTTCACCCCGCAGGAAAGTTCCAACAAACCATCGCTCACGCCTTCATAGGCATGTTCGATGATGTTGGAAGCTGCTTCATCTGCGGCAAGCTGAATGTTGTAAACATCCTTATCATCAAAGCCGCCTGCGCGCGCAATGTCACCCACGAACTCTCTGATCTCATCGAGAAATTCAAATTTCGCAGAAAATTGAACAGATTGCATCGGGTATTTAAAAGCCGTCTTCAGGCATACTGTTCACTGAAGACGGCATCCTTCCTGATGAAAATGATTGGGATCTCCAGCCGGGAACAGGCTTAGAAATGCCCCACTGCCGTTAGCGTGTCATCAAAGGTTTTGAAAAGTTCAGTGAAGCCGGCAAGTTCCAAAGCTTCACGAATACGGTCCGGAACTTTGACCAGGACCACCTCACCCCGATTATATTTCTTTGAATTGCGTTGGGCTGCCAGCAGAGCGCGGAAACCTGCGCTGGACATATAATCCAACCCCGTCATATCGACAACCAGTTTATACTTTCCACTTTCATTTGCGGTCTCAAGCGCCTGTGCCAATTGGGGAGCTGTTGCGCTATCCACACGACCCTTGATCGTAATTAGATCGCAGTGCTTAAATTCCTGGGCTGTTATTTCCATAGAACATCCTCCATATTGAAAGTATCTGCTGATTGGCAGATTATATCACGAGAAACATTTCATGCTTTCAGCCACGCTCCAGCGGTGAAAACGCAACTTGAAAGTAATGGTTATTGCAAGGTCGCTTGACAAAAGGTAAAAAAAGGATCCTTCTCGGTAAAATTGCGAGTGATGAGCAAGCAAAAAAACCGCGGAGGATCTTAAAATGGAGTATAGCACGGTTGGGAAGAAT
>Ga0210377_10000805_pt1 | contig 29720 bp, 24 predicted proteins | sample PLM4_65_b1redo_FD_155480 | JGI IMG/M metagenome (GOLD analysis project Ga0210377, IMG submission 155480) | Groundwater sediment microbial communities from an aquifer in East River, Colorado, USA - PLM4_65_b1 redo | ecosystem: Environmental > Terrestrial > Soil > Riparian zone | place: USA: East...
GTCGTGTCGCCCGAGAGTCCCTACTTCGAGGCCTGGGGATGCGCACTCATCACCCGTGACGACCCGCGATATACCTCACTGAAGATCTCGCCCCAGCCAAGCCTCGCCAGTTTTCCTTCACTTCGTTCCTATGCAGACCGGGTACAGATCATTGCTTCACCTCCCCGGCAAGCTCCCCCGGATGGCCCACTGACTCTCGGTATCGATGCGGGTTCCACAACAACAAAGGCGATCCTGCTCGACCCGATAAGCATGGCAGTGGTTGCGTCGCATTATACGCGCACACGAAGCGAACCTGTTGCAGCAACGAGGGAGTGCCTCCGGCATCTCGCAGGAGAGGTCGGAAATCGTGGAATCGGTCTTATCGCAACCACCGGTTCAGCCCGGGAACTCGTGGGGGCCTACACAGGCACAGCCCATGTGTATAACGAGATCTCGGCCCATGCCAGGGGCGCAGCTCATTTCGACCCCGAGGTAGACACCATATTCGAGATCGGCGGCCAGGACGCCAAGTATATCCACCTCCGGAACGGCGTGCCCATCGATTATGCGATGAACAATGCCTGTTCCGCCGGCACAGGCTCCTTTCTCGAAGAGAGCGCCCAAGGCGACCTCGGCATCGCCGTGAACGATATTGCGGAAATCGCGCTGAACGCGCCGTCCCCGGCGCAGTTAAAGGCCACCTGCGCGGCGTTCATCAATTCCGACATTCGCATCGCATTCCAGCAGGGCCAGACACAAGAGAACATCGTTGCTGGTCTGGTCTACGCGATCGCCGCCAACTATCTCACCAAGGTCAAGGGACAGCGTGCGGTGGGCAAAAAGGTGTTTCTGCAGGGAGGGGTCGCCCTGAACCACGCGATCGGACATGCCTTCGCTCATAGCGTCGACCGTACCGTAGTCATCCCCCCCAACCCCGAACTACTGGGTGCGTTGGGTGTTGCGCTCCTGGCCGTCGAGCGGTCGGATGGCGTGTTCACGGTCACGACGGATCTGCTTGCACTGGCCGCGCCGGAGCTGGAATCCCCGGGCCGCTTCACCTGCGGGGCATGCCGGATGCGTTGCAGCATCGACCGTTTTGAAGTTGCCGGACGAAAATTCCCTTTCGGCGGCCGCTGCAGCCTCTATGAAAGCGTGTGGAAGAGAAAAACTCAAACTTCCGCAGCCCTTGACCTGGTTGATCAGCGGGCCCGATTGATCTTTGGAATGCACGAGACCCGGCCGAACGGGTCGGCGAACAATGCCGATGAACCGCTCACTCGTGAACAGGGCCGTGAGCATGATCAGGTGAAGCAGCGCATCGGCATTCCACGAGCGCTGACCACACACTCGCTCTATCCGCTTTACTCAACCTTCCTTTCGAGTCTGGGAAGGGAAGTGGTCCTGTCGGGCGTGGACCCGCGCGGTGATCTGAAATCCTATTCCGGCTTTTGCTTCCCTGCACAGACAGCACATGGAGCAATACTGGACCTTGCGCGACAAGGCATCAACCTGGTCTTCATGCCCCATGTGGTGCGCATGCCCCAGTCCACGGTGTGCCACGATTCCTTCTTGTGCCCGATCACCCAGGCCAGTCCCTATTTTCTGGCCAAGGCATTTTCTGAAGTCCGTTTCCTCTCTCCCCTCCTGGATTTCACGCATTGCTACGAAATCGGGGCGGGGCTGGTGGAGATGGCAATGCAGGAATTCGGGGCCGGCCGTGAGCAAGTCCTGCAAGCCTGGGAGGAGGCGGTGAGCGCTCAGACAAAGGCGGAGCTCGCCATGCGGGAGCTGGGGCAACAGGCCCTGGGTCTCGCCATATCGCAAAAAAAGCCTGCAATCCTGCTTGCCGGCCATAGCTACAACGCCTATGCACCCGAGGCATCCCAATCAGTGGGCAAAAAGCTCTCCAGTATGGGCGTGACAACGATCCCTGCCGATTGCCTGGCGACAATCGAAGAGGGCCTCACCGCGTGGTATTTCCCCAACCAGGTCATGAACGCCGTAGCCCTTGCCAGGCGACATCCCAATTTGTTCCTCATTTGCGTCAGCAATTACAGCTGTACCGTGGATGCGTTTACCCATGCGTTGATTGTAAATGAAATGGGCTCCAAGCCTTATCTGATCATCGAGCTCGATGCGCACACCGCCGACGCCGGGGTCCAAACCCGTCTTGAGGCGTTCCTTGACATCATCGGGAACTATCAGCGCGTTCCGTCCGATCACCCGAAGCAGTTTTCTCCGTGCCGGCTTGATGCCGGCCGGGTCATCCGTTCCAATGGAGAAAGCGTTGCACTGAACGATCCGCGGGTAAATCTCTATTTTCCCAACTTCTCTGAATTCCATTCAGGGGCCCTGGCAATGGCTGTCCGCTGGGTGGGCCTGAACGCCGGAAACACGTTTCCCCTGGACCGGGACCAGCTTGAACAAGGCCTCCAGTACACTTCAGGGCGCGAGTGCCTCCCCCTGCCCCTCTGCATCGGACAACTGCTCCGGATCCACGAGAAGCGCCAACCCAACGAAATCGTCGGGTTCTTCATGCTGGAAGGCGGCGCGCCCTGCGTAGTAGACTCCTACCTGGGATACCTCGAGCGTTTCATCGTTGAGCAGCAGCTGGCCGATATCTTCGTGTTCAGCCCGCAAGAAAAAAATGATGGACTCGGTTTCGACAAAATGACCCTCGCAAGACACACCGCGCTCACGCTGCTGGTAGCTGACATCCTTGTGGAAATCGAGCACGTTCTTCGCGTTGTGGGACCCGAAGGCAGTGTGGACCAGCTCCGGCGGCAATGGGAACGGTTCGTTGCCACAACAGTCTCGCCTGCCAGGTTCCAGGCCGATTTGCCGGGCTTCGTCGAGCAACTGGCAGCGCTTCCGCGCACGCGGGAGCCGCAGACCTGTCCGCGGGTGCTTGTGCTCGGCGATTTCTTCACCCGATTCAGTCCCTTTTTCATGGAAGGCGTCCTCGATCTCTATACGAAACAGGGTGTCATTCTCAAACCGGTCGATCTGACCGACCTTGTCCTGTATCATATCTATCATGCGGTGGCGGAGACCGCTCATGGGTGGGACCTGAAACCCGGCGGCCTTGCACTTGCCAAAGCCTGCACGAGGATCCTCCAAAGCGACGGGAAGCAGTATCTGCAGCATTGGCTCGCCTATCAGTTGGAGAGATGGTACGAGGGAGACTACCGGAAGTTATTCGGGAAGACCGGCCTGCTCGTTGCAGGTTCCAATGACGCTGCTTCGCTGTTCGAGAAGGCCTCCGCACATGTGTCGCCGGAGATCTATGGTGAGATTATCCCGACTATAGGGCGCGGATTGGAGGCCGAGACCGAGGGCTACGATGGGATCATCATCATCGGGCCGTTTAACTGCCTCCCATTCAGGATCTCGGAGTCAATCCTCAGGCCCCTGTGCATCCAGCGGGGAATGCCCATGCTGACCTACGAGACCGACGGCTACGCGGTCTCGCCTTCGGTCCTTCGGCAGGTGGACGTCCACATTCAACAGGTTCTTGAGCACGCAGCCTGCACCAGACAGGCATAAGGTTATCGCTCTTCAAACCGCAGCCCACATAATGCCTTCACAATCTGTTCTTCATCTTTTTTTTAAAATCGAGCGGTCCTAATCGGCTTGATAATGCGGTCGCATCACGGTATGGCAAGGAGTTCAAGGGTAACATAATAAAGCTTTTCGCTTACGCCATAATCGTATCTATTTGAAGAACTGCTAACGGTATTGCTTATATGCGAGAAGTTTCCGCGTCCGTAACCGTAATAATGCATGGCTTGAAATCCGGTTTTTACTATGAACACGAAATGGTCACCGGCCTTGACGTTCAGCCCGATGACCGGGCCTAAACCGATGCCAAATAAACGGACGGTAAAATCCGGGGCCCCGGATGGTTTACCTTCGACCCACTCAAGCCTCACTTCCGGACCTAACCACAACCGGGTGTCCCGGGTCAGTGCCCCGCCGAAACCAAAGCAGTTGCTGACCAGGAGCCCGGTCAAATCGGCTTTACCCCACGCGTTATTGTTTTTGCTTGTGAATTGTTCATAGCCGATGTTCAGGTTATAATTGAACATATGATCGCCGACCGGAGCGGTATCCAGCGCAAAACCGAAGCTTTGATGCTCGGTACTCTTTCGGAAATCGGCGCCGCTATCCGGTGACCAGTCTGCAGTTCCCCCACCGAACGATCCATATAAACCGGCGCCTGCAGCATAGACATCTGACAACCCGACGAGGCACACAACAGCGACTGCCATGAAAAACGCGATAAATATCTTCATTGTCTTCACCCCGCATCGAAAAGTTGACGTAACCATGGAGACCCCGGGAAGAGCAGAAAACCATTTTGAAACGGATAAGGGCTTAGTATGGACGATCTCCGCTCATGGAGCCGATACTCAAATCATAGCAAATCTGTGAAAGAAAGTGTCGAAGAAAGTTTTTTTTCGCGTTCACCCTGCTGGGAAAAAGAAATTCCAAAGAGCTGAATCTGCGACTTCAGGTCAGGCAGCCCTTTTTCAGCCTCTGCTTTTGTCTTTGAGCCAGCATCCCTCGCTTTTACTTCGTGTTCGTAGATCTTCTTTGTCGAACCCATCAAGTTTCTCTTCCGCTTTTCCTTTTGAATGTGTTTGTTCTCTTCGTCACAAGATAGATTTTTTCGCTTGACGGTGCCCTTGAAATGGGTGGCCTTATAGGTTCCCGGGCCACATTACTTATAGAGCGCCGTCAAAGATCCTGCCAACGCCCGCTGTGAGCCCCATTGCGAGTGCTCCCCAGAAAGCAACACGCATCGCCCTCTGGCAATAGATGCTCCCCCTGCGTATGCCGCGGTTCCCCCAAGGATAACTAAAGTAACGAGTGCTGTCGCAGCTGAGACTTCGGCAACCCAGGCTGAAGGCGCCAACAACGCTGCTGCAATAGGAATAATCGCACCCGCAACAAAAGAAATTGCAGAAGCAAATGCAGCTTGGATTGGTCGTGCCCGCAGAGTCTCCGTAATGCCAAGTTCATCACGGGCATGTGCTCCAAGAGCATCACGCGACATAAGCCTTTCTGCTACAATCCGTGCAAGCGGTTGATCAAGTCCCCGGTTTACATAAATTGAGGTTAGCTCCACCAATTCTCGCTCCGGTTCAATTTCCAGTCCCCGTTTTTCTATCTTGATATCCGCCTCTTCGGTGTCGGCTTGAGACTGAACCGACACATACTCGCCTGCCGCCATAGACATGGCGCCAGCACCAGACCTGCCACACTGGTTACCAGAATACTGCCCCGAGGGGCGCCAGCAGCGGCTACGCCAACAACAAGGCTTGCTACCGAGATGGTTCCGTCATTCGCGCCAAGCACAGCAGCGCGAAGCCATCCCATTCGGCCTGCTCTGTGGTGCTCCCTGTGAATGTGTGGCATCAACAAAGTCTCCTTTTGGTGCAACGACGAAGTGAGCCACTGAGCGCATCCAGACTGGTTCGACTGCTGTGTGTACGCGCGGCATAGGGGCAACTCAGAGCTTGGGGATCCGTATGCGACTGATCATGAGTGAACCGGAAACCGCGAAAAGCAGCACTATCGGATGAAGCGTGAAGCCGGCAAACACGACCTGTCCGAACCAGAGGGACTCGCCCAATGCTCCCTGTGAGGCAGCCCATAACATCAACAGTACCAGCAGCAGCGACGTTGGGATAGGAGTCCCTTCGAAGTACTTCACTTTGCCTTTGTCATCAGACAGCGCCTCGGCCGTAATGTTGTAGCGCGCCAGGCGGGATACTCCGCATGCAACAAAACAGGTCAGGATGATCCGATCGTATAAGCCCTGCATGCCGCAACCGTACCCGATCACGGCTGGCGCAACACCGAAGGAAATGATATCAGCGAGAGAGTCCAGCTCTCGGCCCATTCCAGAAGTCTTCTGTCGCCACCGGGCAATCCGTCCATCCAGGACATCGAAGACCAAAGCGGCAAAGAGCATAGCGCACGCAAAGTAGATATGGCTGACATCAGTCGTTTGCAGGTACGTCAGCATGGAAAACATTGCCCCCGTGCCGCAGACCGCGTTTGCCAGTGTGAACCAGTCGGAAAGGTGGAACTCTCGAATCATGGAGAAGGGCTTATGCAGTTTAGGTGTCTTCATGGCGGATAGAATCTCGCACTGTGTCAAGAAGTGGTGTCCCCGATCGCGCGCTTCCCAGCCGGGATTGCTACTCAAATCAATAAGTGCTTATCATAATTTGTTGCAACTATATGCCAGTTTTAAATTTGTGTCAACAATTCAAATGGTCGCACCCTCCTTCATGCTGCCTGACACGCCAAATAATAAGAATTCCTTGACATTTTCACACCTGGTTGTTATGTTACAGGGCTCGTTCAAGGAGCAAGACGATCATTCATGGATTATTCAGACGAAATAAACAAACGGCGGACCTTCGCCATCATCAGCCACCCCGACGCGGGAAAGACCACGCTCACGGAGAAGTTTCTGCTCTTCGGCGGCGCGATCCAGGTGGCCGGCGCGGTCAAGTCGAACAAGATCAGAAAGAGCACGTCCTCGGACTTCATGGACATAGAGCGCCAGCGAGGCATCTCGGTGGCAACGTCGGTCATGGGCTTCGACTACAACGGGCTCAAGATCAATCTGCTCGACACGCCGGGTCATAAGGATTTTGCCGAGGACACCTACCGGACGCTTACCGCGGTGGACAGCGTTATTCTCATCATTGACTGTGTCAAAGGTGTAGAGGAACAGACCCTGCGGCTCATGGAAGTCTGCCGCATGCGCAAGACACCGGTCATCATCTTCGTGAACAAGTTGGACCGGGAGGGAAAGCATCCCTTCGAACTTCTGGACGAGCTTGAAACAAAGCTGAACATAAAGGTGCAGCCGCTCTCCTGGCCCATCAGCATGGGGACCTCCTTCAAGGGCGTCTACAATCTCTACAACAACAGCCTCTATCTCTTCCGTCCCGGCGGCGTCAAAGTGGCGGACGATGTACTCGAGATCCAGGGCATCGGCGACCCAATTCTTGACCAGCAGCTCGGCGATCATGCCGTAAAACTCCGGGAAGACGTGGAATTGATCGAAGGCACGCACAATCCTTTTGACGTCAATGCCTATCTGCGCGGCGATCTTGCTCCGGTCTTCTTCGGCAGCGCCATCAACAACTTCGGCGTCAAGGAACTGCTCGACACCTTCACCGAGATCGCGCCCACACCGGGCAGCAGGCCGACGGATCAGCGCATCGTCAATGCCGATGAGAAGGACTTCACGGGCTTCGTGTTCAAGATCCACGCGAACCTGGACCCCAGGCATCGCGACCGCATCGCCTTCATCCGGGTCTGCTCAGGCAAGTTCGAGCGGAACAAGATGTTCCTTCACGTGCGCCTGGGCAAACAGATCCGGTTCACGAGCCCGGCAAGTTTCCTGGGGGCGCGCAAGAGCATCGTGGACGAGGCCTTTCCCGGCGATGTGATCGGCCTGTATGATACCGGCAATTTCAAGATCGGCGACACGCTCACCGAGGGCGAAAAGCTCATGTTCCAGGGCATCCCGACCTTCTCGCCTGAGGTGTTCAAGGAACTCGTGAACCTTGACCCGTCGAAATCGAAACAACTTGCAAAGGGCATCGAGCAGCTTACCGACGAGGGAGTGGCCCAGCTCTTCACCCAGCAACAGGGCAACCGCAGGATCGTCGGCACGGTTGGCCAGCTCCAGTTCGACGTGCTTCAGTACCGGCTGGAGCATGAGTACAACGCGACCTGCCGTTTCGATACGATGAAGATATTCAAAGCGTGCTGGATCACCGCGAGTGACGAAAAAGAAATGGACAAGTTCTGCAGGTTCAAGTCGGACCGTATCGCCAGGGACAAGGACGGCAATATCGTGTTTCTCGCTGAATCGGACTGGGTCTTGCGAAATATGATCGAGGCCTACCCCGAGATCAAGTTCCACTTCACGTCTGAATTCAAGAGGGAAATGCAGAATACAAATGCAACGTAATTACCATTGTAAGGTCAATACCTATCACCGCAGAGGGCGCAGAGAACTTCTTTAAAGACACCACATCAAACTTCTTCTCTGCCTTTTCCCCTTATAACCTTTCGAGTTTTAATTGTATCAGTCTAGATTCTCTGATTATGTCATGACCCTAATAAAACTACTTATAACCGGATCCGGTTTATTCAAGAATTTGAATTTCTCTGCTCCCTCTGCGGTAAAATAGCCTTCCCGTTTTTCATAGAACTATAACCATTATCGTCATCGTCTCCATAAAATAAAAAACGCTCCCCGTCCGAAGACGGGGAGCGCAAGAAACGTTGGATCTCAGATCGTGGGCAGCTTTGCGAGCGCCTCTTTGATCTTTGCCGCCGGATACTCATAATCCTTAAGCTTGCCGTCGTGATAATCCGCATATGCCTGGAGGTCGAGGTAGCCGTGGCCGCTCAGGTTGAAGAGGATGGTCTTCTGCTTGCCTTCCTGCTTGGCCTGGAGCGCTTCATCGATGGCCCCGCGGATCGCGTGCGCGCTCTCCGGGGCGGGAATGATCCCTTCGGTGCTGGCAAACTGCAATGCGGCCTCGAATACCGGTATCTGGTTGTACGCCCTGGCCTCGATAAGCTTGTCGTGATAGAGCTGTGAGATGAGCGGAGAGTCGCCGTGATAGCGCAGACCTCCCGCATGGATGCCCGGCGGCATGAAGTCATGGCCCAGGGTATACATCGTCATCAGGGGAGTAAGTCCGGCAACATCGCCGAAGTCGTACCGGAACTCGCCCTTGGTGAGCGTGGGGCAGGACGCGGGCTCGACTGCCATGATGCGGACCTTCTTGCCCTCGATCTTGTCGTGCACGAATGGAAAACCGATGCCCGACAGGTTGCTTCCGCCGCCGCAGCAGGCTATCACGACGTCGGGATAGTCGCCCGCGATCTCCATCTGTTTCTTGGCCTCAAGCCCGATCACGGTTTGGTGCAGGCACACGTGGTTCAGCACCGAGCCGAGCGCATAGTTCGTATCATCGTGCGTGGCGGCATCTTCCACTGCCTCGGAAATGGCAAGACCCAGGCTGCCCGGGTTGTTCGGGTCAAGTTCAAGGGCTTTCCTTCCTGAATTCGTGACCGTCGAGGGACTCGCGTGAACCGTGGCTCCCCATGTTTCCATCATCATCCTGCGGTAGGGTTTCTGGCCATAGCTCACTTTCACCATGTACACAGTGACATCGAGCCCGAAAAGCTTGCCCGCCAATGCCATGGACGAACCCCACTGACCTGCGCCGGTCTCGGTGGCGATGCGCCTGATGCCCGCCTTTTTATTATAAAACGCCTGTGGAATGGACGTATTCGGCTTGTGGCTGCCCGCGGGGCTTACGCCCTCGTATTTATAATAGATCTTTGCCGGTGTGCCGAGCGCCTTCTCGAGCCGGTGCGCGCGAAATAACGGCGAGGGCCTCCAGAGAGAATAGATATCCAGCACTTCTTCCGGGATGTCGATCCAGCGATCCTGGCTCACTTCCTGCAAAATCAAATCAATGGGAAATATCGGGGTGAGATCCTGCGGACCGATCGGCTGATGTGTGCCTGGATGGAGCGGCGGCTTTGGCTTGTTCGGCATGTCCGCCATGATGTTGTACCATTTGGTTGGTATCTCTTTGTCGGAAAGAAGAATCTTGGTCTGTCTCATATATCCTCCTCAATGATCAATTATAGTCTCGCTTCAATTGCGAAAACGATTGGCAATAGTATACTATTTTGCGGACTTTCTCAATGATATTTTCATTGGCGAGAAAATGACTTGCAAGAACCACGCTACATTCCTATGGAGAACATGCCGTCCAGATCGTGGCGGGAGTGAACGCGGAACGCGATAAGCGTCTCGGACTTGATGATGCCTTCAACCTTGAGCATATGATCGGTCACCAGCTCGGCCATCTGGTCATTGTCACGCGCCCGAATAACAACCGCAAGGTCGTATCTGCCGGCGACCGAATAGACCTCGGAAACACCGTTCATCGCCGCAAGCATCTCCGCTACGGTATTCACCTTGCTCCTCTCAACATTCAACAGGACCAGCGCAGTTACCATGATCGGCCTCCTTCAGACGAAATTATCTGCCGTCATTCCGAGCACAGCGAGGAATCTTGTTTTTCCGGAATGTACCAGACCCTTCTCTTCGTTCAGGGTGACAATTAACATAACGTAGCTTGCATACGCATTAATAGCAGCAGATTCTACGCCTCTTGAGGCAGGCTGTCAACCTTTGACGCACCGCGGATCAGGAGCGCTGACTGCTCCCGTATGCGCGAAACCATGCGCGGGACAGCCGCCATGGCATCGGGTGTGAAGTTCACAGGTTGTTTCAGAACAGCTGTTTTCAGCATTGCCCCGAAAATATGCGAGCGCCGGGTGGTTCCAGATGGACTCGAATGGATCGATCAGAACATTGCCGAGCAGGAATTCCTTTTTCCCGAAGAAGAGATTGCAGGGATAGACAGAACCATCAGGCAGGATGCCGAGTTTGGTGCTCCCGGCAGGACATCGCACCTGCGCGAGCTCGGGATAGTGCACGCTATCGGGGATGAAGCCCGAACAGAAGACCGTACCGATATGCGAGGAGCTGAACCGTTGTTCTATGATGGATACGAACTGGTGAAAGGGAACCGACGCGTGAAGGTCCTTGCGGTCCAGGGCGTCGCGATAGATCAAATAGAATTTCTTTGGCCCGAGGGCGAGGATGTCATGGATGAACGCACCATCCATTGACGGATGAAAGACCGACTTCACGACCACCTCGTTCTTTTGAACAAACCCTGCGAGACGTTCCAACACTTCCCGGTCGTTTATTGAAATGCCGATGCTGATGCTGCCGCCTATTCCAAGAAGATGTTCAAGCACGCCGGTGTTTGTTCCATTGGAACTGATATTTACGGTCAAGCCCCGCTGCACTGCCTCCTGAACAAACGTCACGATATGAGGATGGAGAGTTGGCTCTCCTCCCATTATGTCCAAGGTCTTTACGGAGAGGCCGGTGATTCTGTCGAGCATCAACGTGAAGTCGTCAAGGGACATATCAGGCATAAAGGGCATGGATTGATTAAAGCAAAACTCGCAGGACTGGTTGCACCGGAGGGTGGGATAGAACTGTATGTAGTCGGGGCCGTTTCTCATGAATACTTTCTTTGCCACGGATGAACACGGATGGCCACGGATTTTAAAACAAGAAGTAAATTTTTCGCCATTTCGAAACCAACATACATAGAGCCTGTTGCACAAATCCCTTTTTGTCACCCCTTCGGCAAGCTCAGGGCAGGCTCTGAGCGAAGCGAAAGGTCTGGCCACTATTACGAAAGACGAGATTCTTCACGGAGTTTATCCTGAGTGTAAAGAGCAAGATTCTTCGCGTTGCTCAGAATGACGCAGGGACTGCATCAGCAGTCGTGCAACAGCCTCCTCATCTTTGAGCTTTTCTATCCGTGTCTATCCGTGCCCATCCGTGGCTAAATTAAGTAGGTTCTTCCTTTTTTTATAATAAACCCTTCCTCCGCAAGCAGTACAAGATTCTTCTTTATCCGCTCCGGGTCCATACCGGTCTTCGTCACAATCTGCGACCGGGTGAGGGGTGCATCCTTCACGAGCAGTTTCAGGATGCTCCCCCGCACCTGCCGGTTCGAATTCTCAAAAGGGCTTTGTTTTGTATAGTGCGCGCTCCTGCGGTTTGGGTTGACCTGCTCCCTCTTGAGCATGGCGCCGTAATCCATGAGTGCATTGTACCATTTCCTCGGATTCCCGGCATCCATTGTCTGCTCCAGGAGCGGCATTATCTCATCATCATGAATTTCCTCTCGATCGTGAAAGAACTCATGAATATATACGCGTCTGATGTTCGTATCTATGAAGACGATTGGCTTGTTGAACGCAAACGCGGTGACGGCGCCTGCCGTGTACTTCCCGATGCCGGGAAGCGCAAGAAGCTTTTCCTGGTCCGAGGGAAGCCTGCCTTGATGTTCTTCAACGACTGTCTGCGCAAGGGATTTGAGTGAGAGGGCGCGGCGGTTGTATCCCATACCCGACCAGATGCGGAGCAACTTCGCAAGAGGCGCTTTCGCGAGAGAGGGAAAGTCCGGGAACGCGGCTAGAAACTCTTTGTACTTTTCAATGACCCGCTCGACCTGCGTCTGCTGAAGCATGATCTCGGAAACGAGAATGCGGTAAGGATTGCGTGTCCTTCGCCAGGGAAGGTCGCGGCCGTGCATGTCATAGTACGTATAGATTGTTTTACGAAAAGAGCGAATAGCTGAGGGAGTAAGTACTTTCATTCTGAATTCAACCCCTCATGATACTGAGAATCGAACCCAATCGTCGAGAAAAAAGGATGGTAGAGAAAGCGATTCATCTGTTCGGGTGACAAACCGCAGAATTCATTAAGCGGAGCGGTATTCCTCGCCCTTGTCAGTCGGTCCAGCTCGGCATTGGCCTCTTCAAGAGAGGAGAACTGACGGCCTTCCATCAAGGCTCCGATGGCCTGGCTGAACGTCTTCGCATCCATGCGGCCGCTCGCCTTCAAGATATCGCCGCCATAGCAGCATTTCTCATAGGCCCGACCGCTTCCGCAGGGACAGGAATCATTTTTCCCGGTTGTTGCCATAGACGTTTATGCCTTACATCTACAAACCTTACTTCGGCTCATAGGCCCCGCACTCGAAATCCTCATCACCCTTTTGATCATGGCGATTCAAAACGCAAAGTATTTCTTCTTTCCCCCCGGCATTGTCCTTCCTGCACGTAAGACATAAACCCGGTTTGGGGACCAGATCAGCATTGATCTCGGTCCCATCATCATTGAAAAAACCGGAAATTACCTGGACCGGCTCGATGCCGTGGTCAAGAAGCCATTGGACCGCCTCTTCCCGAATACTTTCATCCTTGAACGCGTACCATCTCTCCAGTTCGTCCGGATGCTGATTCAATACGTTTCTGAACCGCCGAAACGCGCCCTTCCCGTCCAAAGCGACAGCAAGTTTTTCCCGGAGAACTTTGCTGGTAACGGTTTCGGTGAATGCCGCCATAAGCTCATACCCTTCGCGGGACTCACGCCGCGGAATCGGCAGAAAGCGGTTCTTTTCATCGCCAAGGATATTCTCGGCGGTTTCAACGAGATCCTGTTCCCAGTCAGGCAGCGCCTCAGCCGCCTCGTCGCTGTCCTCGACGGCGCGCATGACGCTGTCGGGCATGCTGATGATCTCGCCGGTCTCCGTGTCGAGATAACCGGCGAGCTCCATATTTTCACCCATCTCCATTTCGAAGATGAGTTCGGAAAGGTCGACTTTGAGTTTTTTTCTTTTACCTTCGCTGTTGCTCATACCGATCCTTATTGCCAATTAACGATCCACGTGGCAAAATCATCGAGCACCTGATAGGCCTCCGTCTTTTTCTTCTTCGTTGTCAGCCATGACAGCCCGATTTCAAACTTTTTCCCGTCCGACAGCCGTTTGACCCTGGCGATGAGATCGTGATCGCCTATCGTCTTTTTCAAAATATCGATAAATGCAAAGTCGTCCGTATACGACGGGCGCGTCTGCTTCAGTTCCTCGTATTCTTTCTTGTCTCCGGGACCGAATACGTAAAACTCCTCCCAAAGAAAATCTTCACGCCCGGTCAGGACCGTCTCTTTGGCGACATGCTGAAGCAAATAAGCGCGATAAATCTGCAATGTTTTCTTGCCGACTTCAGGCACGCTGTCCGTACCGAAAACCGCCGCGACCCGTTTCTCCGTTGCTTTGTGATCACTCATGGTCAGCCGAAGCGATAACCCTGTTTGACCCAGTACTGCCAGTCTTCGACGGCCTGATATGTTTCCGTGTCACGTCCTGAATATTTCAGCTGCGCAAGCGGCACCGAGAACTTCCTCTCATTCCAAATGATCTCGACGAACATCTCTTGTTCGCATTCCTCAATAGGCGGCAATCCAACGACTTCCACGGTTTTTTTGAGCTTCAGCGGCGAGATCGCCCTTTTCTTAACGCATATCGCAGTAAACGGGAACTCAAGGTTGTCTTCCATATGGTAATACCAGCCCATTGCCTGCTCCCAGGCATCATAGGCGTCAACAACGATCTCCCTGGAAATGCGTTCTTCGCGTGCCGGTTCTTGCTTTTTCCCCCGTCTCGCTGGTCGTTTGCTCTGATCCAAACCCCTCACCCGCCCACCCGCGGTTTAAGAAAGTGCGCGGCATAGGCATCCTCGATAATCGGCGCGCCCGACTTTGAAAAGCGGAGCTGCCTTTTCGGCCCCTTGCCCCAGGACAGGTACGCTGTCTTACTCGGGCGCAGGCCGCCGGCTCGCGCGTGCTGTTGAAAGGCCCGAAACAAATGATTTATCTTCGTCAGATTCACCGTGATAACGCTCTCAAGACAAGGCGTCCTGCCGAACCTCCATGCGTCGTAGTCGGCCTTGGTCAATTTCTCCATGCGCATGAGCACGTCCACAAGGCTGACATAGCCCTTCTCCTCCAGCACTATCGCGGAGGCTTCCTGCATTTGTATGATCAGGTCGTCACGATTTACACTCATCGCGCAGAGCTATCCTTTCGGTCAAATCAAACCCGCTTCCCTTGCCATCTTTTTCGGAATTACCATGCCGTTCGAAAGTTTGACGAATGTGAACGCGTCGGCGAGGTCCGGACTGCACAACCCTTCCTGTCCCATGCGTATGCGGCAGGCTTTCTCGATATCGGCGGCGCGCGCGGACACGGTTGTTTTTTTCGTTCCGAAGAAAGCGCTTAGAGCGTCCGCGGTCAAATAGTTCGGGTTCTTGGAGTCAAAAAGAAAGTTCAGCCGGGCGATCACATACACCACCGCTGCGGCCCACACTTCCTTCGCGCCGCCCGTGATCACGTAATTCCGCTTCCGGCCGATCTGCTCCCAGAGCTTCCGCACATAGCCGGCCAGCTCCGATGAAAGGTGGGCTTGGGAAACAGCATCAAGAAGGGCCGCGACTTCGTCGATCCGCGCCTGCTTCTTTGTGTCGGGACCATTCCCGGTAGTGCGGTCCCTGTCCGGCCTCACCAGGACGCCTCGCCTTCTAACCGACGGACGCGATTGATGCCGTTCATCCGGCGGCGGCGTCAGCAAAGGATTTGCCTGGAACCTTCCTGCTTCGCGCAGTTCTTTATACAACTCGTTGCAACTCTTTCTCATGTTCGGCCCGAAATGCGCCAAGCTCGCGATCAGCCCGTCACAGACATAGTGATCATCAAAGGCGAATACTCCGGCATCCAGAACAACCCCCGGCCCTCCGGTTAGAGCAGCGATTTCATCCGTCAGGCCAAGGACGCCGTAACCGAACCCGCCTCCCTCCTTGAGAAAGATCGAATAGTTCTTCAGATCACGCACATACACCCAGCGAGAATATTCGATGTTTCTCAGCGCAAGCATGATTTCCCGGTCAATCGGCTCGAAGCCGTCTTCCAGCGTTTTCAGATATTCATCCAACAGACCGCGATTCGCAATGAACCTTTTTCTGGCTGAATGCAGCTTCTCTACAACTCTCTTCGGCTCATCGCCCGAGGCTTCCGGTTGATGGATCGCCAGCAAAAACCGTTTATACTCGCGCATGAACCGGTTTGCAAGGTCAGGATCGACTATCATTTCTTTTGCGTCCTTTTCGGAAATTTCTCGAACAGTTCACAGATCCATTGCCGCGTCTTCACGGCTAGCTATTCATCGTCTTCGAGTGGCTCATCAACAAGATCGAGAACCGCTGAATGAAATTCCACATCGAACCACTTCATGAAAGTGACAAGGTCCCGTTTGGACGGCCAGGCGCCCTCGTCCGTCCACCATCCGCTTAACTGTTCCTGAAAAATCAGCTCGTAAAATTGGACGAGAATTTCATCTTGTTCACCATCATAGGAGTACTCCGGCAATAGGTAGACTGTATTGTCACGATCAACCTGCTGTCTTGAGAGATTGGCAGGATTGGGGAGAGAATTGATCCATTTCACAAAGGGCTCTTTCGCCCTGACAATCAAAAGTGAGCGATTTATCATGATAGGCCTTACTCCTCCATCGGTTGGGCCAACCAGCTACTTCACCTTATATACCTTCAGCACTTCGTCTCCGTAATGGTTGATCACCTTGACCGCAATCTTTTCTTTTTCAGGCGTCTCAAAGGGACGGCTCACGGAAGAATAGAGCATGGACCAGGCGGATTCATCCACTTCGGCCCGAAGCGCACGTTTTAATTTCTCGTACGGTTCATCGGCCCCAAGGAAGTAAGCGTGGCGCACAAAGAAGCTTTCTCCGTTGTAGTTTGTGTCGATGAACCAGCAGGCGATGTCGTCGGTTGAGGAACTCCTGATCTGGCCCGTGGTCGGGTCGTACACATCCACGCCCTTGATCTCGACGGTGATCTTGCCGTCCTTTACTTTCTTGACCTTCAAATCCGGCTCGCCGAAGACCATGAAGAGGTTCCCTGCGCCAGTCTTTTTGAGAAGCTCTTCGCCCATTGCAAGGTCCGGATTCATGCGGGCAAGCAATACCGGCAACTTTCCATATTGTTTCTGACCCTCGGCTACAATCTTATCTGACGTTTTCTTTACGTCTGGATTAAACTGATTGGCTGCTTCATTTGCTGAGGCATCGAAAGCGAATCCGCAGACCACAAGCAGATCGAACCCGACCCCTCGAAGCGCTTCCTTGGCCGCTTCCTTGATAAGCTCCTGCCCCACAGTGCCATGCTCCGGCCCGACACAAACAGCCACTCGCTTCGACGCGCCACCCTTCTCCGTGTACTCGCCCGCAAAGTGAAGCCACTCTCCGGCATAAGGCTCCAGCCGGTCAAATTTCAGCCGCTCGTTCTTGACCGTGTTTTGCACACCAGCTTTTTTCAGATTGTCGAGAATCATGGTCTCGAACTGACCCGCGCCCGCCGCCTTCTGCGCTTCTTTCTCAGAGACTGGTCGCTCTTCATCTGTAGCAAGCACGCGATGTGGTGAGAGGCTTTCAACAGTAAATGGACCGGTCACGCGGATACGCTTGTTATCTTCATACGGCTGGTCATACAGCGTCTCGGTATCCGCATGCCGGGAAATGGCAGCGTCAATCTCCTCGCGCTTCATGCCTTCTTTGATATCCGGGTTATTCGCAATGGACTTGAGCGTCACGTGCGGCACGCGCTTGTACACGAAACCCTTTTTGATGTCACTTTTGTCTTATAATCCGGCGGCAACTTGCCCGTTATTTCAGCATCTTTTTTCACCCCGTCAGGAGAATCAGCAAGATAGTAGTAAGGATACTTTGCCGCCATTAGGCGCGTCCGCGCGAGCGCCAGCGCCACACGTGAGGTGTCGATCGTGATCCACCGCCTTCCCCACTGTTCCGCCACATACGCCGTCGTTCCGCTGCCGCATGTCGGGTCAAGCACCAGGTCACCGGGATCGGTAGTCATGAGGAGACAACGTTCTATAACTTTTGATGTCGTCTGCACAACATAAACTTTATTCTGCTCGGCTGTTCCCATCGTGTCATCCCAGAGATTCGTGAGTGCAACAGCTGGAAAATCATCGTAATATATCTTGTAGTTTACAAATCCCTTTGTATTAAAGAGCTTCTTGCCCCAAATCAGTTTCTGCATACCTTCACGATTTGTTTTCCAACCACCCTTTGTTGGAGAATGTTTTCTGCCTTCGAGCTCGAACTCAAAAACTGTCGAGGTGCTCGGTGTTTCGGAGGTTAGCGGACCACCTAAGAATACACGTGCATTCTTAGGGAGTAGGTGTGGCTTCAGCGACTCGTCTTCAGTTATTGGGCGCACTGTTCCATCTTCTAACTCAACTTGGTTGTAACGAGCGCCTGCTCCTTTAGATAAAACCTTGTCAGCATAAAGTTGCCGGTACTTTGTTATCGATTTATCCTTCGCATACCAAAGAATATAGTCTGAGACGTTATCAACGAATTCTTGACCCATGCCTCCGCTTTTCTTGGTGGTTATTAGACTTACAAAATTCTCGCTCCCAAAAACCTCATCCATTAAACTGCGCACAAGATGGATGTTTTCATCACCGATCTGAACGAAGCAGGATCCTGTCTCAGTCAATAGTTCACGGGAAGTCACCAACCGATCACGGAGATATGCAAGATAAGAATGAATGCCGAGTTTCCAAGTGTCGCGGAAGGCTTTGACCTGTTCAGGCTGGCGGGTAGCGTCTTCAGCTTTACTGTCCTTCACATCACGCCTACGCGTGGAGACCTGCCAGTTGGAGCCGAACTTGATACCGTAAGGTGGGTCGAAGTAAATCATCTGGACCTTTCCCTTAAGTCCTTCTTTCTCGGCAAGAGAAGTCATCACAAGCAGCGAATCACCGAGGATCATCCGGTTCGACCAGTTCTGTTCGTGCTGGTAGAAGTCGATAAGGTCCTCGAACTTGATGCCGTTAAAGTCAGCAAACAACGATACCTGGGCTTCCGGCTTGTCTTTCTTCGCTTCGGAGCGGACGTTTTCGATAACCGCCTGGGGATGTATCTTTTCCTGGATGTAGATCGGCACTGCAGGCACGGCGAGGTCTTTCGCATCCTGCTCATCCTTCCCCTTCCACACAAGCTGAGGGTCCAGCGACGGATCGCGCGGATAGAGGATTGTCTTCGGCTTCGCCTCATCCTCCTTCACAAAGTCCCGCAGTTCCTCCGTTGGAATGTTCACCCGCTTGTCTATGTGCTTGACGGTGTCGATGGGGGTTGTGTTATTAGACTTCCTTTTTGGCGGCATTAGTTCACCTCGTAGCTATTACGATTATCTGACAATCGCCTTCTTGAATGCTATTGACAAGTTATACATATCGCTTATAATGAAAACATCTCATATGCTGTATCCACATTAAAGGTTCCACCCCGATGACAAGTGCCCATGGGGCACTCTCGAATGAGTAGTCGGGGCGGTCGCATTTAAACCCTGTTTAATCGAAGTCCGACGCGATGTGTCGGATACTCATGTAGATTAAGTGGGGTTTTCTTTTTTCAGCCTGCATCCCGTAAGTTTCTCTTATCTCATTCAGCGCATATCTTGCTTCCAACGCTCTCGATAATACAGTCAACAGTCGTTACTCCGATTGCACTGATCCCTGCTCTTTTAACTTTGCCTCTAGAAAGCGTTCCAGCTCCTCTTTCCTCGGCAGTTCGAGCTGATAGCGGGACACGAACAACTGATTGTCCATGCCGGCCAGGGCATATTCGATCAGCGCGTGGTTTTTCCGGGTACAAAGGAGCAGGCCGATGGGCGGATTGTCCCCGGTGGTCATTTCGTTCTTCTGGAACCAGGTGACATAGGTATTGAGTTGTCCTACGTGCTCGTGTTTGAATTCGTCAACTTTGAGTTCTATCAGGACATGACATTTGAGGATGCGATGGTAGAAGACGAGATCAACAAAGAAGAACTCGTCGCCGATCAGGATGCGCTTCTGCCGGGCCTCGAAGCAGAAGCCCCTCCCCAGCTCCAGCAAAAATTCCTGCACCTTGTCGAGAAGGGCATCTTCCAGGTGGGATTCTCCCATGACCTCGCGGGGCTTGATACCAAGAAATTCGAAGACATAGGGGTCGCGGATGGACAGCGAAGGCGATTGCGTCTCTACGCCGCCCTGGACTATTGCTGCCAGCTTTTCCTTGTCCTTGGACAGGCCGGAACGCTCAAAATACAGGGTCGCGATCTGCCGCTTGAGTTCCCGGACCGACCATTGCCCGCGAATGCACTCCATCTCATAAAATCGGCGCTTAAGTTCGTCATCAAGGCCGATCAGCAGCTCAAAATGACTGTAGGAGAGTTGGTTCATCAACATTTCCGGTGGAATTGACGATTGTGCGGACGCTGTCCGCACTTTATTCTGATGTCCTGTCGCCTCAGGCAGCAGCACCCGCGATTGTGCGGGCACTGTCCGCGCAATCTGGGGATATGTCCGGAAAAACGCCAAATACTGGTAAAGCTGTCGTCGTCCTGTATTGCTTATGTCGGCTTTTCTCAGTTCGAGGGAAAGATCGTCCAGAAGGCGGTCGCCGTAGTGTGCCCGGTCCGCGCCGCGAAGCTCAAACTCCTCGATATGCGCACCGATGAACCAATTGCGGAGCGTAAGCCCGACGTTCACGGCCCTGATTGATTGAGCAGAGAAATGCTCGTGCGTGGTCCGAATTGCCTGAACCAGAAAGGCAAAGTTCATTTCAGTTTTTTTCTTATCGGGCATCTCTAATTTCCTAATTTATAAAAATTTATTAGATTTTTCCAATTATGAGCCTTATGAGGCTCATAATTAGCAAAATAGAAATATGGCCTGTTTTTCAATAAGCTACCGGACACAACTATCTGACCTTTTTCGGAATAAAAAAATAACCCCGTCCGAGGCCTTTCGGCTGGTCAGACGGGGGGCAGATGAATTCCATAGAAATTAACAGAAACACCCGAATGGGTTTCTGCTGATTCAAACATCGAATTATGAGTGCATATTAATATGGTCATCATTGTTTGTCAACGTCCTTTGTTCTATCTGCCATTCGCAAACGTGTCACAACTTTTTAAACTAACGCTTTCAACGCCAGTCTTATCTCATTCTTCGCATTCCACGGATCAGTGATCTCGATGAACTCCCACCTACCAAAGCCACCGTGATTGTTGATAGCTGGTATCCATAGCGTATTAGCGGTTGATACCTTTGCTGCCTTGTCCTTCTTATGCTCGCCCGTGACTTCGACGATGAGATTCAACAAATTGTCCCCCTCACCCCCGCCCTCTCCCACAAGGGGCGAGGGAGATTTAATGCGAACAATAAAGTCCGGGTAGTAATTCTTTTCTTCGCCGTTCAGAATATAGGGAATGGAAAAGCCAAGATTCGTGTTCTTGACGTAGCTCGTCACCTCGTCCATCTCTTCGAGGGCGCTTGCCATCTTCTGCTCCCATGAAGAGGTGTCAGCAACAACGTGGGAGATATGGCACTTGTCGGGCCGGGTGGCATACACAGGCCGGGTTGTGTCGAATTCAACATACCGGGTCGATCCTATGGTGTCGTAAGGCTTGAGTAACGGCTTGATTGTCTTGTCGCCTTCATCAGAGGCGACAATCGCCTGATAGATTTTAGCTGCCGCATCATGGGCAAATTCAATCAAGAGGAGCAGCTGCGGGAAAGTGTTATCCTTGAGCATAACGCACTCGGATAGCCACTGCCGCGTAATGATCAAAAGTTGTGGGAAAAGCCAGGGCTTGACATAACCCTCGTCGTCCTTGAAGTAATCTTCCAGAACGAGCTTCGCGAGAAGAAAGACTACTTCCTGCTCGCGCCGGTCCTTAAGGTCGTCGAGAGTGTGGATGCTCGATTCCCCGACAATGGGATCGAGCTGCACTTTCGTCGGAATTTCCGCAGTCGAAAGGGCAAGTTTTGAAGCGGCGCTGAATTTGACCGTCAGCCGCTCTGCCGGCAATTCATACCGATAACCGTCCACTCGGGGGAAGGTTATCTCAAAGGCGATGCGGTCTTCCAGAGCGCGAACGTGCGTAGGCGTGGGCCCGGGCTTAGGCTGCTCTGTGGTGCCGGAACAGGGAATGAATGAGAACGGAACACCGTAAACTTCCGCGTATTCTGGATCGAACATACCGTTGTCATTTGTCGAGTAGCTCATACGCCGAAGGCCGCGGCCTACGACTTGTTCGCAAAGAAGCTGGGTGCCGAAGGCACGAACGCCGAGGATGTGCGTAACGGTGTTGGCGTCCCACCCTTCAGTCAGCATGGATACCGAGACCACGCATTTTACCTGTTCGCCGAGTTTTCCCGCTTTACCGACCGTATTCATGACTTCACGGAGAAGGTCTTCGTCCGTGAGGTCTTCAGCATCACGACCAGGGAATCGGGCGCGGTACTCCTGCTTGAATTCGTCGATCTCGGCTGCAGCGATCTTCTTGAAATCCGCGCTCATGGCCTCGCCCGATTCGAGCTGCTCGCTGTCGATCAGGATCGTGTTCGGCCGGGCGCTCCATCTGTCGCCCTCGACGTTGCTGAATATGGAGAGTTGGCCGGGGACCAGAACCGTCTTATCGTTCTTCAGGGTCTTTTCCCAACCGGCAACATAATCGAACACAAGCTTGGAAACGTTCGTATTGTTGCAGACCACGATGAATACCGGCGGAGTAATTCCCTTTGCCCGGGCTTCGGCGTTGTTCTCCCAGAGGCGATAGTACTTTTCGTAGTTGCCGTAGAGGCTATGGAGCGCACCCTGGAGTTCTTTCGGCAGCTTCGGCTCGCCGCTTAATGCCTCGGTCTTACGACCCTTCTTCGGCAGATGGTCCCGTATGTTGAGCCAGAGATCGCGGTACGTGGGTTGTTCCCGCACCATGGAATCATCTGCAACCGGCACCCGAGGGACTTTTACGATTCCGCTTTCTATGGCGTCGATAAGCGAGAAGTCCGAGACCACCCAGGGGAAAAGCGTGCCTTCGGGATAGCCGGAGCCACGAAGAAAAAACGGTGTCGCCGATAAGTCGTAGACTGCCTTGACGCCGATCTTGGACTTGACCGCTTCGAGACCGGAAATCCAGACGCGGGCTTCTTCCTCTCGCTTCTCCGCTTCCTTCCGTTCGTCGCCCTTAAGCTTGATAACCTCTTCTTCTGCACGGCGGCGATAGCAGTGATGCGCCTCGTCGTTGATGATAATTACATTTTTTTTGCTGCCCAGTTCACGGCAGACACGCCTGACCATTTGATCCGGGGTTTCCGTGAAAGGACTTTCGCCGCCCTGGGTTAGGATGCTCTTGGTGAGCTTGCCCGCGCCGTTACGCTCCCGCTGCTTAAAGGCATGGAAATTCGTGATAAGGATCTTGGCCTTGTTCAGCGCCGCCATGAGGTCCGAGGGAAGTATATCGCGCTGGCGGTAGTAGTTCTGCGGGTCGTTCGGGAGAAGCACACGAAGACGGTCTCGTATCGTTATCCCGGGAGTGACGATCAGGAAGGTGTCGGAAAACTTGGCGTCCTGGGGGTTGGCGAGTTTGTTAAGAGCGTGCCACGCAATGAGCATGGCCATGACCACGGTCTTTCCGCTTCCCGTGGCCATTTTGAAGGCGATCCTGAACAGGAGCGGATTGGCGACCTCGTTCACTTCCCTAAGCTTGTTCTCTATCCAGGCGTCGCCATACTTACCCGCAACCTCAGCCAGATACATAGCTGTTTCTAACGCCTCTATCTGGCAAAAGAAAAGCTTTTTCTCCCGGCCAGGATTGTTCCAATATTCAAGCAAGCGCGAAGTGGTCTTCGTGACGCCGACATAGCCGCCCTTCCTCCATATTGCTACGCGTGCACGGATACGGTTTATTTCGTCGTTTTCTTTGAGGCGGTCTTCGGTCCATTCCGTATCCAAATGGAGCTGTGCCTGGCGGCCTCTGCTTCGTGGTCGGGCAATGGGGATGAAATAGGAGCTCGGCCTGCGCGTGCCTTCAATAATCTCGTCGGTGATACCCTCTTCGGTGAACTTGAAGTGGCTCTTCGGCTCGTCATAGGGCGAGTTGATGACGGGATTTTCAATGACGACTTGTTTCACGAAAAGTGCTCCTTTGCCGACTTACAACTCTGTATACTTTCTATTTGATCCCTTTGCCTTTTCCACGAGGTACTTAGCCGCGTTGTGAGCAACCTTGTTCTCTACTTCTTTTAATAAGTCGATCTTATATTCCTCGCAGAGATAGGTGAGAAAAATAAAAATATCGGCCAGTTCTTCTTTTACGTTCTTGAGTTCTTCTGCGGTGAGATTGCGGGACTGCTCGGTCGTCTTCCAGAGGAAGTTTTCAAGCAGTTCCCCCGCTTCGATGGAAAGGGCTTCGGCGAGGTTCTTGGGGTCGTGGAATTGCGACCAGTCACGTTCGGTCCGGAATGCGATGATCTTCTGCTGGATGGTTTCTAAATCCGCCATCATCCCTCCTGGTCGGCGACTGGCATAATTAACTGAAAACTTTACTACAAGCGCTTGTAAATGTCCAGAAAAGAGATGGGAGTATGAAGTTGTGGGAACTAATTAAGGGTTACTTCTTCCTGAGCAGGACATAAAGCGCGCCGAGACCTCCGTCGCACTGCCTGGCGGTGACATAGGCAATGAGGTCCTTTCGAAAATGGCCCGAGAGCCTTTTAATCACCGCCTCTTTCAAGCGCGCGCCCTTCGTGGAGCGAAGTCCGCGTCCGTGGATGATCTTGACGCAGCGCAATCCCTTGTTGAAAGACTCCTGAAAAAAGGATTCAAGTTCCTGTTCCGCCTCAGAGACTGTGCAGCCATGGAGATCGATAAAGGCCTGGACGGACATGTGTCCTTCGTGCAGTTTCGCTACGAGTTCATCGCCATACTTTGGATTCATCCACTCAACATACTCCTGCGTGTCCGGCAGATGCATCGGACGCTGTCCCCCGACTATCTCGTTAAGGATGGCAACCGCTTCACGGTCGGGGTCGGCCTTGCCGGCACGCACGGCGATCTTCCTCGGACGGTGAGCACAGGCAAGAGAACGGAACGCTTCGTTCTCCCGGACCGCATCCATGGCATGACTGAACAGCTCTTCTTCGGTGAAGTGTTCCTTTTTCTTTTGTCGGGCAGGTGCGTGCGTGGGAACAGCGGTCTTGCTCTCGATCTTTTTCTTGAGCTTCTCAAAAGGACGGACTGAAAATATTGCTTTCTTGACGCTCATGACACGTCCCCGCAAAACATCATCATAACGACCGCCTGCGGCCCAGGGGTGTATTATACCAGATTCGTTGCCACGATACGACAGCCGCTTATCCGGGGAGGGAGTATTCCTTCGTGATGCTGGTATTCGACAAACAGCAGTGTCGCATTCACCTAACGAACAAGCTGATACAAGCTGCTTATGTGCAACCGCCCTGGTCCTTCCGGCATGCCGCTTCTTTATTTCGCTCGGCGAGTCGCATCGCACGCCGCGCCTTTGCTTCGCGGTGGCGTCGCTGCCCCTCCTCGGTCTCCACACGGAGTGGTGGAACTTCGGCCGGCTTTCCCTTCTCGTCGAGGGAAACATAGGTCAGATAAGCCGAAGCTGCGTGTCGCACCTCACCGGTGAGAAGGTTCTCGGCTTCAACCCGTACGCCGATCTCCATGGAGGTCCTGCCGACGAAATTCAGGCTTGCCTTGAAGAAGAGCAGGTCCCCCACGAAGATGGGGTGGAGGAAGTCCAGCCGGTCGATAGAAGCAGTGACCACGTTCCTGCGGGAATGCCGGGCCGCGACCACGCCGGCCGCCTCATCGATGATCTTGACAACAACGCCTCCGTGAATGTTTCCGGCGGGATTGGCGTCCTGAGGGATCATCATCTGCGCCATGACGACGCTGCTCTCTTTGACCTGTTTACCATCCATGCCATCCTCCCTGAACAGCCTTGTGGTTTGACCTTCCCTTATCCATACACGCCATGATTCCCTCCGACGCCCCTATCACCGCCGGGTGATAATACATGATATGGATGCGGAACACGCGATGCATCCCTGTTGTCTTGGTGAGCAAAGATCCGGCAACAAGGTATCCTTCGAGAAAAACATTACTATTAATATAAGGGAATAGCAAGGCTTTTTGATGGTGAATAGTGTGTGATTCCCCGGTGCTCATAGAATATCCTTGGGGCAGACACGGCATGCCCGCGTCTGTTGTTGTGCTGGTGAGACAACATACCGGATTAATTTTCTTTGGACGACAGTAGATGAGTCACGTTTGATTTGATCTGAGATGTTGCATATATGAAAATACCGGCGAAACATAAAATTTAAATTTTACATGAACTATAAAAGGAGACTTTAAGTCCGATTTGAATTAATTTCATGTTTGTGATTGGTGTCACTTGTTCTTTTTTGAATCCCTGTTAAAAACAACATACTGTTTTTCCAATTTGCATTCCACACACATACCTCTCTGTATCAGAGCAAACCAGGGGAAACCCTGGGGCGCAGAGCTGCGGGACTAAAAGTCATTTTCTGTTTTTTGTCAGCCGAGCCGCCGGAGAAAATGCCGCGCGGCTTTTTTTGTTCTCACATCAGGCGATATGCGCGCCGGACCAGACGGAAGGGGGGGTGATGACGGCACTATTGAGGAATAAAGTGCTTCTTAATCGAACTGTGTGTCGCGGAAAAGGATATTGTCAAAAAACAGACTTACGGATGAGCGTAGGGCACAGGTAATAACTATTTAACTAAAGGAGATCAAAATCATGAAGAAGAACGTTGCAACGATACTCTTACTATGTACAGTTACACTGGGACTCGCGCTGAGCAGCTGCAGTTCGGGCGGTTCGTCTGGTTCGGCCACCGCGCCCAATCAATCAACAGTATACGGTGTCGCAGCACTCGGCACAACGACACCCGGCACGGTTTCCGCAAAGGATTCTTCTGTGCCTGCGCAGGAAAAGACGGCAGCGATCAGCAGCAACGGATCCTTCACCATGGATGTCGCCGGGCTCAATCCGCCTTATGTTCTCAAGGCGGTATCGACTGACAGTTCAGGTACTGCTGTTCAGATGTATTCCGTTTCAATGACGGGCGGAAGGACTAACATCAACGAGATCACCGATGTTGCCGTTACCGCAGCAGCGAACGGCACCAATCCGGACACTCTCTATGCGATGCCTGATCGGGATATGTACCGCAGAACTTCAGACGACTTCGAATCAATCATCAGAAGACTGCAAACCGTGCTGGCGCCCCTGTTTGCGCTATACAATGTTTCAGGGAGCCCGGTCACGGACGATGATCATGAATATGGTGATGACGATAACAGCGGACTCAGTGCACTTCTTCACGACGTGCGGTTTATCGTAAACGACGGTAGGGTACTCGTGAAGAACAGGGCGACCGGCGCTATCATCTTTTCAGGCCGTCTCAACGACCTCAACTCCGGAACCTTCAACCCGGCAAATATGCCTGCCGGGCCGGGAGTATCCACCGGATCTACCACCTGCACTTCGTTCACCTACTCTGGTTGGGGTGTTTGCCAGTCTAACAACACCCAGACCAGAACAGTAGCAACATCCTCTCCCGCAGGCTGCACCGGAGGAGCGCCCGTCCTGTCTCAGTCCTGCACTTATGTCCCACCGGCGTGCACCTACAATTACTCCAATTGGGGCGCCTGCCAGTCGAACGGGACACAGACCAGGACCGCGATATCTTCTCCTGCGGGTTGTACAGGGACGCCAATACTGTCCCAGTCCTGCACGTATGTACCGACCTGCTCCTCGTTCACGTACTCTTCCTGGGGTGCTTGCCAGTCTGACGGCAAACAGACCAGGACAGTAGCAACATCCTCTCCTGCGGGCTGCACCGGAGGAACGCCTGTTCTTTCGCAGTCCTGCACTTATGTGCCGCCGGTCACTGCGTGCACCTCGTTCACGTACTCGGCCTGGGGTGCTTGCCAGTCTGATAACACCCAGACCAGAACCGTAGCAACATCGTCTCCCGCGGGCTGCACCGGAGGAACACCTGCTGCTCTGTCGCAGTCCTGCACCTATGTTCCGCCGGTCACGGCCTGCACATCGTTCATGTATTCAGCCTGGGGTGCTTGCCAGTCTAATGGCACCCAGACCAGGACCGTAGCAACGTCGTCGCCAACGGGCTGCACCGGAGGAACGCCTGTTCTTTCCCAGTCCTGCACCTATGTTCCACCGGCCTGCACCTATACCTATGGTGCCTGGGGTTCCTGTCAGTCTAACGGCACGCAGACCAGAAGCGTGCTGACAACATCACCCACCGGCTGCACAGGGACGCCGGTCACGTCTCAGGCCTGCACCTATGTACCACCGGTATGCGCCTCGTTCACGTACTCGGCGTGGGGTGCTTGCCAGTCTAACGGCACCCAGACCAGAACCGTAGCGACATCATCGCCAACGGGCTGCACCGGAGGAACGCCTGTTCTGTCCCAGTCCTGCACCTATGTTCCACCGGCCTGCATCTATACCTACTCAGCCTGGGGTGCTTGCCAATCCAATAACACGCAGACCAGAAACGTGCTGACAACATCACCCACCGGCTGCACAGGGTCGCCGGTCACGTCTCAGGCCTGCACCTATGTACCACCGGTGTGCACCTCGTTCACGTACTCGGCGTGGGGTGCTTGCCAGTCCAACAACACCCAGACCAGAACCGTAGCAACATCGTCGCCAACGGGCTGCACCGGAGGAACACCCGTTCTTTCCCAGTCCTGCACCTATGTGCCGCCGACTCCGGTATGCGGTTCCTGCCACGCCATCCCGCCACAAACGGGCCAGCACGATTACCACGTGAATTCGCGGGGGTATCAGTGCAGCACCTGCCACGGCGCTGGCTATACTTCGACTGCCGTGACGGCAACGACGCACATGAACGGCACGGTAAACACCGTGGCTTCCATAAACTATAATACATCTACGAACTCCTGCTCTCCAGGATGCCACGGGACGAGGACGTGGTAAGCTAAGAAATAAGACATCTCAAAGCGCCCTGCTGTAAGGCAGGGCGCTTTTTCTTTTGATCGGCCCAGGATTATGCTCATTTCCTTGCGAGCCGTCCTTGATACTTTTTTAATCCGGGCCGCTCTTCATAGTACCGTTGGGAACAACAACATCGGCCTGGTGGGACAGTTTTAATCCACTCTGGCTCCCGGATCCAGCCAATGCGCCACAGATAGTTAGTATAAGCGACCAATGAATAAATAGCGGCATTCGTCCCCCTGATTCCAAGTGGAACAGCCGATACTTAGGAAAAGTTTGAAGACATCGTAGCGTGAATATGGACTGCGATGATCGGGCCAAAAAAAACCCATGCTGAGTAACCAGCATAGGTTGGTGAGAAAAAAGATCAGAGCGGGTCGTAAGCCGAGTTCTGTTCTCCCGGTCGCCCGGGAGCGGTGGTCATTTATCTGGGCCCTCGATTGCTCGAAGGCACGAGCGACCTACCCGGAAGTCTCGGACGGGCCGTCCTTACCCCCTTGCGGGGGACGCTTCCCTATGTGGTCTTGCTCCAGGCGGGGTTTTCCAAGCTCCCGGCATCGCTGCCGGGCCTGGTGGGCTCTTACCCCACCGTTTCACCCTTACCCCTGTGCGGGGCGGTCTTCTTTTCTGTGGCACTGTCCATGGGGTCGCCCCCTGTCCCGTTTCGGGACCGCCTTGCCCTGCGGAGCTCGGACTTTCCTCCCCCCGTTGCCGGAGAGCGATCACCTCACCCGCTCTGATTATGAAAGAACATCGGAAATCATGAAACAGAATACGTGAACCGGAAGAAAAAGCAATTCAAGTCTTTTGAATTTGTCTTTTTTCTCCTGACTACTGACTATTGGCTACTGGCTACTGATCTTATCATCTATTGCCTTATTCGCCAGGGTGTCCTCTTCCTTGTTCATTGCCCGTGGCAGGTATTGTACCTCAACGCCGCCGATCTTTGCAATCAGTTCCTTGGCCCTGGCATGCAGCAGTTACAGTCCTTCGTTCTTCACTTTGTAGCGGCCTTTGATCTGCTTGACGAGCAGCTCGGAGTCCGCGAACAGCTTGACGCTCGACGCGCCGAGTTTGACGGCCTACTCCAGTCCCGTGATCGCGGCGGTATATTCGGCAATGTCGCTGGTGGTCGTCCCCAGATACTGCGCGATCCTTTCCAGGGTCTTGCCGTTCCGCATGATGAACACGCCCACCCCGGCATCACCGGGATTGTTGCGCGATGCGCCGTCGCTGTAGACAGTGAGTTCTCTTACACATGTTCTATGCACGAA